>Ga0210389_10000131_pt1 | contig 74941 bp, 123 predicted proteins | sample IncBWH28OmetaG_FD_160127 | JGI IMG/M metagenome (GOLD analysis project Ga0210389, IMG submission 160127) | Forest soil microbial communities from Barre Woods Harvard Forest LTER site, Petersham, Massachusetts, United States - Inc-BW-H-28-O ...
GGGCGGGGTTGGGGGGGGGCGAGGGCGCGGGCGGGTAGAGGCCAGCGGCGGCAACGGCGGTGTCGAGGGCGCGGATGGCGGCGTCTTCGGTGGGCAGTCCGTCAGTCCCGATAAACCTGTCGTACTTGCCCAAGCTCCAAGTGAACGCCGTCCATAGTCCGCTTCGGTGAATATTGCTCCACCAGTCCGCAGAGGTGGGGGCGCCCACTCGGTCGCCACGGGTGCCCAGCCTCTCCTTCACCACCTCAATCGACTCTTCCGCCTCCCTCCCCACCGCCGGAAACCCCGCTTCTGGCGTGAGCGGGCCGGAAGGGGCATCGTCGCCCAGGCCGATCCACACCTTGAGGGCGAGGATATCAGCGGCCATCGTGTCAACCATTTTGGCGAGGCCACCGAGTGAGACGTGGTGCGTGGGCGGGATGATGTCGGGGTCTTTGGTCATGGCGTGTGCTCCTCTTGGCGTGGAACGAACGCTCGGCGTACACGGTGCCGCCGGCTTGCGAATGTTGCTTTAGATCACCGTCGAAGATTGCGGCTTCTAGGTCGAATGTCCTGTCACGGACGATAGGTGGCCATCTAGATAACTAGGAGGCCCTGCGTTTCTGCAGTCCTTCGCGAATGAGCTGGTCAGCGAATCGACCGATGTACCCGTACCGTGGCGTGGCCTTGACGAGCAAGGCGTGCGTCTCAGGGGAAAGATGGACCGGCTTGCGATCCACCTTCGAGCGGTAGGGGTTAATCTTCGTGGAGGGCATCGGGCTCATCCGTAGGACGCGATCGACTTGATACACGCGGACTATAGACGACGGCTGGCCAATTGGTCAAGAGGGAAATTGGAGATTTGGCCAATTGACCAAGTGGAATGACGTATCTTGTTTTCGGAAAGAGATTTGGCAAAATGCTCAACATGAGCGATCCAGGCGCGCAGCCCTACGATACGCGGTTTCCGGCCCGCACGATCTCAAAGATGAAGTCCATCTTTGAGAACATGGCGACACGCCAGCGGCTTGACCGTGGCGTTCTATTTCGCGGCGGCCCCGACAAGATTTCGGACGAGGCGTTGACGAACGTCATCATTCTGCATTTCGCCAGCCTGAGCGAAGATGAGCGAGATGCGATCGTCGATGAGTTCCTGCCCCGGTTCGAGGCCGCCCTGCGCGGCGAGGGCATCGACCGATCCGCGCCAAAGGGCGAGCCGGCCAACAACGGCTACCACGCGCAGCCCGATCCCGTGCCCACGCAGGCCCGGCCGCGGAAGTCCCGGCACGCATAACGCGAGGTGGCGTTTGCGACCCTATGTCCGCTTTGGCCGCGCCGGCATCGATATGCATGAGGTTTTCGCGTGGTGCGAAGACCCGGAGCAGCAGACCGTCCAGGTCTACAGCCGGCATGCCGCCGTCGTATGCCTGATTGAGCCGGAGGCGGGACGGTTCCTGCGCTTTGTCGATCTGAGGTCGATCGACTCCGATTCGGCCGCGAATTACTTCCAGGCGGCTCCCGCACCCAACGCCGGGGAACCGCCTGGATCAGTGAGCACTACTGGAGCGTGACGGCTGCCATCCTCCGTGTCTCGGGCTCAGGCTGGCGGTTGTAATCGCGGTCAGACAGCATGCGGGCGTCCGACGTCGCCACGATGCCACTGACGGCCACGAGACAGGCGTTGTTCGTCGCCGCACACCGGCCGTCGCACAGGCGGCATCGCTCGACGTCGCCGGGCTGCCATGTCCGCATGATCGCCGTGGACGTGGGACGTCCCGGCGGCAGGTGGAGCACTTGGGTTGTCAAGGGGGAAGGCTGAAGGGGCAGGACTGACCGGGCGTGGTCCTGCGCACTCGGCAGATTCATGCGTCCTCCACGGGCGTCATCGCCCGGCACGATTCATCCTTCGACAGTGGGGTCAAGCAGGGATGGGCGGCGGGGTTGCGTTGCCCTGTTCCAAAGGGCAGTTGGCGATCTTAGGCCGTTCGAGACGCATTTGCAATACCCTTGTTGCATGCGTGTTGTTATGTCCCCCTTATTGACTAGGGTGTGTCAATCCCGTGTCTATGGTATCGCGAAAATTCCTGGTACTCACAACTGCTGATCCTCATGGTGAACGCAAGTATACTGAACGAATGGTTTGTGTCAACCACCCAACAAAAAACCCCGCGACGGACGAGCCGGGCGGGGCGATAGAGTTGGATCAGTTTACATGGTCCTCTGCGATAACGTCCGTACCGGATCGCTCCGGCCAGCCTGTTTCCGCACCCTTGCGGGCCGACCCCCAACGAGGACTTTACGGGGTCGTTTGACGGAGTGGATTTAACGAGTGAGCTTTCCAGGCTCGGGCTCGTGCGGCGTCTCTGGCCGCGGGACGGACGTTAGGAGCGATAGGGCGACGGCTCGATTCTCGCGAAGCCGGGCGAGTAGGCCGCGGAAGTCTTTGCGGACGGAAGATTCCGCATCTGCGTCGTCTCGGCTGCGGGCATCACTTAGCCTGCGCCCAGCGGCCTCGACATCGACAAGTATACCGTCATTCTCTTGGATGATCCCGACCAATTGCTGTAGGTCGCTCGTCATAGGCGGTGCCCTCCTGTCCCAATATATCATGGCCTGCACCGTGGATCGGGCAGACCTTGGAGATGAGGCACCAGGGGCAGTCCATCAAAACACGCTTTCCCCGACGCGATCGGATTGCATCTGGAACTCAAGCTGGAACTGGCCATCCTTGAGGGCAATTGACCACGGCCCAATCCGGCAAATGCCCGGTGATGCGTCGCGGTACGAAACGGCCTTCTTCACTCCGTCAACGTAGACGTCGATTTTGTCGCCGCCGCCGCAGATGGCGATCCGCTGAATTTTTGCTGCCGTCGTCATGGTTGGTGTCTTCCTGTGCTCATTCTATCCCGCAATGGCCGCGCGGGACGGACGTTAGGAGCGGATGTCGGTCAGGCCGGGGATTGAGTTGACGATCTTGCCCTCGGGCGCCGGGAAGAACCGTGCGAATAACTGGTCAAGCAGGTTGGCGGGGCTCAATGTCGATCCGCAGAGCGAGCCGATCCGAGTGCGACTCATTGCGTGGCCGTTGCTCTCGTGGACCAGGGAAAGCTTCGCTTCGCTCTCGATATTGCGAATCCAGTTGTCTAGCCAGTCGCCAGGATCGTCTGCTTGCCAGTCGCCGCGAGCAATAGCGCGAGCCAGCGATGGCCGGCGATGCGAGAAGTATTTCCCGTCGGAATCGAACACAATAACGCCAATGTTCGTATGCTCGCCAGTCAGGGGGTCGCCGGAAACTATCAGGGCGTATTTGCTCATGACACCTCTCCTCATGGCCATTGTCCTCCTGCCCCAATTATGCCGCTCTGGCCGCGGGACGGACGTTCGCTTCATTCCTTAAATGAGCCCCGGGCGATCTTCCAGCGTCCCCCACTCCCGGAGATCCTAGCAGGAACCCCGGCCGGGCAGCGCAATAGCGTCCCGTTGATACTGATCGTCTCGTGGTCGACCGAGACAATCGTCCACGGCGCCGGGGCAGATGCGGCGTCAGTCGTCTTGATGAAGTCACGTCGGGTCATGGGCGGTGCCCTCCTGTCCCAATTATACCGCGATGGCCGGGCGGTGCGGGCGGGCGAGGGTTAAGAGGCGTTCCGCCGCTCCCACGGATAGACCGGGTAAGTCGCGCCGAGCGGTTCGCCCCGGGGCGGGTCGCCCTCTAGCGACCAGTCTGAGCGGATGCCGTGTTCGGGGTGGACAAGCATCATCTTCTGGCTCGGTGCGTCGGCGGCGTTCAGGTCTTCAACCGTGTACTCGTTGCCACCGATCAGGCTGCCGTTGACCTTCGTCTTGCCCGAATCGATGCTCGACTCCTGGTGGAAGTGGCTCAGGAGGTAGTACGAGATTTTCCGGTCGCGTTCGTTGTTCAGGGCCTTGTTGTTCCGCGTCCATCGACTGATGCCGTAATGCGGAATCCCCATCCATGAGCGAATCCCCTGCCCGTGGTACTGGATGAACGTGTGCTCGCCAATGTCGAACGTGGCAACGTAGGAATCGGGTATGAAGAACTCGACGTTAGGAACCGACTCCAGCATGGACTCGGCCAACAGGTAGATCATCGTGTCCCAGTTGCGGGTCGGGTCTTTCTTCTGCATCTTCCTCGCGTCGGGCAGCCGACCGTGATTGCCACTCGTGCAAATCACGCTCACCTTGCGATGGACGGCCGCAAGGTCGCGCAGGCCCAACGCGAGGGTTCGGGCACAGCCGTAAACTGCCATGACGATATTCGGCGCGTCCGTGTGCCGCTCAAGCTCATGGATCGATCCGCTTGTGAAGTCGCCGTTGGCCGAGATGACGCAGTCGTCTATGACCCATCCGCCGCCTGCCTCCATTCGCTGCTTGATCGAGATGGCCCGGTCAATGATCCGTTTCGACCGCCTCGCGAAAATCTCCGCGTTGTATTCATTGAATCCCTGAGTCCGCTCGCGACTGACGATCTCGTAGGCGTGCCAGTCGGACAGCATCAGCAGCATGGTTTCGTGGGATGCTCCCTTCGGGGCCGGCGTCGGCTGCCACGGCGGCGGCGCGGCAAGATGCTCGGCTGTCTCGCGGGCCAACCGCTGTAGCTCAGCCCGAATCGACCGCTCGCCCGCCACGGCGTGCAGGTCTTCCCGCTCCTGCTTGATCCGCCGCTGACGCTCCATCCGCTCCCTGGCAAGCTCCACGGGGTCCGGCTCGGGCACAGGAGCCAACGGAGGGGCAATCACCCTCTCCGGCTCCGCCGATGCCACCACGGACCCGCTAGAGCCCTTGCCGATCGTCCTGGACAGGTGGCGCCAAACCTGCTGGCGGGACACGCCGGGGATCGCGTCGCTGATCGCCTTCATGGAGACGACCCGGCCGCATAGTGTGACCTGGGCGGCCGCCTTCTCGTCGATTGCCGTTTGCTGCTCTGGCGTGAGGGCGAGTGCGGCCATTAGTCGATAGCTCCATCAGAGGTGTGGGCTTCCGCCGCCCGTGGGCCGTCAAGCAATTGCCGCCTCTGCCACCCGAGCACCGCTGCCCGGTGGAACGCCGCGATCAGTTGGAACGCCGTCACGCAGGCGTTCTCCTGGGCGTTCTTGAACGTATCCTCAAGTTCGATCGGCGACTGTTCGTCCCCAGCCCGCGTCATGGGCAGATAGACGGGGCAAAAGTGATTGGCGAACGTGACGACGCTTCGGTAGATGGACAGGTCTTCCGGCTCTGGGCCTCCGGGCAGTTCGTCAAGCAGGGGCGCACTCTCTTCGGGGGCGTCGCTCATGGGGCGTCCTCGGGGTAGGTGCGAGAATGTGATTAAGAGGCGCGGAGAATACCGAGTGCGGCAGAGAGGCGACGAAGGCGGGTGTATAGATCCTCGATCCGACCGCGATTAGGAATTATCGCGTCAGCATACTCGATTCCAAATTCTAGTGTCTCATCGGGGGCAACGCTCCGGTCGATCCACCAGATGGTGTCGACTAGTTTCTCGCGAACGACGGCCTCGATCTCGACCCGCGAGCGGACGCCCTCGCAGATGTCGCCCTCGGTCAGCGTCACCCGAGCAAGGGCGGCTGGATCGTTTGCCCGCAACTCATCACCTATCGCCCGCCAGAGTGCCCGGTCTTCATGGCGACGGCGGAAGGCTTCCGCCTCAGAGACCCCCAGTCGCGCCGCAGCGTGGGGAGCAATCACCTTGGACGTCGGCCCCCAGTAGCGGAGGCGTGTGTTTCGCTGGAGCCAAAGGGCTGCCTCGCCCTTCCCTGAGCGGCCCGGTCCGATAAGCGCTAGTCTCATATAGCCGCACCCCATGTTCCGTCGTATTCCTCATGCTGCCCTCGGCCCGTCGCCGCGGGGGTCGATCTCAGTGATGCGTGGACCGCTCTTTCGCTCGGGACGCTCCACGTCGAAGTTGTGGGCGTTATCGTCGAAGGCTAGATCGCATTGGCTCGGGAAGCCTTCGCGGATTCGGTAGACGCGGATGCGGATCACGTCGCCCGATTCGACGTGCTTGATCTCGGTCCACTGGCCCTCTTTCCGCTTCAAAACCAACATCATTTTATCCTTTTGTCGCGACTTCGCATGTTCGGCACCAGTCGAGCGTCACCGTCGCCGGATAGCCCATCGCAAGACAGGTCGCTGGCTTGCTCAAGCAGCCACAGGTTGACGCCCGGTAGCGACAGGTTTCGATGCGGGCGATGGCCCTGTTGTCCACGGGGACAACTGCCGCGTCATTGGGCTGCGTGGCAGCGAGTCGGGCGTAGGCCGGGTGCGGTTCGCCCCGAAGGATCGCCGGCCAGTCCGGGTGATAGTCAGGATGTCCTGGCTTGATGACTTCGCAATACCGTGGATAAGGCCGCGTGATCGCCGGGCATCCTGGACCGACCGGGCAGAGCGAACAGGGGCTCACGAAGTCACCAGAATGTTACGATAGAAGTACGACAGGCCGTTAAAGAACGGGCCGGGGAACGAGAGATTGACGGGGGCCGTGCCCGGCCCGGCTATGGTCATGGCGAACCCTCGCGATTCGCCGACAGTCCATTGACTGCTGCCGATATAGGTGATCGTCCAGATAAAACTAACGCCCGCAAAACAGGGGGCCGGGGCGGCATTGCCTCCGACCCATTCGCAGTTTCCGCCGCAAGAGAGGGTTAAGGAATAGGGGCAATATGTGAAGCCGTCGCTGGACACTTCGCCGGACAGGAACAGGAGGCCCGGCGCGGTTCCCGCCCCCCATCGGCTGCAAGGGCAGAATGGAGGGGGCGGCGGAGGACTCGTCCCGCTACCCCTTTCCGCTACCCACCTTCCCCCCGTCCTCCTCGCAACCAGCACGTCCCCCACCGACGGCGTACTACCCAGTACCGCGATGTTGACTTGAGCACTTCCGGCATTGATTACCGGCGCGGCCCCTTCGGTCTCGCTTCCGCCGATATAGGTTGGGTGCGCCGCGTAATACTTGAGCCCCCCTGACGGCATGGCCCCGGCGTTGAACACCTGGAACAGCCCAGAGAGCGTGCCACCTTGGCTGTCCGGGATCGAGTTCGCGCGGGCCGCGATGTCGGCCTGGCGACGGCGAAGGATGGTCAGTTCGGCGGAGTTATCCAAGGGTCAGCCATCCCAGCGGAAAACGGCCCTGTTGCCCGTCCGCGTCACGATCACGGCCGTTCCCACTGGTGGAATCGCCGACCCCAGATTCGCGACCATGACGGCAGCCGTCCCGGCATTCACGGCAACGGCTGTCCCCTCGGTCTCACTCCCCCCGAGATAGCACGGCACCACGGCGTAATACGCGAGGGCTGTTGTGGGGTAGGTCGTAACCGTCGTGGTCTTCCCTACCCACGAATCCGAGCACTCGGCGGCCGAACTTGGGGGGCGGTCCATCGCCTCCAACTGGTCGTCCATGCGGCGGCGGAGCGTGGCCGTTTCGTACGAGGCCGTGAGGTCGCCTGAGCCCGCGCCGTTCAATGTCGCCTCCGGGCGTAGCCGCGGGTTCGGTCGTCGGGTGGGTCGGCGCGGCGGGCACTCAGGGTGAGGGTGGTCGACTGGCGGTCCTCAAAGTCATACGCGACGCCCACCACAACCGGATACTGCGGTGCTACCCCTTGTGCGGCCCCGCCGTTGGTACGGAAGCTGATGTTGCGGCCCGCGATGCCAGTAATCTGCGTGCCAATCGGGTACGCAACAGAGATGCGTGGTATCTGAATATGTCCGCTAAAGCTCGTGTTCTCTCGTGCCGCCCTCAGCGCTTCGGCGTAGGCTTGGGCCTCGAAGTAGTCCACGCGGAAATCGTCGTAATCGCCCGCGACGAAGAACGGCGAGGACTTATCGATCGCGTGCCAGACGAAGCGGTCTCGGGCATCGACGCGGCGGGTGATCGTGAAGTTGGTGGTGCTGCCGGTCCGCCGTTCCGCCACCGTCCCTGAGCCCTTGTCGCCTTCGAGGACGCACGTCAGCCGGAAGTAGACGCGGGGATTGTTGACGTCCGTTGTGGGATTGTTCTGACTCTTCACGAGATTGAACGCGCCGCCGGGGATTGGGAAGCCCTGCTTGGGGTTCTTGTCGTCCTTGCTGCCCACGGTGAAGCTCGTGATTGTCGCTTCTGTGATCCTGATCCCGAGCCGGTCCTTGAGCAGTTCCCACCCACCGATGACAGGCTGCCAGTCGGTCGCCGAGCCGTCCCATACGCCCGGGATCGGCTGGTTGTACTTGAGCGAAATGTGAAGCTGCGCCGTCAGTCGCTTGCCGTTCCGCGTTGTATAGATATGGTCTAGGGCCGGACGGCGTCGCTTCACGTACTGACGGACTTGCTTGTTCGATACCGGGTCATTGACGGGTGCGCCGAAGATCGCGTCAAGGCTCGAAATGTCCGTCTTCATGGAGGATGAAGGGAAATCCCAGTGGCCATCCCCCGCCTCATCGAAGACGTACACCCGGTACTTGTCCCGGTTGTCTTCCTTCCATCCCGGGTCGCCCATGTTGAAAGTCTTGTCAGTCCCATCGGCGGCATCGGCCGCAGCAACCGGGAACCCCGGCGCGAGAATCACCGCACACTCCCGGCGCTGACACTGGGTATCCACGACGATCTGATTCGCCACCCCGGCCCCGTCCCGCTCGACCGACATCCCCTGGGTATTCGAGAACAGTGGATTGATATCGCTCCCGACCGCCTGAAGCCGCGCCGTCGCCATCATGGAGCTACCGGCATCATCCATCCGGTAGAAGTCAAGATATGTAAACGGCGTGCCGCCGGACTGCTGGCCCAGTCGGAAGCTAAAGCCGATGTTGTGGGGACTCAATAGCTTGGCGAGGGCGACGGGCCACGGATCGCCCGTGATGTCCAAGTCCTGACAGGTGATCGCGTCGGGCGTCTCCTGCGCGGGGTCGTCGTCCTCTTCATCGACGTCCGCAGGATTATCAGGGTCGTCCAACTCCTCTTCATCGCCCTCATCACCTTCGGGGGTATCGGGTGGTTCAGGAGGCGGATTCTTGTCGTCGATCCCCTGATTCTCGTCGGGTGTGACGTAGCTTCTGAGCCATGTCTTCAGGAGCGTCATCGACGGGTTGTTGACATACTTTTGGTCATTACCCACCGACAGAATGTACGCTGCCGCATCGTCGATCCCCCAGAGTGTGCGAAGGTCGGGGGTGCGGCGAAGATTCACGTCTAGAAACGTGGGGTACTGGACGCCCGGCGTTCCGCCACCCGCAAAGGCCCCATCGGGCACCCGATTCGGCTTGCCGTCGGGATTGAACCGGGCCGGCTGATCCGTGGATACGTCATTGACCTGTGTCGGATCGAGGCAATCCCGCATGACCGCACCGCCCATCGGCGTGTCCCAGCATCGGATCGCGGCGCCGAGGGCCGTAAACGTCGCGGACTCGTGGTTGTGCGACAGGTCGCCTTGCGGCACCTGCGCGAAGCCGTCGAACAGGACGGTGAACGTCTGGCCGTCGGGCTGGACTCGGAGGACGCACAGGCGATCGTCTTGTGAGACTACGAATGGGCCGGACTTGTCCAGACCTAGCACGTCTTCGACATGGGCGGGGAGACTCGGGTCATTCAGTTCGGAGAACTGATAGCGGAATCTGGCGTGGCCGGGGTCGGCGCCTTCGGATTGCTGGATTGAGATCGGCACGATGTTGACGAGCGGCTGAAATACCCCTTGGGCGTTCTTGGGGTTAAAGCGCACCGCAAGTATGGTCGCGCCGGGGCGGCCGAGTGGGATACCGGCATTGGGGTCGAAGGTAGCGGAGGCCATAGATCAGCCCGCCGAGGCTAGGAACACGCGGCCGTCCGCAATGCTCGCGATCGTCCCCACCCCCGCCACCACGACCGCCAGCCTGACGACCTTCGTCCCGCCGCTCGGCCACGCCGTTCCGGTCGTTAGCGTTCCTGTGTTTGTCAGCCACAGATAGTTCGTGATCGATGCCGTAACGCCGATCGTGCCGCCCGCGAATAGGACGTAGGCATTCGATTGGTTGATGAACGTCCCGGCGGAAACGGCCACGTTGAGCGATGCAGAGGGCGTCTCGGCTGTCGTGGTACAGAGCGAGCCGAGGGCGGTCATCTGGTCGAGAAGGGTGGTGTTGGCGTTAAGCGGAACGTCCCACGTGCGGTCGGCTGCCGCGGGCTTGGATAGGTTACAATTGGGGGTGAAGGTGGTTGCCACGGGCGCGGTCCTCTAAGGGAGATGCGGCGATGACGTGCGGGACGTGTAAGCACTGGGGCGGACCGGGCGAACAAGGCGAAGCGTTTCACTCTTGCAAGGCCCTCGTCTTCGACAGTCGGCATCTCATTAAGTATTCGTTTATGGATGAACTAGACCCCGCCGATCCCGGGGACGCCGAAGACATCGCAGAGCGAGACGCATTCAAGGCGTCCCATCGTGCCGTCCTGCAAGGTGAAATGGCCTCGGTTACGGCGCTGATGACGAGAGAAGATTTCGGGTGCGTTCTGCATGAGCCGGTCACGTCGGCGGTAGATTCCACGAAAGCGTGACTTGCTTCGTCGCCGCGTTATACGTTTGATGTAACCTTAGCCCGTCACTGAAGGGTGCCGGCTCCCGCGGCGGCCCCGCGATCGTCGCCGTCGTGGTCGAGCCGGTTAGCTTGTTCTCGTTCCCGGCGGCATCGACGCTCGTTACCTCGAAGGTCCAAGTCCCGCTGCTCAGTGGCCCACTGGTCCACGAATAGCTGGACGCAGCCAGTCCAAACCCGCCCTGCCCGAACCCGCCGACCCCAAACCCGTCCACGACCCCCGTGGGGTAGGCCGGAATCGTCGCCAGTACCTTCGTTGTGTCGACCGAGCCGCCCGGCGAATCGCTGCCGTAGACGTGGAAGCCCTGAATGTCGGGGTCGAGGTACGTCCCACCCAGCCAGTTCAGGGTGACGTGTTCACCCCCGCCCGGGGGTAATGGCAGGCTACCGGCGAACCCCGTGGCGTAACTGTCGGGCAGCACCGCGCCGACAACGATGTATGCCAGGGTGAGCGGGGCTGGGACGATGCAGAAGGTTGCGAATCCCTTCCACGCGAGGGCACCGTTGATGTAGACCTGGAACGCGGTTCCGGGTGGGGCCAATGAGGTCCAGGAAATCACGAGATCGGCGGCATCGTCGATCGCGAGGCGGATGTCGGTGGCGAGTGCCGGATTGAACGGCAGCGTGACCGGAATCGTGAACGGAATGACGCGGGCGCGGCCATTGGGTGGCGGCGGCGGGATTGAGAGCGGGCGAATGAACGGCGTGGACGTCCGGGCGACAATGGCCCGCTTGGGTAGCGGCAGGATGACCGCTCGGCCCTGCGGCTGCCGGAGATCCCGCGTCGCAACCGCCTGGCGAACCACCGTGGGCGTCGGGCCGGGCGGGATAATGTTGCGGATCGTCGGCGTCGGCAGAACCGACGCGCGGCCGCGGGGGATGATCGTTTCTGGACGTGACACCGCCGGGCGGACGACGGGCGGCGAGGACCGCTTGACCATCGTCCGCGACGGAGCCGCGATGAAGCCGGACGCCCCGCGGAACCTCGGCGCCGGCGGCGCGAGCACCACGCGGACGTGTGGTGCAGCACGCTTCCGGGCCGGGAGCGGCAGGACTATGGCGCGGCCGCGGGGCTCGACTAGCTCGGGACGGGCCGACGTCGGACGCACGAGCGGCGTAGATGTCCGAGCGACGACCTTGATAACGGGCATCGGCAGGACGCGGGCCACACCCCGGCTGGGGAGCGGCCGCGCCTGCATGCCGTAGAGTTTGACGGAGGGGGCGGGTCGTGCCGCCGGAGGCCCCGCGGTCATGCCCGCGCGCCGGCCCCGGCCGACCGGGCGGATCATGGCGAGCATGGCGGGGCTCCTGGGTTACTCTTCGCCGGACACTTCGATCATCAGCGTGGGCGTTCCGGGTGACGTGCACTCGAAGTTGACCGAGGCCCCGCCCGGGATGCGGATCTCGTCGCCGAACGGCAGGAACTCCTCGATACCGCTCTGGGGCGGCACTTCCCACCAGAGGCCGCCGTCGGTCGGGGTGGTTGGCTCGACCGTGAAGGCGGCGTTGGCCGTCGTCTGGAGCGTTTCGGAATCGCTCGGGTCGTTCTTCGCGAGGGTCGCGGCGCTCCCCGTGCCGAAGCTGCCCGTGGAGCGGGTCAATCGGACCTTGATCGGGGTGTCCGTGCCTCCGGCGGGTTGCTTGCCGAGGATGCGGATGTGCTTGATCTTCACCCGTTGGTTTGTCGCGGATTTGATCTGGAGGACGGTCTTTGCGGTCGAGGCGGAAAGACTGACCTCGCCGCTGTTGACGTGAAAAAGGACGCCGGCCATGTGCTGAAACTCCGGTGGTTGGGACGGACGAAGAACGGCCGGCGGTCGCGCCGGTTCAGGGTTGGGTTAAGATGTCGGTAGACATCACGAACGAGGGGGCGAAGACGATGAGTGAAGCGTTGAAGCCGTGCCCGTTCTGCGGAGCGGCCTCTGGCTACGAGGTGCCCGACTTGGGGACCGTGATGCACGTGTCGTGCGGCTCGTGCGGTGCCAGTGGGCCGCGGGGCAAGACGACATCCGAGAACGGGGTGGCGTGGAACCATCGCGCCATTGACCTACCATTCAAGCCGGGAGATCGCGTCGAAGCGGACGCGGCAGGCTATTGGTTCCACGGGCTCACGGGGACCGTCATCTCCGCGAATCTCTTCCCCTCATATGTCTGCGAAGAGGATGCGGTAAGGGACGGAGGACGACCCCGGAGGTTTCCGGCGAGAGAAGGAGAACTGCGAAAGATTGGCCCAGCGCTTCGCGCGGACTGAGGCTCAGTCGAGCCATCGCATCGTTTGGGCGACAGACGACGTTGCGACCATGACGCGGGGGGAGGCTGGCGGCCCCCCCGTGGTATAGGTGATCTTGATGGAAAGATTGTCGAGGCTGACCGTTCCCCCACCGTTCCCGGGGGCGCCGAGCGAGTTCAGCAGCCAGAACGCGATAGTCGAGGACGACGGTTGCAGCCCCGTCGGAACCGCTACGGCCGATCCCGACCGGGAAGCCCACGCTGTTGTGCCTGGGTCAAATCCGTTCGATGCCAGGATGGTCGCCTGGGACGTCGAGCCGTCCGACAACTCATAGGGACCAGCCGCCCCACCCGCCACGAGCGAAGTTCCCTCTTCGTCAATATTGGTTATCTGTACCTGGGTGATTGTCGAGAACGCCGGGACGCCGAAACTTTCCCAGGTGCCCCCGAGCGACCATCGGCCGTCCGATTCGGAGATTGCGGCTCCCGACTGGACGACGGCGAGGCAGCCCGCGGGATTGCCATCCGATCCGGTCCACCCCGCGGTGAGGTATGTTCCGCCGGTCGTCGAGGTCCAGGACCAGCCCTGCGCACTTGACGGGAACGTGTAGCTGAGCGTCAGCGTCGACATTGATGCCCCGCTTCAACTCGCCGGTTGGGGAATCGACTTGTCCGGCTTGCGCCGGTTCTTGTCCATATACCTAGTTGAGCCGTGCCGATTCCCGGCGCTGCAATCCCGGAGCTGCCCCGTGCGTACCCTGAAAGCCGCCCTGCTTTTCCTTGTCGCTACCGGCTGTATCGCCTTCGCCTGTGAGCCGAAGGGTAAGGAAACTTCCGTCGTGTCCCCGGCCCCCGCCGATCCGGTCGTGGATGCGAACGGGTTCATCATCCGGCCGTGGTCGCCACTGACGCCGGAGCAGATTCGCGTTATTAACCAGGGGCGGAAGGCGCACGGGGTGGCGAAGGGGGAGGTGCCGGGGTTCTAACTACTGACTAGTGAGGTGGCGGAAGCGACTCTTGTACGACCGAAAGAAGTTGCCGCCCGGATCTTGCTTGACCCGCCCCTGTGGCTGAAAGGTGTCTAGCACGACGTTGCCCCACGACTCGCCGTAGTTGTCGACCAGCACGCGGGCCACGCCGTCCTTGTACGAACGGAACGTACCCTCGGCCGCCGCGAGTCCGGCCGAGCCGCTGCCGGCCAACGTCCCGTCAACTTCCGTGAAGAGACCGGATGCGCCGAGGGTTAGCGATTCGACGCCCGAGATGCCGGGGAACTCGTTTTCCTGGCGCCTGAGTTCGTAATCGCCGGTCGCCATCGTGACGGCGAAACCGAAAATTGGCGCGCCGCCGTAACTTGGCATCAGTGGCCTCGCAGGTGGGTCGCCACGGCCTTGCCGCACTCGTCGCGGATGTCTTTGGCATCGTCCTTGGTCATGCCGTACCAGGGCCGCTCCGGCTGATTCTCGGCCCCGGACCGCTCGCCCTCGGTTCCGTCAGATCCGTTGGCCAGCCATTGAGCCTTGCGGTAGGCCAGGTCGCTCTTGCCCGGCTTCATGGACGCCGAGTCGTGCGTCACGACCTGATCGCCGCGGATGTTCTCGATACTCAGGAGTGGATCGTCGGACGATTTCAGCCCGACGCCCACGCCGAGCCCTTTGGCCCGCTTCCGCTCCCCGTACTCGCCTCGGTTCGCCTTGAGCTTCCCCTTCGTCCCCTGGCCGCTCGCCATGCGGTCCGCGATCCGCTGGGCCTGTTCGTCAAGGATTCGCTGTCCGAGCCCGTCACGCTCGAAATCGAGCACGTCGGCCAGGCGGTCGAGCGACGCAGCGAAGGCGGCATAGTTGGAATCGCTCATTGATCGCCCCATACCGGCCAGAACACGTGGCCAACGACCAGCCCGATCACGATGGCGATGACCGGAAACCGCCGGCTGTCCTCGTAGAGAGCCACGCTGATCGTCGCGCGGGGGCCGAAGGCAAGTAGCACGGCAAGGTCATAGACAGCCCAGAGGATTGCGGTTCCGTAGATCAGGCAGCGGGTGACGGTGCTGACGTCCATTGGTGGCTCCGGTTCGCCCATCTTGTCCTGGCTGCCAAGTCCGGTTAGCGTGGAGTCATGGGACCAATGCGAATCGACGGCCGGACGGTCGCACTGAGTTTCACGGCTGGGATGGTCGTGGGGGTGTCGTGCGGGTTCTTTCTGGATCGAGGGAGCGAGAAGACGGCGGAGCCCGCCAAAGTGGAGGCCGCGGGTGCCCCGTATGAGATCCTGGGTCAACAGATCGGACGGACCGAGGACGAGGCTTTCCGGCTCTGCGCGACGGCCTCGGGCATCATGAAGGGCCGTCACATTGACTTCTCGGCCGAGGAGGTCTGCTTCGAGCTGTTGGCGGCCCTCGATTGCCGGAAGCAGCGGGCGGGGGCGCGGACCTTCGATGCCAACGGATACATCATGAAGATGACCGACCTGTTCGCGGCCGGGATTAACCGCTACGAGGCCCGCAAGAAACTCCATAGCGATATCGTAGCGGGGCTCTAGGGCCGCATATCAGGCGGCGCCGGCCCGCGGGCGCCCACGGGTGGGGGAATCCCCGGTCGCCCCGCCTGCTTCACGAGGGCGTCGATGCCCTGTTGAATGCGGATCAACACGTCAAGATTTCGGTCGGCGCCTATCGCGGCAGAGTTTGGGCCGACCGGCTGCGCGCTGTTCCCGTTGGCCCCAGCCGTTGCCGCAGCCATTCGTGCAACGGCGTTCTGGCTGCCCTCGGGGTCCCAAGGGTTCCAGAATTGCTCGGCAATGTTGCCCGCGTTCGCCGGCGACATCCCGGCCCTCTGGAGCCGGCCAGACGCCATCTCGGCGACGGCCTGTGTAAGCATGCCGGACCCACCGTAGGGGATCTGCCAGAAACCTTTCTCGCCGCTGACTTCCTCGAATGTGGAATTGATCTTTTCCCGCGCGGCGTACTGAGCCCATGCCGTCCGCGCGAGGTCGCGGCCGATCGCATTGCCACGCCCGAGGGTCTTCTGTTCTTCGGCGAGATTGGCGCCACGCTCGGTCGCATTAGCGTCGCCCCCCTGGAAGGCGGCGACCATCTGATTGAGACCTTCGGCGCTCGATGGAGCGTTCTTGATCGCCTCGAACTGGCCGAGCATGCCGTTATTCGCGGCATTGGCGAACGTCATGATCGCCGTCCGGTCCTCTTGATTGCCGAACCCGCGATGCACGAGATAGTCGAGGGGATTGAACGTGCGGCCCGCCTGGGCCTCTATACCTTGCTGGGTCTTGAAATCGGCCGCGATCTTGAGCCCGATTTGATTCGGGTCCATCTGGTTGTTGACGCCGATCCGCTTGTAATACTCAGCGATCTTCTCGTGTTCCCCGTCGACCTTCGCTCCGCGGAGCTTCCCCGTCGACCCCGCGGTCGCACGGATAAACTGCTCCGTCATCTCTCCGGCCTGTAACGGCTTCTCTTTCGAGAAGATCGACTGCGTCATCAACTGGTCGGCGAAGTCCTTGTAGACGCCCTGCTTTGTGTAGATGGATTGGGCCATGAACTGGCGCAGGCCGGAACCGAAGTCGCTTCCGCCGGCTTGGATCAGGTTGTATCCCTTGCCGATGCCTGACATGGCCTCGTCGGCGGTCGTCTGTGCCTTGCCGGTCAGGCTCGGCATCATGCCGGCGAACTCGCCTAGCGTCCGCGGGTCGACGCCGAGGGCCGGTTGGAGACTCCCCGCGCCGACCAGAAGCTTTTGCCACTCGGGTTCGGCGATCTTCGTGCCACGCTCGGTCTGGCCGAGGTTCATCATCCCCTGTTCAAACTGGACCGCTTCGGGCAAGGTCTGGAGCGTCTGGCGGCGTAGTCCGAGGGTGGCCTTAGCCTGTGCGGCGTTCGCCCCCGGGCGGTTGTTCAGCGCCGCCAGCTCCGGCGAAGCGGCGACGTACTCGTGCATCAGGTTGACGCCTTCCCTGACGCGATCGTTGACCCTCTGCCAGTACCGCTCGTACTCAGCCATCCCGCCGCTGATGGCGGACTGCCCGATGTTGATGAGCGTCAATTGGCCCGCAACACTGCCCAGAACGTCCTTGAATTGGCCGGCTGCGAATCCGCCGACCGAGAATGTTTCTTTGTAGGCCCGCGCCGCCTTCGCCGCTGCCCTGGTTTGCTCGTTCGCAGTCTTGCGAGCATCTTCCTGGAGTCGGTTCTGATACTTGATCCCCGCCGCCTGGACCGTCCCCAGACTAATGACGTTCGACCGCTCCCACCGCTTCAATTCCATGATCTGCGTGGCGGACTGCCTCTGTGCATCCTTCTCGGTGCGCCGGGATTCCCGGGCGAAAGCGTCCGCCGCCGACTTCGCAGCCTTCTCGCTCGCCAGCCTCGACTTGTTCGCTTCCTTGCCGATCTGGTCGAACGCCTTGGCCGACTCCCGGGCTGCCCGGAGCGATTCCTTCCACTGAAAATCCGCTGCCGCCTTGGCCTGCTTGGCGATCTCTTTCGCCGCGCGTGTTGCCTCCCGCACCTGAACGTCAGCCGTCGTCTTCGCGCCCTGTTGGGTCTGCGAGATGGCTTGGCGCCAGGGGGCGTTATCGCCCTTGATCTGGATAATCAGCGGGTCAGCCATCGGTCAGAATCCTTGGGCAAGTCCAAGAGCACCGCTTCTCTCAGCTTCGGCGGCGAGGGCGGCACACCACTTCCGCGGATCAGGAACTTCGCCCGACTTAACGCCCCACCACGCGAGATCCCATGCGTCGGCACGATCGAGTGGGCCGGTGATCCGCAGCTTGATAAGGGCCAGCCGGAGCCACCGGCCTAAGCTTTTGGGGCGCCGTTCCCATTCGCCACGGCCAGGACTTCGCCGATCCAGTCGCTACTCTCTTTGTCGCCCCGCTTGTAGCGGAGTAGGCCCGAAAGCTCGGCGTCTGATAGGTCGTAATTCCGCCTGAGCAGATCGGCCGCCAGCGCCGCGACCGCCGGGAAAAACCCGTCGTCCGATGCGGAAACGGCCTTGACCATCGCATCGAAGTCGGCCCCGAAGCTGGACGATGTGACCTCGGTGGGTGGGGTGGTCGCGAACGAGGCGAACACGTCCACCGTCGGCCTCGGCAAATACCACTCCTGCCCATCCCCGAACGCCACCGGGACCGATTCGTCCTCATTGAACCCCGGCAGCCTACGCGCCTTCTCGTCGATCACGACTGGTCCTCCGTCTGGACAATCAATGTACCCATCAGTACGCCATCCTCACGCTCGGTCCAGTGATACCGCTCCTGCTTGTTGCGATCGAGCACGGTATCAGCAGGATCGCCAGAGATGAGCGTCTGTTCGCCGTAGTGGCGGGCGTGGACGAGCTTGCTACCGAAGATCGGCGCGAACTCCTTTTTGATCGCGAGCAGCGCATGGCCGTTCGGCCCGGCCTTCTTCGCGCCGTAACCCGGGGGCAGCAGCGCGGCGTGATACTTGGGTTCGTCGGGCATCGGTGGGGCTCCGGGTTAGGCGGCGGCGATGGAAAGCTGGTTGGTGGCGCCGTCAGTCGAAAAGCTCTTGATCGACACGCTGGCGCTGCCGTACTGACGGTGCGAGCCGGACTGGGGCACGTTCTCAATCATGGCGTTCGACAGCGTGTAGATCAGGGCGCCGCCGCCGGTGGCCGCCTTGTTCTTGGCGTCGTTGAGCGTGGCCGTAAGCGTGCCGGTCTGCCCGATCACGAGCGAAGACGCCGCGTTGACGTTCGCGAAGGTGATGGTGCAGGACGGGTCAAAGAAGTCGTTGACGAGCGTCGTCACGGCCCGATCGCCGTCGCCAGAGAACGGCAGGAGTGAGCCGCCGGTATCGAACGCGACCGACTGCACGCCGGTCAGGACCACGGGCGAACCGCTGGGCGTCCACGTGACGGACGTCCAATTTAGACTGCGAAGCGTTGCGCTCATGGGTAATTATCCCTCTGATTGGTTATTGATCTGAATCGTCGATATCGTTCACTTCGCCAGGCTCGACGCGCACCATTGATTCCCACTCGGACGAAGCCGGCCCCTCTTCCTCGTAGCCGATGACGGCACTGAAGCTGCCCGTGGCGTCGAGGCGTGCCCGAACGTCCTCGTAGATGGCGTGCTCGGTTGCGGGGTCGAAGCCGCCGAACCCCTTGATGAGTAGTTCCCACTCGCCGTCCATGAACTGGATTGCGTAAGGGGGGGCGATCGTCGGCTTTCCCTCTCGCCTCAAGAGAGTGAGCATCGGGAACGTGAGGTTGCCTAGCGATTGCCCGTTGATCGCGTTCTTTGCGACCGCGCATAGGCTGGAGATCAGGCGGTGTCGGTCTGCTGGGTCTTCGCCCTTGGCCTGGATTTCGAGGCGGAACTTGCCGCGGGAGACGATCCAGACGTCATCGGGGATGACGGGGGCCGAGCCGCCCGCGGCCGTTCCCGGAACAGCAGCGAGCATCACGCCCGCTGGAGTCCCGGCAGCAACGGCAGCGCCGGTCGCATGGCCAGGAATCGCGGATAGCCTGACCGCGATCGGAATGCCAACCGCCGTCGCCGCTCCGGTCGCAGTGCCGGCCTGCGACGAGAGCGTGACCGTTATCGCGATTCCGACCGCATTACCGGGCGATGCACTGCCGCCGGTCGCCGTACCAACAATCGCCGAGAGGGTGACCCCAATCGACGTGGTCACGCCGCCCGAGAGTGGGCCGTCTGTTGGCAGGAAGTCCGTCGGCGCGGCGTCGGTCGATGGGCCGAATACGGCCGGTGTCGAGAGTCGTCCGGCCTCGGCTGCCTTAGCCGCACCCGTCGCGGTCCCGGCCGGCACGCCCAGCGTGACCGTTGGGCAGCTTCCGAAAGCGTTACCGGCCCCGGTGGATGGGCTGGAGAATAAGAGCCACAGGCCGGGGTCGACCAACTGAATGGGCATGGGAGACCCCGAAGGCTAGGCGGGTGCGTGACGAGCCACGGCCGCGGTCAAGCCTTGGAGATCTTGAACCATCCGACAGTGGCGACACTCGTAACCGTGAAGGGAGCAGCGGTGCTCGTGACCGATCCGCCGAAATCCATGTATCCGTACAGATTGTCGGCGCTGGCGGCTCCGCCCCTTGCCTTGAAGAACACCGCTCCCGTCGCCACGAGCGTTGCCCCACTCCACACAGGATTGGTCGCCGTGCAGAGCGTCCAGTTGTTGCTCGTATCAAGCGTCAGTGTGATTCCCGAGAGAGTCTGGCCGCCCGCCGTGTAGCCCGTGCCGACAACCTCGCCAGTGATGTCGGATCGCTTGGCGTGGGTGACAAAGTTGGGGGTGTAGCCGTTGACGAGAATGATTCCGACTTGGTCGGTGCCGGGCGTAAGATTCCCCAGGGCCAGGTCATTCGTCGTGGAGTCATAGGCAGTGGTCGTTGGCATGGGCGTGCGCCCCTCGGTTCAGGTGTGATCGATCAGAGGCCCACGACGCTTGCGACGTCCACTCCGGTTGTGGGCGTTCCGTTATTAGCAACGGCAAACGTGAATGTGTGGACGCCAGCAGAGTAGGTGTGCGTGCCAGCGTTCGTGAGCAGGAAGCCGCCCGCCGTGAGCGGAATGTACAGCCGGTGCCCCGAGTACAGGCCGGCGGTCGTGCCCATGTTTGTGGAAATTAGGCTGATGCTCGTGGCCGTGGGAGTGCCGGTAACGGCGCCGTTGCCGAGCAGCAAGAACGGGTCGACCTGATCGGTCTGATCGCGGATATAAACCGTCTGGGATGCGAGAACGATTACCTGTGAAAGCAGCGTGCCGGCGGACGTGTCGCAGAACAGGTAGTCGTGATACCCATTGGTCAACTGGTTTGAGGCCGTCCATCCCGTCGTCGTGATCGAGGCCGAATAGAAGCTCGGCGCGTTCGTGCTCTTGGTGAGCGGGGTGGTGAGCGTCGTGGGCGTGCCCGACGTGTATGCGTTCGGGGTGAAGTCGAACACGAGTCGATCGCTGGCGCGGACCAGGATGAGCCCGGCCGACGTTGGGTTCGTGGGGAGCGTCGCCCGCGGGATTATGATGGACACGCCGTCACCTCTTTGGGATGGAACGATGCCGGCAAATCAGCGCGTCCGCCTGTGCCGCCGGTGGTGGCGATAGGACAGGCCGTGGAACCAGTGGGGGCGGCTGCGGGGCGTCGCGGACGCCTCTGGGCTCTTTGCCGATGTCGTGCCGCCGCTGACGGACGCGACCTTGTAGAAATACTCTGTGCCGTTCGTCAGGCCCGTGTCCGAATAGACTGTGACCGTGACGCCCGTGGCGATCGGCGTCCCGGACTCGCCGCCCGTGGTCGTGCCGCGGTAGACGTTATAGGTGGCTGCGCCGGATGCAGCGGGCCACGTAAGACCGACCGCGTGATTGCCTGAGCTTGCGACGAGCGAAACTGGCGGCGCCAATGACGGCGATACCGGCCCATCCGTCGGGAAGAAGTCCGTCGGTGCCCCGTCGGTCGATGGGACGAAACCAGGCATGCCGTCACCCCTTGTCGTCGTAAGTGACGGTCAAGACGCCGCCGCGACGAACGCACCGGCCTGGAACGTCGGCGCCGCGCCGCTCGTCGTGGGTGAGACGGGGTTCGGCAGCGACCCCTCGAACCACGAGAGACCGCTCGACGAGGCGTCCATCAGCGACGCCTTGATTAGCGGGCCGCTCCACGAACCGGTTGGCGAGCCAAAGGCGATCGCGGCGGCGTTCTTGGCGTCGCCGAACTGGCCGAGGTTTTCGTTGTTGAAGCCCGATGCCAGCCAATTGGCCACGACGTTTGAGACCGACACGCGGGCGTAACCGTTGCCGCTGGGTTCGCCCGTGAGGGTGGAGCTTCGGGTCGGGGCCGCCGACGACAGGGCCACGTACCACGTCGCCGGCACCGTAAATGGAACCCCACCGAACAGCAGGTCGTGAACCTTCCCCCACGCCTGATCCGTCATGCCGCCCGCGAAACTGCTTGTGCTCGCGTAGGGCGTGTGGACGATGGTCAGGCCGCCGCTGCTGATCGTCGGTGTCTGACCAGCGGTGAAGGTGATTGGCGATGCAAGCTGGAGCGTCAGCAGCCCCGACGTCGCGGACGGGCTCGACATGAATGTGATGGCATTGACCGTAATAGGTGCCGTCAGCGTCGGCCATGTGATCGCGGCGCCGGACGTCTTCGAGCCCGCCGAGGACGCGCCGAAGTTGGTCGTATTGTTGGTGACCGCGACCCGGTTGTAGCCGGTGGTGCCGGACATTGGCTCGGTGCCCGAGCCGTCGAATCCGGCGGCGTTCGCCGTCTGGAGCGCGGCGTAATAAGTCTGGGGCACCGAGTAGGGGTTGGCGGGGTCAACCTGGACAGCGGCGTAAGGGACGCCGGTCAGTGACGTCGTGTTCATCGTCAGGCCGGATACATTGATGCTGTAATACGCACCCGGTATCGCCGATGGGACCATGTTCGCGACGGTGCGATTCGGGGCCGGCGAGATGGACGCCGCCAGCATCGCAGCCTGGATCGTCGGCCCATTGGCATTCCAGGCAAGGGCCGCGGTCGTGTTGCTGCCGGCCGTGAGGGTGAACGTGCCGCCGGTCACTCCCTGGAACGTGAATGACTTCGTGTTGCCCTGGTTGCTCGAGACCACGACGACGGTTGGGCCGCCGGTCAGCCCGGACCCGTTGACCGTAAGGCCGTTCGTCGCGCCAGCCGCGGTCACCAGGGTATTGATCGGGCTGATTGTGTACGGGCCGCCGTTCGCGCCGCCCACGATCATGTTGTTGCCCGCGATTGACGACAACGCCTGGAGAGCCGTTTGGACGGAACCTATGCCCGCGGCCGGGGCATTGAAGGCGATCGTGCCCGTTGTCTGGCCGCCGTAACTGAGGGTGAACGTGCCGCCGGTCGCGCCGATCACGAGCTGGCTACTCGACCCGAGAAACGTGGAGCCGAAGATGGAGTTCGGTTGGCCGAACAGCATCGCGGCGCCGCCTCGGCCGGCGGTATTGGCCGTCACCCGTCCCCATGACGTCGCCTGGCCTGAGAGCGTCGCGGAAATCGCCGTGTGGTCGATTGCGTAGGCAGCAAGGGAGGCGTTGGGGTCTACCTGGATCGCGTGCAGGCCCTTCCATGTGGGCGGCGTCAAAGAGCCGTGCGTGCCGTCCTTCGCGACGTAGAGTTCCTGGAACTGGCCGTCGACCGGGCCGGGTGGTATCTGTTTGATCGTGCCGCTGAACCAGTTCTGCCAGCGGGGGAAGGTCATCGAGCGGATTTCGAGGATCTTGACCCGAGGCCGTCCGACCGAGGGGTTGTTGCTCACGTAGGGGCCGTAATTCGTCACGCAGTTGCGGACTTCCCCGATCCAGTTGCCCCCGTCGACGTTGACGATGCCGCCCGTGTTCCCGCAGTCGATCGTATCGATGTCAAGATAGGCGATTGGGCTGTTGGCTCCGTTGTTCGAGACCAACTTGAAGATCGGCGCCTGTCCGATACTCCCTCCGTAAATGTCGCGGACCAGGCAGATGTTGTTGTCGTCCGAGACGCGCTCCATATAAAAGAGCGCGTTGGCGACAGAGCCGCCCTCTAGGTCCAGCTTGACGTCGGAGAACGAGCCGCCGTTCCCATAGTCATTCGTGTACGTCGCCGTGAAGCCGCACGGGTCATGCCCGTAGTTGTTCACCCGGACCCCGTTCACGTTGACGACGCAGCCGCAGAAGCGGAATGCATACCGGCAACTGCTGGTGAGGAATATGTCTCGCAGCGTGACCTGGGCGGAATCGGCGAAGTATCCGGCGTCGTTCGCCTGGAGCGTGCAGTTGTAGAGCCGGTGATACCACGTCGCGGTGGTCTGCCCGATCGGCATGTGGGCGACGGCGTAGATGCCACCGAGGAACGAGCACCCTTCCATGTGACACGAATACGACTCGCCGAGCACCAGCGGCACGCCGTAAGGGCCGGACGTGTCGAGGACAAGATCGGTGAACTTGTTGTCACCGATGAGGGTCTGAAGCCGGGCCGTGAGGATCACGGAGGGGCACTGATAGACGAGCTGGACGATGCCGCCCGTGTTGATGGCCAGGTTTCTCGGAGCCGGCGTCGCCGTGGGGTTCTCGGTGAACCCGAAATAGCCCAGCGCCCAGTCGTCCAGGGTCGCCGTATAGGCGCCGGGGGCGGGATAGTAGCGGTACCTGTCGTTGATAACCTGGCCGGTCAGGAGCGTCCCGTCGCAACTGGCCTGGGTGGGGTCGAGTGTGAACCCGGCCGCGTTCGTGAGTTGGTACTGATAGCCCACCGGCGTACTGGTGACCTGGCTGGCCGTCACGGTCACGTTGATGCCGGCGTTCTGAAGCGCGGTCTGTAGCGTGGCTGAATTCGCGTTGTAGGGGACGCCGGTGACGGTCGTTCCCTTGTACGTGATGTTGTACGTGCCACCAGCCGGGGGACCGGGCACGACCAACTTCCCGGTGCCGCCGATCAGGTTAATGATGCTGAACTGCGGGTTGGCGATCTGCGCGCCGCTCACGTTGGCATAACGGAGCGAACACGAGATGGCGAGCCCGTACAGAGCCCAGTCGGTGTTGCCGCCGCCCGACTGGCCGTTGCCCTGGGCATTCACGGTGAACGGGAAATACTGGTTCTCGCTGGGGAAACAGCCGGCCGTGAACGTGCCCGAGGTGTGCGTGACCGTGAGCTGGACGTTACTTCCGCCATTGAACGGGCCATACGCGGTGATGACAGCGTTGGTGCAATCGACGCCAACGCTGATCCGCTGAACCCCGGTTGCGGTCCCGGTCGAGAACGTGAAGACGTTTTTGGAGACGGGGCCGAACCTCACCGTCTGGGTGTACAGGGTGAGCTGGTAGGTGTTGGCGGACGACGTGCGGAGCACCCACACGCCCTGTTGAGACCCGATCGTGTTGTTCCCGTCGAACCCGACCCCGCACACGTAGCTACTGGCCGGCATCTGGCCCGACGAGAAGCCCTCGCACGCCAGATCAACCGTGAACTGCGGCGTCTCCCGCCAGTTGTCCGGGATGGTGACGGTGGGCGACGGGCGTCCGTGGGAGAAGCACGACGCCTGGGAATAGATGAAGCCGGTGGAGACGAAGCCGGTCACTGGGTCCGTAAACGGGCTCGACCGGAATCCCCACTTCTGATTGGCGGCCGTGACGACGGTGCTATCGAGCTTGGGAGTTCCGCTGTTCCACAGGTCGGGACGATAGGTCGTTCCGGGTTGCTGCGGTCCCGCATCATTGCGGTAGACTCCGCAATAGAAGATCGGCAGGCCGACGCCCGAAGGCGTGTTGATCTGTGTCCCTTCGCCTTCCCCTTTGACCTCGATTCCGCTCGCTTCGACGAATGACGAGGTCTTGCAGGTATACGGCTTCGAGGCGCCGGGGATGAAGACCACGGCCCGGGGTGCGATGCCAGATCCGAAACTGCTCGTGTCAGCCAAGATCGCGACCTTGGCGGCATCAAGCGTGGCCTGGGCAGCCGGTCCGATATCCGACGACGACACCGAGAGACCGAAGGCCCGCGCGTCGAGCCACAAGCTACCGTGCAGAGGCAGCGGATTAGCTTCGCCCTGTCCAATGCTAGGCATCAGTTGCCCCCGGCGTTAATGGGCGCGGCGGGCGTCCCCGAATGAATGACCACACCGAATCGCCACCAGATCCGCCGGGCAACCCACGAGCCGTCGCGGCACGGGCCACCGAAGTAGGGCGGGTGCGAAAGGCCGTGGATCGGGTGGCCGAACTTGGTTGATGCCCAGAACGCCAGCCGCCCCAGCCGGAAGGCGTGCAGGTAGACCTGGCGGCCTCGGACGTTCAAGACTGGCGGGTGGAAGAAGAACACGGCGAGCCCTCCCGGGCATGAGTCTAGGCGGGATGGGCTCAGTTATTCGCGATCGCGTACCACAGCGTCCCGTCCGTCTGGATTGTCATGTACTTGCCCGCGGCCAGCGTCGGGTTCGCGGTGCCGTCGATCGTGCCTGTGATGGTGAGCGTGTTGCCGGAGACGTCGGATGACTTGCGCTTGATCGTGTAGATTCGGCCCGATCGCCCCGTAGCCGAGATCAGCGTAATCGCGAACGATCCGCTGGTCGCGTCGCAGAGGACTGTGCTATCCGAATCGGTCAGCGTGTAATTCGCGGTCTTGGCGACGAGGGCCGTGCTGAGCCCTGTCATCGCGAAGGTGCCGGTGGACAGCATATTCGCGACAGTCGATCCGCCGACCTGGAAGTTGATGTTTTGGCTGCCGGCGGAGCCGAGGGCGAGGGGGCCGGTCGACACGATGCCGGGGGTAAGCGCCCCATTTGCCGATAGCGAAACCGTACCGCCGCCACCCGTCACCGACGCAACGCTCGCCTTCTCGATGAAGAATCCGGTCGACCCGTTGCTATAGAGTCCCCAGAATCCATAGTTGCTTTTGATTACTATTGACGAGTTTGATCCGTTGATCGTGTCGGCGCCATTCGGCGTGATCGTGATCTGGTGCGACGCCGCGGCGCCCGACTCGTCGGCGATCACCAAGACCTGGCCCGCTGGGACCGTGCTCGCGGCCGGCAGATTGATCGTGGTGGTCGCGGCGTTGTTGACGCCGATGTAGAAGTCGGTCGCCAGCGCTGTGTAAGGCGACGACGTGACGACCGTGCGGTGGAACTGAACGCCACCATTGAGGGTCGTCGGACCCGCGAAGGTATTCGGGCCGGCCAGGGTGGCGCATAGGCCGAGGTTCGTCTGGATATCGTTGATCGTGCCGGCAGTGACCGCGATCCAGACCTTGTCGCCGATATTGATCGTCGTCGGATCGGTGTAGCCGTCGAGGGCGCCGGCGATCGTGAACGTGTTCGTTCCGCTGTTGACCTGGGTCGCCTTCAAGTGGGCGTAGGGAACGCCGGTCGTGGCGTTGGCAATGGTGAGCCGGTAGTAATTCGAGCCGCTCAGGGTCGGCAGGCTGCCCACCGACGCGACGACGAGCGACGTCCCGCCGGATGAACGCGCCGTGGCAACGGTGGTTTGCGGAAACGTCGCGACATCAACTTCGGTGGCGAGGGTGGCCATTGGCGTTCTCGTTGGGCTAGACTGGATGGGCCGACGATGCCGTCAACCGGAGAGCATTGAATGAACAGCGACGCCGCCCGCTACATCCCAACCCTCGACGGCTGGCGGGCCGTCGCGATCCTGGCCGTGATGGCTTACCACGCCCATTTCGAGCTGATCGGGCCGCGGGGATACGCGCCTAACGCGGCGCTGACGGCGGTCGTCGATAAGTGGGGCGTGGGAGTGGACGTCTTCTTCGCGATCAGCGGCTACCTGATCTGCACCCGACTACTGGCGGAGCGGGCGAAGACGGGGCGGATCGACCTCCGCGGCTTCTACCTCCGCCGGACCTTCCGCATCCTGCCGCCCTACTTTGCCTATCTGGCGGTGGTCGGCCTCTTGGGGGCCGCGGGCATGCTCGCGGTCAAGCGAGGCGAGTTCCTAAGTTGCCTCGTGTTCCTTCGCAACTATGTGCCGAAGCCCCTGGACGGCCTCTACACCCGGCACTTCTGGTCGCTGGCGGTCGAGGAGCATTTCTATCTGATCTGGCCCGCGCTGCTCGTGCTGGCCGCCACAGTGCCCCGAGCGAGGCGACTGGCGTTCGGGCTTGGGATGGGGATCGCCGTCTGGCGGGGGATCGATTCCCACTGGCAGATCGCCGCCCGCGTCTTCGGACAAAGCTTCCCCGGCAACGTGTTCCGCACTGACACGCGGCTTGACGGGCTGGTCTTCGGCTGTTGGGCTGCACTGCTCGTCGCCGACCCCGGCTGGCGTGGCCGGCTGGACCGTTGGTTGTCCCCCGCGGCGTGGTGGGGGCTCGTGGCCGTAATGCTCGTTGTGCTCTACGGCCCCGGCATGCCAATGGCCCGGCTTTGGGTTGCCCTACTTCTGCCGCTGGTCCTCGTGGGCACGGTCCTGCACCCCGGGACTCTGGTAGGCCGCTCCCTGGAGTGGGGTCCGCTCCGGTGGATCGGGCGGATCTCGTACAGCCTCTACCTTTGGCAGCAACTCTTCCTTGTGCCCCGACCCGGCCCCTTGCCGCTCGGGTTGCTCCAGGTTTTCCCGCTCAACGTGCTGGCGGTCTTCGGCTGTGCGCTAGCGAGTTATCATCTGGTCGAGCGGCCGGTGATGGCGATGCGGGGGCGGTGGTTTCCGGCTCGACAGGCCGTGGCCCACTTTGCAGCCGGCCAAGGGGAGCCGCTGCCTCGGTGCGGGGTGGCCGCGCCATGAAACTCTCGGACGCCCGCAATCTCGCCGCCGGCTCTGTCCTGCTCTTCGTGCTCGACGTGGCCGGAATCAAGGAGGCCGGACAGATCCTCTACCTTGCCCTGGGTTTCGGCGGGCTTGTCTTGATCCTGGGTGTGATAACGTGGCCACTCCAGAAGCTCTGGCCGTACGAGGAGGCGCCGCCCGAGGACTATCTAGGCTGAGGGGGCCTTACGGCCCAATCGCCCCCACCGTCGCCGTCAGCCCATCAACCACCGTCGGCGGCGTGGCGTCCGCAATAAAGGTGGCGAACGCCGTGACGTTAGGCTCGGTCGCCGTCGCGTTCGTCGCCCGCACGCTCACGGTATAAGTTGTGGCGTCGGTCAGGCCCGCAAATGTGGTCGTGAAACTGGGCTGGCCCACAGCGTAGGGAACAGACACTGGCGAGCCTCCGTAGCCGGGGGTGCTGCCGGCCGTCATGTAGACGAGAAAGCCCGTGGGTGCCCCGTTCTGGCCAATTGGGCTGTAATGCCAGTCCACCCTCACGCCGCCGTTAGCCGTGGTGATCGCGGAGACGTTCGTGGGGGCGTTGGGCTGGGCCGTGATGTCGAGGCCAGATGAGTTGAGGATGAGGCGAGTGCGGCAGTCGACGTTTAGTTCTTCGTAGCCGGTGACGGTGTCGAAGGCGCGGACGGCGAAGGTGTAGTCGCCGGGGAACGCGAGGGCCGAACTGGTCCACGTGGTTGCGGCGAGTGTAGCCATGAGCGGGCCGAAGTCGGTCGGGGCGCGGTCGGTGGGGAAGGCGTCGGTTGAGGCCGTGATGATCGAGGACGGGGAGATGGTGGCGATTGGCGACCCGTAGTTTACTGGGCCGCCCATTCCGTCGTTGACGAAGACGTTATAGGCGACACTCATCGGCTGAGCCTGGTTGAGAATCTAGTAGTCGTTGGCTCAATAGGGGTTACACCCCAACCCGAAACTGTCATCCAGTGAATTACAAGTCTATCAAGTATTTCATCCCTTATGGCTGCGAACGCCTTTGCCTTCGCCCATAAGTCATCGCTCTTGTCAGCCTGCCGTGCCGCCGCGATGTACTGCCGCTCCAAAACGGTCAGCGTGCAGACCTGATTGACCTCGCGGACGTCGTAGAACTCGCCGGGTGTTCGGCCTGGGATCTTGGGGTCTACGCCGAACCGGCGGTTTAGCTCGTAGGTCACGTCTTCGATTTGGGGAGCAAAGGTCGCGATCGTGAACCGAACGCCGGTCGTCCCGGCCACGCTCGGCGGAGCACCAACGCCGGACGCATCGCCCTTGCGGCGGAGCACCAGCGTGCCGGACGGCACGTCCACCTGATCGACGGCGAAGAGTTCCCGGGGGGAATACTGGGGCGCGCCGGACACAGGCTTGGGTTGTTCGACCTGGACGATCATCCCGGCCTGTACGCTCCGGGCCGTCCAGTTGGGGTTAGAGGCCGACGTGAGCCCCCACGTGCCCGCACCGAATACGCCGTCGGTGCCAAAAGCCCGTTTCTGGTCGTGCGGCACGAGGACGGTGAAGTCGCCACCCGCGCGGACGGCGAGGTCTTCGTCTTGCGCGTACAATGTAGTGAGTGGCGTATATGACGGCATGAATTACCGAGGACGAGGGAGGATTGGCGAATGATCTGGCATCCCAAGATCGAATTCACACCAGGGCAGACCGTTTATCGCTGCGACCTGTCGGCCAACGCCGCGGCCCCGATCGTCTTGGACTATCGCTGGACAGGCGAGACGGTCAACGGCCATCCAGGCGATCAGGCCGTGTGGTGCGAGTCGCTTTCGGCTGGCGAGAAGGTCTACTGCCAGCGATGCGCGCTTTTCCCAACGCCCGCATTGGCACTCTTCGCGGCAGCACGCCAGTTGGCTCAGCGGGCCGAGGATCATCGGTTCCTGGCTGAACTTCACGCGGCCGAAGCAAGGAGAGAGATGTAATGGTTGAGCCGAAACGCGAGAAGATGTCCAAGTCCCGCGGCAACGTTGTCACCCCCGACGAGGTGACGTGCGGCGTGGCCGATCTGGACTGCCGGATGGAGTTCCGCAATTACCGGAACGATCCGCAGGACTACAGGGCTCTCGGGGTCTGGCGTGATCCGGTCGACGGGAATTACTACACGTCCGCGCGGACGGGCAAGCATCCCGTATGGCTGTGCCGGATCGGCATCCCGGACGTGCCGTCGATCCGGTTCAACGGCGAAGAGAGGGGCCAGCACGCCGGGATTGAGGAGACGCTAGAGTTTCTTGACGACAAGGGCGACGTGATCGGCCTTTGCTATCGGACGAACGGACTGCAATCAGTGGGCACAATGCCGCTCACTTCCCCTTAACCCGCTTCAGGTCCGGGTTGGCCTTCTTCGCCTTGCTGCTGTCCTTGCGCGTGGACGCGGCAAGCTCGGCTGACGCCTTCGCCTTGCTGATGCCTTCCTTGCGGGCGATCTTGGAGGCGACGGCCGAGAATCCGGGGTGTTTCTTCTTCATCGGATGGTCTCCTCGGCAGGGCCGAACTTCTCTGGGTGCTTGGCCCACAGTGCCGCGTAGAACGGCAGGGGAAAGAGCCGTCGAAGCGTCGACGGTACGTCCTGCCCCGCCGGGATGAATACGCCGGGGATCGGCTCGCTGTGGGGGTAAGACTTGCCGTCCTGTCCGACGAGATCGCTCACGGGAACGTCCTGACCACCGTCGGCGAACTGTGGTAGGTGGAGGCCGTCGTGGTGATGGTGCCGGTGTTGGCAAAGCAGAGCTTGACCGTATCGTGGACGGCCTGGGCGACCGCGGTAAACGCCGCGTCGTACTGCTCCAGCTTGTCCAGGGCCGAGTTCTGCTCGATCGGCGAGCCGGACAGATAGGCGTGAAGCTCCTGGACGAACGCGGTGTAGAGATCCTGCATCCGGCCCCGACGCCCCTTCATGACGTAGGGCGAGATTGCGGAAAGCGCCGTGCTGTTCGTCGCCGGGAACCCCTTGAGGGCATTCGCCCACGTCGCGACCGCAAGATCAAACGTCGTGGCCGTCGAGATGCCGTAAAACGTCTCCGTCCCCGTGGCGCCGGATGCCGCCGTGAGGTAGATCCGGGCCATCGTCACGCCCGGGGGGAACGTGGGCAGCGTCACGCGGGGGATGTTGCCGGACGACGTGGTGAATGAGCTGGTGACTTCCTTCGTGAGCGTACGGCCCACGGCGGTGTCCCAGGCATACGACACGAAGTAGGTGCCGGCCGGCAGCCCCCCCGCGGTCGTGTTCGTCGCGGGGACGGTCGTGGTCGGGCCTGCGTACGTCGCCGAGATCAGGTCAAGCGTCGTGCCGGACGTGATCGTGCCATAGAGCACTTCCGTCCCGGCGGCCCCGTTCGCAGCCGTCAGGTAGACGTTGATCCCGGTCGCGCCCGCCGGGATCGCCGGGGTCGTGACGCGGGGCTGGGACGTGCCGTTGACGAGGGTAAAGACGGTGCTCTGTGCAGCGTGGGCCGTGCCGTCTGTCGTCTCGCCGTACTTGTGAATGAACGTGTACGTCGCGTAGTACGTGCCGGACGCGAGCGACGTAGCCGATGCGCCGGACGAGGTGCTGACGGTGGCCGCGACGGTAGGGTTGGAGAGCGTCTGGCCGCCGCCCGTCGTCGAGACCGTCGGGGCCGTGGTCGGGTTAGCGATGGCCGGGTTTGCCGTGACCAGAAGGTCGAGGACACCGGCCAGGCTGCCCGACTGGAGTTGGGAAAAGGTGGCGCCCGATGTCAGGGGCGCCGGCGGAGCATAGTTGATGGCGACGCCCATTATCGGTCCTTCCGCCCGTGGCGGTGGGAATTGGGATTGAGGGGGATGACCGGCTCGCGAACCGTCTCGGTTTCATCGGACGGAGCAGGCACGGGCATCGGAGGCGGGTCGATCTCCGCGACGATCGCCGTGGCCGCCTCGTAGGCAAGCCGGAGCGCGTCGCGGAGACGGCGGGCATGGTTGATCGTGTCGGTGCGGCCCGGGGACGGGGGCCGATGGATCGCCTGCGCCACAAGAGTGGAGCAGGCGTGGATAGCGGGTTGACGCCGGGCGATCTCGGCCGCGGCGGTTGAGAGCGAAAGCCGCTCCGCCGCCGCGGCGATGTACGCCGGGAATCCTGGGAAACTCTTCCGGTCCATCATCGCTCCGATCAGGTGGCCGAGAAGGCGGTGATGCCGCTGACGAAGGCGTGATGTTGCTCATTTTCAAGCTCGACCGCGCCCTCAGCCATCCAGTCGCCTTCGACCGCGTCACCACGGACGCCGCGGGGATTGAAGTACTCCTGCCGCTTCATCCGCATGCGGACCTCGTCCGAGGTCAGAGCCACGGCGGTGCCGGCGGTGAGGTGGAAGCAGAAGACGAGGTTGACGCCGACGAGGAACGGGCACTCGAACACGTTGATCGGCGTGCCGAAGATGTTCGTGCCGGCGTCGATCCGCTGGGCCGGCTGGCCCCAAGTGGTCAGGCCGCCCATCCAGTCCATCGACAGGAGCAGGATATCGGGCTCGCCGCCGTTGCCCCGCGCCGCCTGGAGCGTGTCGCGGATCAGGTCGGTCGGCTTGTACGCGCCGGCGTTGGTCGGCGTGGACGTGTTGTTGGTGACGATCAGGGTGTTGAGGCCCTTCTGCTTCGGGCGGGCGTTGGCGGAGGTGCCGAGGATGTCGGCAGCCGGCGCCTCACCGATCCCGTAGAAGCTGGACTTCTCCATGTCGTCGATCATGTTCTGGTTGGCTTCCGCCTTGACCAGCGCCGAGATGTCGGGCACCCCGTTCGGCAGCACGAACGCGCTGGACGACGCCAGCGAGCCCGAGATCTGGACGGGGAACTGCCACACCTGGCAATACTGCGGCGTGCCGATCGGGTTGAACGCAACGCCGTTCTGATTGATTTCACCGCCGGTACGGCTGTTCGAGATCAGCGTAAGGACGTCGCTGGTCGACCCAGATGCCGCCGTGGTACCTTCCGCCGACCGCCGCACGGTGATCGTGTTCGGGGTCGTGGTCAGCACGGGATCGGCCGTGATCTCGACCCGTTCCCCCTCGGGGGTCGACAGGACGTCGCCGTTCTGGAAGCTGGACGCATCGTCTAGGCTGATCGAGGTGGCGGACGTGTTGAAGCCCGCCTGCACGACCGCGGTTCGCTTGCGGAAGTTCCGCTTCACGATGTTGAACGTGGTCGAGCCGATCGGCATCCGGGGGAGCCGGGTGACGAGCGGGCAGCGGTTGATGTAGCTGTTGACGGTGTAGGCCGTCATGGCGTTTCGGATTTCGGCCGAATTGCCGAACTGATTCAGAATACCTTGAAGCTCAGCAGACATGGCTTTTCAGCCTCCGAATCGGCAATTCAGCCGAAGTGGTGATGGAACGGAACAGGGATCAGTTGCGATGGGCGTAGCGACCGCTGAGGCCGACACCCATTCCGGCGGCATGGCCGCCGGCCGAGACCGCGGCGGAGCGCATCTTCTCGCCCGCCAGGACTCGATCCAGGAAAGTCCCCTGCTCCGTCTCCGCCGGCTTGACCGGCTCGGGGGTCTTGCCGCCACCGCCCGCGCCGCCTGTCGTGGCCGGCTTCAGGAACGGGGCGAAATCGGCCGAGGCTAGACGCTCGGCGATCACATCCTTCGCGGGGCGGAACGTGCCCTTCTCGCGGACCACCAGATTGCCGGCGGTGTCGCGTGCGATCTCCAGGGACTGCGCGATCAGGCTCCGCGCCGTGGCGAACATGAACCCGTTGTGGAACCGCTCGGCCGGCAGGCCATCGGCGATCGTTCGCTGGAGGACTTCGCCGTAATACTCGGACTCCAGCGAGCCGAACTTGCCGTTCGCCTCGTCGAGCTTGGTCTGCCACCGGGTCTCGGACTGCTCCAGGGCCTTCTCGACGTCGCCCTTCTTTGCGAGGGCCAGGTTCTTCTCCCGCTCCGCAGCCTCCACCTTGGCGTTCTCCGCCTGGCGGATCTCGCCGAGCTTCCGCTCCAGGCCGAGGAAGTGCTGGAGTTGGTCCACGGGGATGGCCACGGTCTGCGGGGCTGCGGGTGCGGGGATCGGGTTCATGGCTTGGGTCGCATTGGTCGGCGCGGGGGCGGGCGTGGGCGAACCACCACCCTCGCCCGCTTCGGGGCTGAGGCGAATCATCAGTGAGGCATCCTGGATAGACGCGGGATTACCCGCGGGGTCGTCGGAACCACGCGGCTCCGTCAGTCAACAGCAGTTGAGAATGTGTCGCCCATCTGCATAGCAGGTCCGCCGTTCGCGGTCTCTTCGGCGGTCTGGGCGGCGGCGGTCGCGCGGGCATCAATCAACGCCCGGATTTCCGCGTCGTATGCGGCATACACGGCGTCTTCTTTACCGGGAAGAACCCGGCGAATGATCGCCTGCATGAGAGCGGATTCGACCTCGGGGGCCATGCCGGACTTCGCCGCGATCCCCTGGAATGAGGCCGTGGCGTCCAGCAGTTCGTCCAGGCTAAACAGGTCGAACTCAGCCGGATAATCGATCTTAATCTCGACGTCTGACTCGCGGCCTTCGTTCAGCACGAGAAGGGCAAGGTCCGCACAGGTGTTCTCGAAGCGCCCCAGTACCTTGGCCAGTTTGCCCAGGAGGTCGTTGCCGTCGTCCTTGTCGATCCACTTGGAAACGCCCGACTGGCCGACGGTCTTACCCGTTGTGCCAGCGCTGCCCGCCGGCTTCGTCAACTTGCCGGACCGATCCGCCTCATCGCGAAGGTCGCTCTTATTCTTGCGGATCGACTCCGCGGCGTCCTTGTCGGGGCAGACGTACTCAAACCCGTGGTAAGAATGATCCGTCCCGGCACCCGTCTTCTTCATGGGGAGCATGAAGCCGGGACCGATCGGCATCTCGCCATCGGCCGTGCAGTAGTCTTCGGGGCCTTGGAGGAGCGGGTGGGCCTGGAGGGAGTCGGACAGCACAAGCTCGGAGTCGCGGTTGTAGAACTCGCGCTGGATCTCCGCGATGGCCTCGTACCGGCTCATGCCCACGTTCTTGCAGCGGGGCTTGCGTCGGTCGAAGATCCGCTCAATCGGCACGCGACCGAACGCATGCGCCCCCGTTTCGAGAACTTGCCCCGTCGCATCCCTGAGCGTCCACCCGGTAGCCGTCCAATGGCGGAAGAACACGCGAGAGGTGTGGGACGGGGCGATGGGTGCGCCCGGCATCGGAGCGTCCCCGCCGTCCGGGAACTCCCGCACCAGACACTCGCGGTAGCGGCCCCGGTCGTCCAGACACCACCAGAGCATGTTCTCGGGCAGGATGTACGAGGCGACGCACCGGGACAGCCCCAACCTCAAGACATCGGCCTGATTCTCGACCTTCTCGCCGTCCGGTGCCTTTGGATGGTCAAAGTAGATATCGAGTTGGCCCAGTGCTAGAAGCAGCGGACCGACCTCATCGCTAATCCAATCGTCGATGCATGTGCCGCGGCCATCGACATCGCCCCACCACTCGATCAGTTCAGGCGGGCCGTCCCGGTTGACCTCCCGCGCGAAGATCCGCGAGACGTGCGTCTCGATCGTCTCGCCAAGGAACGTGGGGACGGGGGTCCGGGCGCGGCGAAGCTCGTAGTCATCGTCAGTCGCAAGGGCGGCGGGATCAGACCCCACGGCCCCCGGCGCCCCGCTGGCGATGCCATTCGGCAGCGCGTAGACGTTGGACAGGGCCGAATCCGACGGCAGCGGATACTCCCGCTTGTGCCGGATCAGGTTGCGGACGGGCAGGCCGCGGATGTCGTATCCGTAGACAGCCTGCCGATATCGCTCGCCACCCTCCAGCGAATCGAGTAGCCACCGCCACCGCAGCTGGTGCTCGTTCCACTCAGGAGATCGACGGCGCACGACCTCAGCATCGGCGTCGCCGAGTGCGCCGGCACCCGCCGCCGGTTCGGGCGCGGGGCCGAAGTAGAGCCGGGGTTTCTTCTTCGGCCACTGCATCAAAGGGGATGCTCAGACTTGGGTAGAATGGAGGCGGGCGAACGATGCCCGAAGGAGTCAATCAGTGATGGACGACGCGGATCTCAAGTTGCTGGCAGACCGCTACGAGGTCGCCTGCTGTCGGCAGCGGGACGCCACGGAGGTGATGGGTGCGGCCCAAACCGCGAGGGCGAAGCGAGTCAATGCCACGTTCAAGGCGAAGCGATCGCTCGCCAGAGCAATCCGCAACAGATCGCCTGGCACGAGCACAACTCATCCCGAAATCACCGTGGGCGGCACGCGGTACTTCGCGGTCTCGTGCCCTGGCGGACCCGACGAGATCCTGGCGGTCCCGCTCTTGCCTCAGCCCTTCTTCGGACGGTAGTCGGGCGGGGGCGTCTTGCCGCCACCTGGCGCCTTCGGGGCGAACTTGCGGTTCGGCGGGCTGCCCGTCTTCGTGGGCGGCTTGGACTTGCTGGGCTTCTTCGGGATGGCCATCGAATGCACTCCTAGAGACTGATTGGTTCGTGTGCCGAGCGACCAACGACGATCGCCCGAGCGTCCATCACGGCACCGAGAAGCTCACCCGAACCACGTGCCCCGCTGTAGATCACGCCACGCTCGGGGCTGTAGTCGTCGGCCTGGACCGCGGCGATAAACTCGCGATCAGAAGCGAGGGCCTTGGTGAACCGTCTCAGGACGAGACGTTCCACGGCGCCTGCGGCCGGTTCGGACTGAAGACAGGCGAGAAAATCGGGGTCCACCGGGGCTCCCTCGCTAAACGGGATAAGTGGACATGCGGCCCATGATCGCCAGTGCGTCCCGGGCTAGATCCTTCGGCATTTCAAAGTTGGGCGTAATGACGCCATTCCGACCATCGGCGTCCATGCTGATGGTTACGACCCGGCCGCCGTTGCCTCTGGCTTCGATCATCTCCAGGGCGGCTCGGACGGAATTCGCGCCGTACTCGGTGGCGAGCGATTCCACTTGTTCGCGGAGGCACAAGGCTTCGGTGGCCATTAAAGCTCCTTCGTGAGAAATGGGGTTCGGCTGCTTAGGCGATCTCGCGGCGGAACAGGCTGCCCTCGGGCGTGCTGTGGTCAGCTCGGTAGCCGTAAGCGATCCTGCCGACCACGACGACAGGCGACGACGTAACGAGATCGACTCCAGTGGCCTCTCGAATCAGGTCGCCCACTTTGCGGGCCGCGTCCTGCCGCTTGAACGCCGCGTCGTTAGCCATCTGCTCGGCCGCCAGTAACGCCTCGTGTAACGCGGTGTGCCTGGCCAACTTCGCCTCGTAGTCCGCAACGGCGGCTTCGATGGCGTCTTCCTGTTCGTTCGTCATCGCTGCTCCTCAAATGACCGATCGCCTTGGAACACGCTGAATGTTCAAGGCTGGCCTGCGTCCTTCCGGGAACTTGTCTTGAAGACCGCCCCTTAACGCATCCAAGAGGTCTTCATGTGGATGGCAAGGATCTTCTGGCCTATCAATGAACTGCCCCGCCCGCTTCGCCCGCTTGTAGTTCGCGAAGGCTTCGATAAGTTTGGTGCAGCGCGGATGAACGGTCAGAGCCGGCGGGTCGATCGCCACGAATGAGTTGATGAGGCCAAGGCCATCGGCAACGCTGCCCGGAAAGCTCGGCCACGATTCAGGCTTGAACCCGGCCCGCGCGTACTCGCCGAGCACCGTCGGTCCTACCGCGTTCGCTGCCTTGCCGGCTGGGTCGGTTGTGGAGCGGTCGACTCGACCCCGGCATAACTCGTGAGACCGCGACACGATCGCCCGGGCCGCATCGTAGGCCGGGACACCGTAGCTGTAGTAATCGCCGAAGACCGTGATTCGGGTGGCGTCGCCTTCGCCTCGCACCTGGAACCACACGGCCCCAGTATGGACGCCTGAGTCGACCGCGAGATGGACGTGATAGTTGGGATGGAATTCGGCTTCGGTTGTGACATTGCCATCCCCAAAGCACTCAAACCACTGACCCTCGCCCGCCGCCCAAATCCCCTCAAGAAACCGCTTGCGCCGCGTGCCCCTGAGCCGGCCGAGCGAGTCAAGATACTGTTTGCCCGCCGGCGTCCAGTCCCGTCCATCCCATAGAGCGGGGTTGGCCTTATGATCGACCTGCCAGCGCCCGATCTCGCCCGCGTCGGCCCGTTTCTTCAGGTAGTGGCCCGGGTCGCCGGGGTTGGTGTCGCCAATCAGGTAGCCGAGCCACGAGGGGCGGCCGGGGCGGTTAAGGCGGCCCCAGAGGGCGTCCCAGGCTTCCTCCTGGACCTCAACGCACTCGTTGACGTAGACGATGTCCCAGGCGGTCGACAGGATGCGGTCTGGCTTGTCGAGGCCACCGAGGACGATCGTCGAGCCGTTGGGATAGTTGTAACTCTGGCGGGTGCGGCGTGAGGCACCATAGGCGATCGACTGGGCCGCATCCTCGACCAGCGTTTCCGCCTCGTACGTCACCATCACGGATTCCGTGAGGGACGCGCGGGTTTGGCGACAAATGAGAATGCGAAGATTGGGATAATCGGCGGCGATGCAGTGGAGGGCGCGGAGGATTCCGTAGGTTTTGCCAGTATTGTGATGCCAGATTCCCTCGGCAAGATAATGCTCAGCCCCAGGTACAGTCAAATCATAATAGGAATCAGTTCGCTCGTACGTGATGCTCTTGATCTGTCCCCACTGCACGATAGAATTGCATTCAGGAGGACACCACAATGTCATCGAAGGGCGTGCGACACCTGACCACAGAGCAGAAAACGCGGGTTCGGGAACTCCATCAATCGGGCATGAAGACGGGAGAAATCGCGGCAGACGCCTGCTGTTCAATGGCGCAGGTCCGCCACGCACTGAAGACAGCCGGCATGAAGTCGGTCGGCGGTCGGCCGAGTATTTGCGACCAGCACGCCGACAAGATTCGCGCATGGGCGAACGAAGGTCTATCCTTTTCGGAAATGGCGAGACGCATAGGCTGTAGTCACTCGGACGTCCGTCGTTTTCTTGATCGTCGCAGATTCGATCGAACCCCATTCCATCAGTCGGGAAAGAATAACCCGGCATGGAAGGGCGGACGAATGATCGACAAGACTGGGTACGTCCTGATCTTGATGCCAGATCATCCCGAAGCAAACCGGCACGGATATATCCGGGAGCACCGTCTTGTGATGGAGCGGATGATCGGGCGACTACTACTTCCGGCCGAAGTCGTGCATCACAAGGACGATGACCGCCAGAACAACTCCCCCGACAATCTTGAACTATTTGCAACGAACGCCGAGCATCTTGCGGCGACTCTGAAAGGTCGGCGCCCGGCCTGGACAGAAGAGGGATGGGCCGCGATGCGAGCGCCGCGTCCCCGATGTCCACACGGCCAACATGAGTCCACCCGGCCGGCGTCAGAATGAGATGGTCGGCCGTTCCGAGAAATGACTGGCCGGTCTCTAGCGTGACTCGGTAGAGCGGCGCCACGCCCTTGACAAAGGGCACCGACGCTCGCCGAGGCCCATAGAGGGTCGCCACCATCGGCGCGATGCCGCACCTATGCAATTCGCCAATCGGCACATGTTCGCCAGTCGTTGGGTCGAACAGCCTCGTTTCGGCGGCTATGCAGCCTGCCGGACTGTCGCACATGAGCTGTTTGGGCAGCGTCCCGGCTTCTAGCGCTTCTGCTATGCGGATATCAACCGGAATCGTTCTGCGTGGGTCTTCCATCGGCACCGAGGATGGCTATGCGTTTGGGCAGTTCGCCGCTCGCCAGGCTGGGCGTAGGCTTCGGGCTCTCCCGATACTTGTCGGGCTTGTGGGCTTTCAAGAGAAAGATCATCAGCGTGGCGGACGCCGGGTCAGATCGATCGAAAGCCCGTAGCCGCGCCTCGGCCTCAAGGGCTTCGGTCGCGATGACCAGCGCCTCGTCCCAAGCCTTGCGGAACTTCGGGAACCGCTCGCGATGCCTGTAGACCCTGCGACGATTGACGCCAGCGGCGAGACAAGCCTCATTGACGCATGAAGACCTAGACAAGTAGTCTAGAAACTTCCATCGCCAATCGCCCTTTTTTCTAGGTGTGACATCTGTGACGTATTCGGACACATCGCACGCTCAAGTCTCACGAACCCGAGTAGTCCACTTCGATCGGAAACAACTCGGGATGATTCATGATAAACCGGCCTAAAGCCTCAGCCGGAGTCTCGCCTTGTTCCACAATATCGTCGTCGTTGGACTCGGCCCCTTCGGGCGAATAGCGGACGACATAGGTAGTGCAGCCCAAGACGAAATGCCGCTTCATCCTCACCTTAATCCGCCCCGCCGCGTCGAACTTCTCGGCCCGTACCTCGTCGCGGATAGCCGAGACGAGTTTGTCGAAGGTCGATTGGTGATCGCTCATCCCCTGCCGCTCCTCTTGGTTATAGCCCCGCCGCCCTCTCCACCTTACCCGCATCCAACACTTGTGTATTTTCCATCGGATCGGCAACCGTGAGTTTCGGCCCGTCCACGGCAAGCACCGCCTTCAGCCTGGCGATCTCCCGATCCTTCGCGTTCTCGGACTCGCGTCGCCCCCTGTCCACGGCATCCCAGAAGAACCGCTTCAGGGTCACGTATCCCGAGATACCAGCGGCGATGGCCATGACGCATTGAAAGAACAGGCCGAGGTAGGACTGGGCAGAGGCGCCGCCGAATAGGAGCGTCAGGAAGGCGTCCAGGTGTCGGCGGAATGGGTGGTCGTGCATGGCGTGGGCGGCCCTTCGTCGGGTCAGGAGGCGAACAGCGGTTGAGCAGACCGGGCTTCGGCGATCCGCTTCTCGGCGATGGCGAAGTAGCCGGGGTCGCGTTCGATGCCGATGAATTTGCGGCCGGTGTTGAGGCAGGCGATGCCGGTTGTTCCGCTGCCGGTAGTGGTTCACTTTGAATTGCCGGCTGACGACGGCAAGTAATCCGTCAGCCTTCCGCCGGCCTTGGCTTCTTCAGCTTCGATCATCTTAACGAGGTCAAGCATCGTCAATGGCGATGCCGCGATGCCGGCGGCGACGGCCGGGGTCGTCTTGAGCGTCATGTGCTTGCGGACGAAGTTGTAATGAAAGTAATGGAGCGCGACCGCGTGCTCGTGATTCTCGACCTTCTTTGAGAACGCATTCGTCAGCCGGGTCATCCGGCGGTTCGACATCCGTTGCGTCAGGTTCTGACGCTCCACGTAGGACGTGCTGACCTTCTCTAAGTCCGGGTCGCCGATTCGCGGCTTCTTCTTGCATCCGGTGCACTCTGACGGGCTGTACTTGCCCTCATGCCCGGCTGGCACGGCCGCTCAACGGCTCGCACCGATTCGAGGCGTTCGCGGGCTCCGTCGTAGGCAAGATCGCCCTTCCACTGCGGATCGGCAAGTGCCTCAAGGACGGCAGTGGTTTTCTCCGGTGCGAATTCGTCAATCGCGTCCAGGACGCGCTCTCGCGTGCTTGGATCTGGATTGCGCGCCAGATCGGTCAGTGCTCGAATCCGGTCATCCTCAGCAATGGTCTCCATCCTGGCGATTACCGGCACGAAGCATTCACATTCCGGCCTCATCGACCGAGCGAGTTCCCGGAGCACAGGCCATGCCCGCTCGCCGTATCGCCCGAGCAACGAAGCGGCTGCCAGCAATCGGCCCTCGTAAATGTGACGCCCGGCAGTGGGAATCGCCACGGCAAGTACCTCGCTGGGGGTGGCGATGCCCAAGATGTCCTGCGAAGTGCGGCGACGCTGGAAGAGCGGAGCGTCAATCATCTGATCAAAAAGATCGCGCACAAGCCGAAGCCGAGAATCGGACTCGCGATAACGCTTTTCCGTCGTTGAGGGATCGCTGTACTCGCGGACCACCATGAAACCAGTATCCTGTTCGTATTTTGTTATATATTCGTACTTACTAATATTGTCTTGATTCCACGAAGATGTCATGGTCCCGTCGGGCGTGATTTGCGGCGGCCCCAGCGGCGGGGAAGCGTGGCCGTGCATCGGGCGGGGTCTCGGCGGCGAGAAGGTCAAGAGACAGGAAGTTCGTCGATCGGCTCAGGCTTGGCGTCGGGCAGCCACTTGCTCTTATGCCACCACGGGGTCCAGTCTTCGCCGAAGCGGTCCAGGAATTCTTCCCACCGCGCCCATTCAAGCCATCGCGTCTCATCGTTGAGCGTTACGGGGAAGAACAGGAAGCCCTCGCGAACTCGCGTGTCGCCGAAGTAGGGGCCGCGAAACTCACTGTTCCATCGCATCCGATCGGCTCCCTCAAAGCGGAACGTGCGGCTGTCTCGCCACCAGATAGGCGAAGTGCACCAGCGTCCAACCGACCGCCAGCAGTGCGAACCGGCTAATCGGCTCAGCGTCGAGGTTCGACACTCCCATGAAGGCCCAGCCGATCAGGTGCAGGGCGAAGCCGAAGAAGCCGAGGCCGATCCCCGTGGCCGCACTTTTGCCAAAATCCTCGAACGTCGGACGGCCAGACGGGAACTGGGACCGGAACAGGTCGAGCCCCTTGTTCGCGGCGTCGCGCAGTTTTGCCGATAGGGGCTTGGCGATTGGGTGGTCAGGCGGCTGGTCCATCACAACACCATCGCGAGGGCTTGGATTAGCAGGACGAAGAATAGGCCGGTCGCGAAGATGCCGGCGAGTAGGCCCAGGGCGGTGCGGGCCATTACTTCCTCGGGAATAGGTCGGTAAACTTCTTCCCCATCCACTCGGCGATCGGCTCGTGATACAGGAACCACGTCCAGGCGAAGACGGCCGGGATGGCCAGCAGCACCACCCAAAGCAGCACGGTGGAGTTCATGGCCATTCCCGGCTAGGACAGAGGTCGTGAATCGATTCGCCGCGGATCAGGCCCGCGACGATCCGGCCGATCTCCCACCATGTCCCGAGCACCATGAACACGATGGCACCGCAAAAGAAGAGGACGCCGAGAGCCACGAACGGGCCAACGAGGATAAAAACGGCGTACGCGATCGCGTCCTTCATTACTTCCCCGTCGCACTGGAATACAGCGACTTCGCCACCGCAACCACACCCGCGAACACCGCGCGGAGCACGGCCCCGAGCACGCCGAAGATCGCGACGCCGACCTTGATCTCCCAGGGCGAGTTGGCGATCAAAGCGGCCTCGACGGCGGCGAAGTCGGACTTGACGGTAGCGAGAAACGTGGCCATTGGCGGAAACTCCCACTGTTCGTCATGCCAAGACTGGGGCGGCGGAAACTCCCGCGCCAAGATGTCCCACTCGGCGTCGTTCGGCATGAGCCGTGCTAGATCATCCATTGCAGCCCGATAGGCTGCATCTTCAAGCGTGTAGGTGTCGATCTCGACCGTCTCGTACTGATCGCTCATCTGCCGCCAGTCTTCGGCGGGCCAGCGGGTGAGGGTGCGGGGGAGGATTCGCACGCCTCGCCTCCCCGCTCGAAGGGGTCGGGCTCATCGCCGAAGGCCAGCACGACAAGCCGCCACGCAACGCACCAAGGGCGGATCAGAAGGCGGCTAAGCCAGGGCCAGAACGGCTCGGCAGCATCGTCGCATGGGCTCGATCGCCGGTTGATCCCGGACGCCTTCACTGTTCACCGGGCCAGATCCATTCGCAGGTGTTCTTGACGGCGGTCAGAAAGTCGAACGATCGCCAGCGGCTCACGAGATACTCTTGCTGTTCGAGCCACGCCGCACGGTTCACGATCGACTGAGCAATGGCCGGCGGGAATCGCTTACGCCAGACCAGAGAGTCCATGAAATACAGGGCAAAGGCCCGATCGCTCAGCGTGTCCTGCGCGGGCGTCTGCCGCTTGTACTGTTCGAGGCCAACCCAGGCCATCCACTGATCCCGCAGCCTATCGTTCATCGCCGCCTGAACCCGACCGGCAAGCCGCGTCGGCATGCCCCACGTAACGGCCCGAACCAGACTGGAGTAGCGAGGGAACTCGGCCGAGGCGAGCGGCCGCTTCACCTCGTACAGCCGGGCGAACGTCCCGAGTGCCCGATTGCGGACCTCGGCATCCCTATGCCGGCTCAGTGCGGTGCAGATGGGGTAAGCGTACGGCCCAAGCCGCTCTAGCCTCACCGTCGCCGCTTCCCTCACCCGATAGTCCGGGGACCGCCAGTCGTGGGCGTAGGACGATGGGCTTAGGAGGAGGGCGAGGGTGATGGAGATCAAGGCGGCTTCCTTCATACCAGGGCCGGGAGTCGAACCCGGGGAGTCGGAGTTATGAGCCCCGATGGAGACCGTCTCTCCCTGATGCCGGATACCCACCGATGCCTTGCGGTCAAGGGTGGGCAGGTGATTTCGTTAGCTCGTCGGCGCGTCGGGCGTCTCACCCGTAACAGCCACAACCGGGGCCGTGGTCGGCGCGGCCGGCGCGGCGATCAGACTCGACACGAGACCAGCCGACGCGGGGCTCGGCCCCGATTCCTTGCCGGCCTTGTTCGTGTAGATATAGAACGTCGAATAGGCGTCGGTCACGGCCGCGTTGAAGCTCGCGGCGCCGGCCGTCGCGTCGATCGCGGTGGGCGGCGTGGCGCCGTTCAGGGCGACGTAGACCGTAGTCTTGACGACGTCAGGATCGGCGGACTTCGTGACGGTATCGGTGAGCTGGTACATGGTCGAGGACTCCCGTTGGATTGAGATAAGGGGATGAGTGGTCGGCGCGGCCGGCGGCTGACCGAGACCGCGCAGGTACTTGATCGCGGCGAGAAGCTGAGCGTAGAGCCATGCGAACGGGCTCATCGCGGGCAAACCCGCTGGCCCCTCGCGTTCGTGTAGCAGGACGACGGGGCCGAGACTCGCACAGGCTGCGCGGCAGGTGCCGGCTGCTCCGCCGGAAAGTAGCGGATCACGCCGCCGTCCATCCATCCCCAGACCTGGACGCCGTTCGCGGCAAGAAGCCATCCGCGGACGGGCTCGACGGGAGTGGGAGGCGGTTCGACGGCCGGGGGCGGCACGGGGGCGACCGCGCTAATCGCGAAGGCCAGGTCCGCCTTCAACTGCTTGTTCTCAGCGATGAGCTTCGTGATGTCGGCGGCCTGCTTATGGGCCTTGTGGTTGCAGCCGCAGTCGTCGCCGCAGGCACAGACAGTAGGAACGGAGGGCGGCTCGGCGGCACGGACGATGGCGGGAGGCGAGTCGGCAATAGCAGCGGCCAATAGATCGATCATAGCGCGATGGCGTCCGTGAGGGTCCAGTGATCGGGCAGAGGTTGCCCGGGGTATCCGTCGAAGTTCGACATCGAAAACGAGTCCTGCATCGCGAGCATGTCGGCTACGGTCTGGCGATCGGCCCAAAACGAGTTCGGCGGTTGGTCGAGGGCGAGCGGGCCGGTCGGGCTGTCCATCCCCCAACTCTGGAAGACGCACGCGCCGGGGATATCGGTCCGCGTGCCGACGATCAGCATGCAGTGTCCCCAGACTCCCCGGGGCCGACAGAAGCCGTTCGCGTCGCGGGTGAGCGCAAAGCCTTGGTTGGAACACCCTGGCACGGGGTAGCCGTTGGCCAGCGCGTCCTCTAGCTCCTCGTAGGTCGAGACGAGCGAGACGGTCTTGACCTTGTGGGCACCGGCTTGGGACTTAATCGCAGCAGGCACGCCCGACCGGCCCCATTCCCTGGCCCGCTGGCCGGAGTAAGGGCCGACGACGTCACGGTCCACAGTTCCGAGCGTGCTGACGGCTTTCGCCGCCCATGCCCCGACCGCACCATCGCCCCGCATGCCGCCGCCGCCGATGTCGACCCGGGCCATGCCGTAAACGGCTTCCGTGGCGGTCTGCTTGAGCGTTTCGGCTTTCTTGCCGATGGCGATCTGGACGCATTCGAGGAGGTCCGTCCCGTGGCCCCACCCCATGCTGACGCAGTCGCCGATCTGCTGGGCGGTATACGGGATGTAGTCCCCGTTCACATCCTTGAACGCCTTGTAGAGCAGGACCGTCTTGTCCGTTCCAGATCCGCTCAGGTGCGGCGCGGCCTGAGAGAACAGCGGCCGGTCCATCGTGGTCAGAACCTTGCCGACTTCGGCAGGATCATGCACCCACCCGCCAAGCGACTCGTAGTCCATCACTTGAGCATCCCCGCTTGGGCCGCACCGACCGTCCCGAACGCCGCGCCTTGGTCCGTTGCCTGGCCGATCAGGGCCGAGAGAGCAGCGGCGGCAGGCGTCTTGAGGCTGGCCAGAGCCGCGGGGATGTCGGCGGCTTTCAGGGTGCCGGCCGCAAGCTGCGCCTTGATCGCGGCCCACGCCGAAACGTGCGACTTGAGTTCGGCGATGGCAGCCACAGATAGGGGATCGGTGGGCGTCGGCGCGGGCGGAACCGGCACCACCCCATCCGGCTCAACCGTGAGCTTATAAGCCCCCTTCGCGATCGCCGGCTTGCCATTCACCACGCCCAGCGCCAACGCAGAGAAGCTCGCGTCTCCGGGCTGACGGGCAACGAAGTGGACAGTACGGGAATCTGCTTCGGGCTCGAAGTCGTAGGCGTCGCCCGTCGGTGCGGTCCAGTCGATCGCCGCGCCGGGGTCGGCCGCGATGGTCAACTTGACGTGATGCCCAACCTTCGCGGTGGTCGGCCCGCTGATCGTCACGGACGGTGCGGGCACCGGCCCCGGCGGGGGCGCGGGATGCTGATGCTCATGCCAGTACCATCCGCCGGCGCCCGCCGCGGCGACGAGCACCGTGATAATCAAGAGCAGTCCCCATTTGGGGCTGGCGGGCGTAACAGGCGTGGCCACTGTTCTACTCCGGCGGCGTGATCGACCGTAGAACCGCGGCCACCCAACGGACGAACCACGGGGAGGCCGCGAGGATCAGGTAGGGATGGATGAGGAGGTGGAGGGTGGCGACTAGTCTTGGCCGGGAGCTTGGAGGCCGCGGAGCAGCACGACCACGATGCAGCCGGCCATAAAGCCCGAAGTGAGTATCGCTGTCCATCGCGACACCGCCGCCCACGGGATCGGCTGGCCCGGGATTCGGGCGACGGTCAGGTGGAGGCAGCAGGCCCCGAACAGGCCCGCGAGCACGAATGTGAAGACGGGCGTCCGGGTCTGGAGCCACAGGCCGTCTTGGCTGATAGTGGCGAAGGCGCCGCGGAGAAACTGCATCACATCGTCGTCGATGATCGCGCCGGCGGCGGCTGCGACGAACACGGCCGTATTGAGTTTGGCCATCCATGAGTCGTCAGGAAAAACCCAGCCGAGGGCGTAGGTGACGCCCATGAGGAGCCAGGAGACGACGAAGATGGTGGCGTTCATGGCTCAGGCCGATCGCCGAGCACCCGGCCCGATCATGCCGCGAAACCACAGCCGAAGGCACTCGCGGGACACCTTCAGGTCGCGGGCGATCTTCTTTAGGGGATCACCGGCCCGGCGTGCGTGCAGAGCATAAGCCCGCTTGGCGACGTGGTCGGGATCATTGAGCAGCGAGGGACGTCCACGCCGACGCGGGGCGGGACGCTCGTCAGGCGCGGCGGTCGGTCCGATCAGGCTTGCAATTGATGTCATGCCCGGCCTCGGGAGCGTCGCGTGCGTCGCGTCACGGCCCCGCGAAAGCGTGGGCCTCTACCCTACTGCATTATTGTTGGCTATTTCATGGGCGGCATCGTTCGATGCCTCTATCACTACTATAACGACAAATCACGTCTCACATTCGACTTGGGACGGCGACGCATTCGCCAAGCACGAATCCGTGGGTTTAGCAACATAAATCGCCAGCCTATTTCGGGAACGGTATCATGAGAGCACCGGGCAAAGGGGGCCGGGGCAATGCAGCTAACAGACTTGCACCTTGCGGCGCTCGCACTCATTACCGATCACGAACTTGCCACGATGCCGCGCGAAGCCTTCGACGCGGCCACCGATGAAGCCACGGCGGCAGAACTGTTGACCCTCGGCCTGGTCGAAGTGTGGGATCGGGTGGCCTGCGGCTGGTCGATCGGCCGGGCCGGGTCAGAGAAAGACCCGCAGGTCATGCTCAACGGCGAGCCGCTAGAGATCCCGCAAGTCACACTGACGCCCTATGGGGCGGCCGTGATTCGGGTGGAGATCGTCGAGCGATCCATCAGCCGGCCCGTCTGGGACGATATCGGCAAGCCGATCAAGCCGTGGAAGGCCGAGATGGGCGAGCGGGAATACCCGATGCCCTATCCCGAGCGGATCATTGACCCGCGGCCAGGCCCGGCCGAGGAAGTCGAGTTGATGATGGACCCGTACACGGGCGAGGAAGTCCGGCTGTTCGCGGGGGGCGAGAGCGGACGGGGGCTTCCGGTTGTGATCGACAGACGGTTGGGCAAGGGCGGCAAGCGGGCCGGCTAGTTTTCCTAAAAGCCCGTGTTTTCACAAATTGGAAAACAGCCGATTCCAGGAAACGCCTCGGGCCACCCGTGCCCACCAGAGGGGGTCGGTACGGCCCGAAGGTGCCCGGCGTGAGATACTTTACTGCGGCCCCATCACCTGGGCCACAAAGAAGCCGGCAAAGGGTAAGCCTCGCCGGCCCCAACGGCTGATGCCGTCCACCTCCGCCATGAGCGGATTAGTTCTATTCTACCCTGGTGGGGAGGGGGCGGCAACGCGAGCAATCCCGGTGATCTCAGACCGAGACCGCCCCGCAAGGATGTGGCCAACTGTTCCGTGCGTACAGCCCACTCGGGCTGCAATCTCGCGGTGCGTCAGACCCTCACTGGCGAGCAGGACGATCGTCTCCGCTGAATACTTGGGGCGACGACCACGGCGGCGAGGCTGATCGACGACCCTAAAACCAGATTCTTTGATCCATTCGCCAGCAGTCGACTTGCCCCCGGTTGCCGCGTCAAGAATTGCATCCACAAGCTCACATGACGCTCGGCCGTCGACGCCGAGCGTCTTGCAAATCAGGTTGACGGCCCAATCGAACGCCTTCCAGTTTGCCGCGGCGGCATTAAACAGCCTGCACAAGCGGCGTTTCTCCTCTAGAGAGATTACTTTCACGAGATTCACGCTTTCAGTTTGAACGGTTCGCCCTCTGTCGTCGCCAACTCAAGGATCTTCTTCCTCAGCCTCGCGAACAGCGGCTCCCCACCCTCGCTAATCCACCAGCATCGCACCTCGTCGGGAGGATCGCCTTCAATCTCGTCGCAGACGAGCATGGTCGGGCCGCCCGATATCTTAAAACGGACGTAAGATCCTGGGGTCATGGTTCGGGTTTCCTGGATGACGAAGGCCCGGGGCTCGTCCGGTGGCTGAATACCGCAACCTGATCCCCGAGAGCATCCCATCGGTCATATGCCGGCGAGCGAACACAGGTTGAGGACTCGCGGTCCAGCGTCTTGCCGTCGCGGGCCGCGACCAGGGACGCCCGCACAATCGCTGTCGACTCGCTGGGAGCCCTCATGATGTACGATCGGTCCTCAGTCGTCACAAGATACGCCTTCGGCTTCACGGCTGTTCTCCTCCCCGCCCGCACGCCGGGCAACGGACCTCGCGCGAACGCTTGGTCCGATACGATGTCAACTGGCACCACGCCGAGAGCACGAAAAGCGACAGGGCCGCCACCATGATCGGCAGCGAGTGGGCAGCCGCAGAGAAGCAGGCCAGACCGACGCCTGCCAATGCGGCGATAATGCCTATTGGCTCACGGATCATCGCTCCCCCTCCCCTATCACCACCGCCTCCACATGCGCCCAGTCCTGCCGATACCCACACCAGCACTCCCATCCATCCGCTGTAGCCACTAGATGCGCGGCGAGGGAACTATCTCTATTCCAGCCCAGCGAGCACCTGTCTTGCCGCAAACTCGCCGGACTCCGCAATGATAATTCGCTTCGTTTCCATGAGTAAATCCAGCCGTGCGGGAAACGACCTCCTGGCCGCCAGCGTGATTGTCAGGAATGCCACCAACAGGGCTGGTGGAAGCCGGGCAGCCTCCTCGTACGCCCGCCGAAGCATCTGGTCGCACACCCCGAATTCACCGCGGCATTGCCGGTCGCCAAACTCCTCGAAGATCAGGTCAATCGCTCGCTCTTTGTGGCCCGCGTCAGCAAGCCGGAAGAGTTCTCCGAAGAAATGGTTTTTCGCCTCATTCATCTCTCTCCTCCCCGCCCGCACGCCAAAGCCTTTGCGGCCACGTTCCAATTCACATGCCCGCACGTCGGACAAGTCCCAGGAAGGGGCCGATTGGGAGCCGGGCCGGGCGGCAGCCCAAGACGAACGAGAGCAGCGTCAGCCTCTCCGCGAGTCATGAGGCCGGCGCGGATCATGATATCGAATCGCTCGGCCGGTGGGGCATGCCGGCCCCACTCGGATATACGGCGAATCTTCTCCGAGAACGGCACCTCTCGCCGAAACTCGCTCATTTCCCCTCCCCCTTCCCCGCCGCCAGCACCAGCGAGTCCACATAAGCCCACTTCTGCACAATGCCGCCGCCGCGGGGACACTGCCAGCCATGCTTGGTCGCCACAACCGCGGCGCCGCACTCGCAACAAGTATACAGGTAAAACTGCCTATCGGCCTGGTAGCGGTTCAGGGCCTCCACGGTCTCGGGGGGCCAGGGGGCGGTGATGATGGTGGGGGTGGGCATGGGTGGGGGCTCCGGGGACAGTGCAGGCAATTGCCGCCGACTTCCCATGGTAACGCATAGCCGCGATGGCCACATTCATACTTCATGCGAACCAAGACGATGCCGTCGCCGCCCACCTTCGTGCCGAATCGCGGCCGATTCATGCTGACGATCCGACGCCAAGGATATTCAAAAGGCTGAGGGTCGACAGATTCAGTCATGGGCGGGGCTCCGGGGAAAGGATTACGGCTGTTCCGTGTCGAACGTGGCCCGGCAGTGCTCGCACGTCACGCGATCCGGGGCCGACATCCAGCCGCCGTCCCCGCCAGCATCAAGCCACTCGGCCACGTCGCCCGGAAGCTCGTCGGGGTCGATCGCTTCTGGCGCGACCGTAACACCGCGGACGAAGTTGTCCCGGCCGCAGTCGTCGCACGTCCACAGGAAGGCCATGTGCAACTCGACGGTCGTCATCGCTCATGCTCCTCTGGGGTCGGGGAAGGGGCGGGGGGGGTTAGGCGACGTGCGAGGCTGCGGCTAGACACTCGCGGCAGAGCCGGCGCCGTGGAGAGTAGTACTGGGCACTGGCGAATCCGCGGTGCCTCTTCCCGTGGTGCCCGCACTCCAGGACTTCAATCACGCCGCGTGGCTCGATCTCCTCAAATTCTACGATGGTCCGGCGCCCGTTCGCGGGGAGCGGCTTGGGTGGCTCGTCTTCCGAGCGGACCGGAACGCCGTAATGTGCCGCCAGCACAAGGAAGTCCCCGCTCGGCTCAACCCCACTCTCCTCGTAGCGAGCCCTCTGCTTGCGGAGCCGTCTCTGCTCGTCCCGGATCTCCCGTACCGAAGGCGTCCGCGGGGCCGGTTCGAGCTCTGGCGGCAATGCGACGGGCCTGGGTTCTGGGCGAGCGACCTTCGGCGGCTTGACCACCGGGAGCTTCCGTCGGAACGCCAGCGGCTTGCCCGCCCAAGGTGTGGCCGCCTCCGCAATGAACGCCTCTAACTCCGGCGTCGCCTCGAACCACTCGCCGTGATCCCAGATACTGGCGAACCGGGTGTGGATCTCGGTCTCTAGCAACTTCGGCCCCGACATTAGCGCGATCGGCTCGACTGAACCGGAATTGATGGCCCGGAGCCGGCGGAAACGGAGGCCCGGATCAGCGGCGGTGAAACCGATCTTGATCCGGGGCGGCGTCAGCGAGCGGATGAAGTACACTGTTCCGGCCATCGCATTAGTCTCCCCTTGCGCCTACGGGCGGGTCCATTCTGTGCCCTTTTTGACCCATATTCCCTCTGTTCCGCAACTAAACCATGTACCCTATCCGGTTTTCTATCCCTTATGGGCCATAGGTTTAGATGCTCCATACTAGCAAAAAGTCTGGATTTTTGCCATAGTGGAATCGCGCGCGCCTGGACATTTTTACTACCTTTAGCGTATAGACTTAGGGCGCTAGCCGCCGCTTATCCGTTGGCGGAAAGGGCTTGCGTCCACCACGCGTCCATTTAGCGAGGCTCCGAGATGGCATCCGGCCCCCACTTCGATAAACAGCGTGGCACATATCGAGTCCAGTGGCACGACGGATACCGATGGCGGAGGCCGACGGTCCACAAGATTTCGGGGTGGAAGCCCGGCAGTCCCGAGCCGAAGAAAATCCCGCCCGAGGCGCAGGCGGCTGTCAAGATCTTCGCTGACCGGGAACGCGCCGCGCGGTCGAATCGCCCGGTCGACCCGAGCCTGTCGGTCGTTGACTTCCTCGCAACCTACCGGATCGCCTTCTCCGTCGAGCACGCGGACGGGTCCATCATCCAACTCAACCAGGCTGTCCGCACGCTCGCGGCATGGTGCGCCGTCAATAAGGTCGTCCGCCTCGACCAGATTACTACGTCCGTCTGCCAGAAGTTCCTGGACTGGCGGGCGGCGCAGATCAGCAAGAAAACCGGGAAGCCCATCAGCCCGGGCCGGGTGAATCAAGAGCGGGCACTTCTCTCGGGGGCGTGGTCCCGGGCCGTCAAGCTCGGCGAGATGCCGGCCTCTCCCTGGAAGCCGACGACCGCGCCGGGCTGGTCCAAGGAACGGAAGAAGCGGAAAGAGCGGTCGCACTGGACTCCCGAGCAATACGCGGCATTGATCGTGAAGACGAAGCCGTGGCTCCGGGATCTCCTCACGCTCGGGACGCAATCGGGGCTGAGGATCGCCGCTCTCTGTGGGCTGGAATGGCGCGATATCCGCTGGACGGCGAAGGATGGGCGCGGATTCGGGACAATCGTCGTCCGCCCAGAACTCGACAAGGCTGGGCGAGGCTACTCGGTGCCAATGTCCAAGACGGCTCACGACCTCCTGTTTCGGCTCTCTTCCGTGCGAAATGAAGACTGCCCGTTCGTTCTCCACTCGGCTAGAGGCCGGAAACTTCGGGTGAGCGTGACCGACCCAGCCATCCGCCGCGCCTGCCGCCGCGCCGGCCTCCGCGCCCCAAGTTCCCCGAATCACCACATGCGCCGGACGTTCGGCCGGTGGGCCGTTCTCGGCCAACTGACCAAGCGTGCGATACCTGTCTACGTTGTAATGCGATGGTTCGGGCATAGCCACATCGAAACCACGATGAGTTATCTCGACCTCACGGACACAGACAATCAAGACTGGATGGCCGAACCCGAGTCGCGGGAGTAAGCCTCGGCAGGCCATCGCCGATTGTCGACGTAGAACTGATAGTGCTTGCGAAGCCATAGCGCGACGCGAGGCCCGACCCGGGAGTGAGGCGGCGGGAACGATCCGTCGGCAATCCTGCGGTCCAACGTCTTGCGGTCGACGCACAGTTCGCGGACCAGCTCAGATTTATTGATGAACGTGCCACCCGTCGCCACTCGTTCTCCCCTCCCCTCTCCAACCCCATGCCCGCGATGGATCGCCGCCCACGAATGGGAGGTGATACGGTGGTTTATGCGTAGAAAGGTGCCAGCGAGTGCGGCCACGCCATCTTGCGTGGCGGCGGGTCGATGCGATAACCCATGAATTTGTCCTCTTGCTTCGCAATGGCGGCTGAGAGCATGAGGAGTTCCCCGCCGTCCATGCGGGCGAGAATCGCCGGCTCACCGCAGACGGTGAACTCGCCGATCTGCCGAATCTCGTAACCTTCGATCCAAAGGAGCGGCCGAGGCGGGCCGTCCTCATGCGGCCAGTTAGTCATAACCTCGACGCCGACCCTCACTAGTTCGGCCTTGAACTCATCGAACGTGCCGCGATAGGCAAAGACGTTGGGCCACCCCTCGGGCACGCCGGTAACAAGCCGCTTCACCGCGGCGATGATTTCGGCCGTAGTCGGCGTCTTGTACGCCCCCTGGGCAGTCCAGTTGGTCGCGTTGCCGTTATTCAATAACATAGTCACTTCTCCTCTTGTTCGCTCACCTTCCGCCACTTCTTCGTCGCTTCACACGCCCTCGGATAAATCTCACTCGCCCGCTCGATCGCCGCCCGATGCTCAGCCCAAAGACGGGACTGGAAAGCGTGGAGGGCAGAGGCTAAGGTGGTATAAGCCTCGGCGATCGGCAGACGCGATGTCGTTTGGCCTTCACTGTCGGTCTTCCATGCGTACCGGCCGCGCGAGTGGTCGTTCTCGGCGGTCCATAGAACGTCCGGGAACTCTTCGCCGTCCTCGCTCCACAGCGTCATCCCCACCTCGAATTTCACTCCATCAGCGGTCATCGGCTCGTTCATGCGATTATATCTCCTGTGTGTTCGTCCCCGCGCCGCGACGGCGGGACGGGCGGGGTGTGGACGGATTTAGTCCAAGTTGTCCATATCTTCCTGGATCGCCTCGGCTGGCGAATCGCCATCATTGAAGTGCTCACGCCAGCACTCGGCGCCGCACCCCTTGATCGCTCCGGTCGGCCCATAGGAATCGCCGGCCAGTCGATCCAACTCGGCCGCCCACGGCTCCCAATCCATCGGGGCGATCGAGCCGGCTCGAATTCGGGCCTCGACTTGGCCGCGCGGTGTCGACAGTTCCCACGGCTGGCCACTGATCTCGGTCACCAGTTTTTGCGCCTCGGTGTCGCGCTCGCACGCGCGGCCTACGAGGTAGGACCAAATCTCGGGCCACCCTTCGATGAATCGATTGCTCATGACGTCCTCGGTAATGGTTTTCATCTGTCTTCACTCCCCTCGGCCCCGCCGTCCCCGCGCCCGGGATCGCCGGCACGGGCCAGATAGACCACGGCAAACTTGCGGAACGTCCGTGCCACCACGCGACAGCGGTGCTCGTCCCCGCGAGCGTTGATCCTGTTCGCCCACTCGTTCGCGTAGCTATCCCAGCGAACGGCTTCTGCCTCAATCTCCCCCGCAATCTCCTCGCGAACCCGCCGCTCGACGGCCGCGGGGAGCGTGCGGAGCAGGGCCAAAAGGGTTGGCGCGGCGGCCATGAGGCGGGCGTTGGGCAGATCGTAGTCATCGATGCTATAGGCCATATCGGCGATATCGCAGATGTTTGTGTCGCCAGCATGGACGCCCAAACTGATCCATCCTGGCTCATAATCGACCTCCCACGGCCCCGGCGTATGCCCCTCAAACTGCTTCAGATCCACCCCCTCGACCGTCGTCCGCCGGGCCTCGGCCAGCGAGGCGCGCAGTTCGTCTATGAGTCGGTCCTTGTTGTTGATCGCGTTGAGTTGGGCGCAGTTGTCGTTAAAGAGCGACTCCACTTCGTCGACAAGCCGGAGGACATGGCCGCGGCATCGCCGCGCCGCCTCGATCTCGTCATCCCGAGCGTGCGACCCGATCATCGCTTTCTGTGCATCGCCGATAATCGCATCTAGGTCCAGGGGCTCGGCCGGGCGGGGGTCAGGATTCATGGCGTGGGGGACTCCGCAGCGTCAAGGATTGGCTTCAAAGAATGCCTTTGCGAAGCCGGGCGGCGTCGCACTCCGGCCGTTCTTGTCCCGGCCGCTCATGCGGTGCATCTTGCTCCCCTCGGTCGGCGCCACACTGACAGCCGAGGGGCAGAGTATCGGAGTGGGCGGCGTGAAGTTTCCCCAGAGCCAGGTCCGCTTCGTGTATGGGTCGCCAAAGTCGCACGGATCGAAGCGGAACTTGGGCGGCCCGAGATAATCTTTGAGGCGGCCGACCGGGTTTTCGAGAACCCACCATTCGGGGCGATAGATCGCCACGGCGCGAAGGCATGCATCAACAACCGACATCGCGGCCACAAGCCGATCCTCGCCCTTCTCGGACCACCACCGCGCCCCGCTCCTGGCGAATTCCGTGCAGGGCGGCGCGGCGAGAATCCCCTGGACCGGGCAGGGCTGATGCCGCACCAGCCTTACGTCCTGGCCGCGCTGTAGATCGATCACGACGACCTCGTAGCCGGCATCAGCGTAGGGACGGCTCCAGTTTCCGGTGTAGTCGCAGAGGCTGAGGATCAAGCCCCTCACGGCTTCACCTCCCCATCCCCGCCCCGCCCAACCTCCTCCGGGAATTCAGCCTTCATCGCCTTGACGACCCTCGCAAACTGCTCGTCAACCCACGCTTCGACGGCCCGCTTGACCTCTTCTTCGGTGGCTCCGTCGAAATCGCGATCCGTGAGCGTGATGTCGCTTCCTGTGCCGACACGGATGATGATCGCCGAATGGGCCGACGGACGCCTGTCGCCGATCTCGTGCAGGCCCAAGTCGGGACGAGCCGTGTTAAACACGGTGTAGTATCCGGGCCAATAGCGCGTCGAGACGCTAACGAAATCGCCGTCAAAATCCTTTTTGCCTTGGCAATCGTCGGTCCATTCGGCAGCGTGCGTCGGGTTATCATTCATCGGCGTTGGCCTCCGGGGATGCGACGGGCGACGGCGCGTCGGGGTTAGGATGCATCATCATCCTCGCTCTCGTCTTCGATCAGCCCGTCATTCTCGGCCTGCATGAGCGCGGCGTCACGCACGTTGTCGCGGGCGTCGTCGATCGAAATGCCACGGGCGCGGGCATAGAGCTTGATGGCGATCTCTAGTTGCAGGCCCACGAATCGCTTGGCGGTCATGTCATGATCGGGCATCAGCGTCGGCCTCCGGGGATGCGACGGGCGGAGATGGGAGGGCGACCAACAATCGATCCGCGATGGCCCCAGCAATGGCTGCGACGAACAGGAGGACAACAAACAAGTCGGCGCATGAGCCGGGATGCTCAAGATCGTCCCGCGATGGATTAGTGATACGAAGCCGTCGATCGGCGGCCAACGAGGCACGCTGGCCGGCAACCCACGCCCCGCGGCGCAACTCCGCTGCTTTCGACTTGCAGATACTCGCAGCCTCCCAGTCCTGTTCGGCCACGAGCCGCTCCGCTTGTTCGTCCCATCCAGCAATGTCCCTCCCGACCTCATCTAAGCCAGGGCGCCCAGTTTTCGTCGCCCGGATTGCCGCTTCGATCCCGACCTCGTCGGACGGGAGGAAGGTGTTGCCGTTGACCTCGACCTGTCCTGAGCCGTACGCCCAGTTGAAGGCGTAGTGGCCGCGCGGGCAGAACGTGTGCTCCTCAACGGTGACCATTGCGCCGTGGACGTCGTCCTTATAGGACCGGCTTCTCATCGGCTCGTCGCAAATCGGGCAGTTCATTGCAGGCTTCCTCTCGGGGTCAGGAAGGAATGATCTCGGATGCGACGGGCGGAGATGGGAGAAGGTCGCGCCGGATCGTCCGTGCGATCACAAGGGCGCCATCAACGGCCGCGACCTGGACGCGATCAATCGGGTTAAACGAACCCCGATCGAGCATCATCATCTCGCGGGCTGACTCCCGCTCAATATGCGACGCGATCCTCTCGGACGCGGCCCTCAGCCGCTCAACCTCGGCCTCCGCCTGTTCCGCCCGCTCCCGCTCCCGGTCCCGCTCGGCGATTGCCGCGGTCAGGCGGGACGGAGCGACGCCGATGACGATAGGCACAAGGCTCCCGTGAGGATTGGCGTGTTCCTGTGCCAGTTCTCGCGTGAGGTAGACCGAGATTTCGTCTGAGCCGTACCCGTTCCAGTCGCCGCTGTCGGAACTCCACGCGGCCCAAATCTCATCGGGAATCACCGGCTCATCTTGGCCCGTCCGCGGATCGGCGGCGGGCGGCGGGGCGTCATCGCTCATGGCTTGTGCCCCCGTGGCTTAACGCTAACCATAACCACCTCGACATCCCCGACCTTGCGCCGCAGCCCTTCGGCGAACGCCTCGGCTGACTCGCGGGATGGCCAGGCGTGGAACCGCTCGGCTGGATAATGGCCGTTGTATAGGCCGCGACCCAGCATCCCGTCTTTGACTCGGATGGCCCATACTTCCTGGATGTCTTCCGGTCGCGTTGGCTGTCCCATTGCTGTGCTCCCCTCTAAAGTGCCACAACCTCAATTATAGCCATGTCCTCATCAGCCGCCGGGTCATACTCCGTCCGATGACGCCGGCACATTTTGTCATTGATGTAAACGATCCCCTCTAGGGCATCCTCGGAACTCTTGACGATGTTGCAGATGTCCGGCATCGACGCGGCCGGCGTCAGAAGAAATTTCGCCCTGAACTCGTAAGGCCCGATATGCGGCAGGCGCCCCGCCATCGCGAGCCGGGCCGCCGCTTGGACGTGGATGCGCCACTGCTTCAGTTTTGGGCGAACCGGAGCCCCGCCGTTCTTCCCGCGGATGGCCACAGAGAACGGAACCGGCCTAGAACGAACCACAAGGCCCGCCACGACGTCCCCGGCCGCGTAGTGCTCCCCGCATACCACCTTCTTCGCCGATCGCACCTTGCCCCCTTCCCGGCGATTATGCGCGTACTGGGCCGGAAGGCGGGTCTTGAGCACTTTGGCGGAGGGGGGGAGTTTCATGAAAGGATCTCTTCGAGGGCGGCGCGGATCTTCGTGGTCGTGTCGTCGTTGGTGGACAGCGAATAGATCAGGCGCAGGAGGGTGGCAGCGTCTTCGGCGATCACGGCGAAAAGCGCGGACTCGACAGAATCAAACCGTATCGACGTGGCCTGGTGGACCATCGTCGCGATCCCCTTAAACCTATCCACAATCATCGCCCTCACGGCGGCTGCGTGGCCATCGACGGGCATGGGTGGCGCTTCGGCTGGGCAGGTGGCAGTCGTCATCGGCTTGGCCTCTCATGCCAGGGGACTTCGGAGCCGAGGGGGACTTCGGCGAAAGAGTCGTGCGTCACGATGGCGATCCAGCACTGACGGGCGTGGTCCCATTCGGTCTCGCCGGAGGCCAGCCCGATTCCCTCCAAGCCGAGACCATCGAACGCGGCGCAACGTTTATCCCAGTCGCCGACGTTGCACATCTCGGCTAGTTCGTCCTTCGTCAGCAGCACCCGCCGCAGCCGACCGACAGAAGGGGCGGCGCGGCCGTCAACGGGAGCGGGTGGGGCTTCAACCGCTCCGCCGGTCCATGTGGCAGGGTCGGATGCGGACTTCATGGCAGTCTTGGTCATGGTGGTCATCGATTTGGCCCTCGCTTCTCGGATTCGGCACGGAGGCGGTCGACGCGGGCGACAAGTTCGCCGGACGTGAGTTCCCACAGGGCAGCAATCGCGGCTTCTTCAGTCGCATAGACGCCAGCCCTCGTGAGGCCAACGCCCGCGCTCCAGTAGCCGTCGCCCCCTTGCGTCGTCTTTACGGTCCCCATTGCGGCCAGCCCCATGCGGATGGCCAGGAGGGTCAAGGGCTCCGGGGGTTCGCCGTTCGATTCAGCGGGCATTCGTCTTCCTCGCGTTGTTGTCGCTTCGCATCCCCATGACGTAACCGACAACCGGCGACGCGCCGTCGTCGCCGTCCTCCACGATCAGGGCCGGATTTTGATTGGCAAGCGGCCCAATCTTCACCGGCAGATACAGACACGCCCCGTAGTACTCGACCAGCCCAAGATAAAAGGCGGCGATAGTGAACGTCGGACTGAGCTTGACGCCGATGCCATTGCGGACGATCCGCATGCCTTCGCAGGAGTCACACTGGTAGCTCACGGCCACGAGATCGTCGACCAGCTCGCCGAAACCGAGACATTCCGAACACGCGATAAACGGCGCGGGACGATCCGCACGCGACGGGATCGACACGGGCTCGCGGTGGTGGACGATCGAATCGTTGATCCGGTAAAGCTCGTCGCCCAGAGGCGTCTTCCCTCGGCCCTTCCTCGCCCTATCGATCCGGGCCGCCCGGTCGCCCTTGGCTGGCGTCCTCACGATAATTTTGCCATCCGTTGCGTAGGCGTAATCGCCCTCTCGCCACGGCAGGGCCAGGTCGTACCGAGACTGCTCGCTGTCCACGCACGCCTTGAAGATCGGAGGCAGGAGATCAAGGACACGCTCAACCCCGAAACTGGCGTCAAGCATCCGCTCGACAGCCTCCCCCTCGGTGACCTCTTCACCAGTCAGCCCGTCGTGAATCGTCGTCTCGCTCATTCGCTGGTCTCCTCTCAGCCCGGCCGCGGTCGGCGGCGAAGGGCAGTTGTGAACATTCTACGCACTCTTCCGCCGTTCGACTTTCTCAGCCTGCACCCGCAACTCCCGCAGCGTCCGCTCGATATCCGCAACGCTCACGACTAGCGATTCGTCGTCGAGCCACGCCGGCACTCGTCCAGGCTTGCCATCTGCGCTTCCGCCCGCTCGGCCTCCCTGACTAACTGGCGTGCGAGTTCCCTTGCGGATGCCGGTGGAAGAGTTAGGGACATATCCCGAAGGATGCCGACGATCACGACCATCGTTTGGTCGGGGGTTAGTGTAACGCTGGGGCATGGGATCACCTTGTCACCTCTGTTCCGCGATCAACTGGCCGAGACGCTTCGCGGCCTGTCTTGGACTGCGCTTCCGCCCGAATCCGTCAAACTCGATCGCCCGATGATGCCCCGCGCAAACGGACGCAAGTTGCTTCGGGTCGGTTCCGTCTAACGCTGCTTTCGTGTAGCTCATGTGGTGAACCTGTTCGGCTGGGGATTCACACACGACACATGATTCATTGATCCGAAGATGCTCGGCCCGGAGTGCCCGCCAGAACATCGAAGACAGGTAGGCTTTGTAGGATGGGAATCCTAGTGAGCGGATAAGCTTGTCCCGCTCTCGGTAGTGCTTTCGGACGTCTTCGGGCGTTCCGAGCTTGGGGCGCATCTCTAGTTCCTTTGGGCGAGTTCGCGCAGGTCAGCCTTGACGTCTTCGATAAATTGGTCGGTCTCGGTTTGCTCGCGGGCGATCGACAATTTGCACTCGACTCCCGCGTGGTTCGCCAGGATCGCAAGCCTTGCAAGCCCGAATCGAATCGTATCGCCTGGGTCGGCGGCGGGGTGTGCCCCCAGCCGTTCTAGCTCCATTCCGAACCTGATGAGTGACGCGCGAATCTGGTCCATCGGTTCCTCTCAAAAAGGGTGGTCGTCCCGGCCTTCGGGCGGTGTCTCTGGACTGAACGGCAGGAACTTGCCGCTGTCCTTGCGGAAGAACAACTCGATAACTCCCGTGGGACCGTTGCGGTTCTTCGCCAGGTTCAGCTCGACGTACCCGGGTCGGTCCATCGGGTCGTAATAGTCGGGGCGATACATGAGCAACACGATATCCGCGTCCTGCTCGATCGCTCCCGACTCCCTCAAATCCGACATTCGGGGCCGCTTGTCCTCGCGGTTCTCCACACCACGATTGAGCTGCGAAAGCAGTACGACCGGGACGTCAAGGTTGGTGGCCAGGTTCTTGAGCCTTCGCGTGATCTTGGCGATCTGCTCTTGCCGGCTCCGGTCATCCTCCCCCTTGCTGTTCCCACTCTCGACCAGCGTCAGGTAGTCCACGATCACCACGCCGATGTTCCGGCTCATCTTCATCCGCCGGGCTGTGGACGTGATCTGGTCGACGTTCCGCGGCGCCCGGTCATCGATGTAGATCGGAGCCCCAGACAGCTCAAAGGCGGCGCGCCTGACCTTGGATTCGTCTTTGTGGTCGAGCGTCGCGGAGCGGAATTGGTGCCCGTCGATCTGCGCCCGCGCGGTGATGAGGCGGTCAGAGAGCGACTTCGCTCCCATCTCCAGGCTTGTCAGGAACGCGGCGGTTGGCTCCCCGGCGGTTGTGACGTTCTCCAGGATGTTCAACGCCAGCGCGGTCTTCCCAGCACTGGGGCGCGCCGCGACGATGACGAGTTCGCCCCCTTTCATCCCGGTGATCTTGTCGTCCAGGGCGGAGATACCCGTCATCAACCCGAAGCCTTCGCCTTGCTTCCTCGCCTCATACCGAGTCAGCGAATCCGCGACCAATTCCTTGATGTCGTGGATGTCCCCGGCCTGCCCCTGGCTGAGCGCGGAGATCCCACGCTCTGCGTTGCTCAGTAGTTCGTCGGCCGTGAAGTTGTTTGAGTAGCAGTCGCGGAGCCCCTGGTTGTGGTACTCGACCAGATCCCGGGCGATCGACTTTTCCAGGACGATCTGGGCGTAGTAGTTCGAGTTCGCCGAGTGAGGCACACTCCCTAATGCGTCCAGGATCGCGTCCAACCCTCCGGCCTTGGCAAGCTCTCCGGTGCGCCGTAATTCATCCTCGATGATGATGCTGTCGATCGGCTTGGAGAGGCAGTAGAGATCCCGGATGACCCGCCAGAGAATCTGGTGGGTGTCCCGGTAGAAATGCTCCGGCCTCAAGAGAGGCACGATCTCGTGCAAGACCTCGTTGTCGAGGATGGCGCCGCCGATGACGCCCTTCTCCGCATCAAGATTCTGGGGCGGGAGCCTGTCGGGGATCATTGCCGGGCCGCCGCCTTCCTCGCCTGGGCGGCGCGGACGCGCTCAAGCACCTTGTATTCGTCCGTGGCGATCGGCATGTTGTGCGGCCGCCACCCGCCCGGCGCGGCCCCGACGGCATTCGCCATCGGCTGTGGCAGTCGAGCCTTGGCGGCTTCCTTGCCCCCGGCGGCGACTCGGGAGATGATCCCGATCAGGTAGTTCCGCCCCCACTTGCTCCGGTCGACCCGGCGTAGCTCTTCAAGGGCCGTCTCGTAGGCCCAGATCGGATAGGAGCCCTCCCGTTCGCTCACGACCCGGCGGATCTGGGCGAGCATCGGGAAGTGGACGTCACAGAGAGCCGCCAGCCGGTCGAGCTCTGCCCGGTCGGCCTTGGAGATCAGGTTGGGGGCCTGGGGGTCGACACCTTCCGGGTAGGGGATCGAACGGACCTCGTCACGCTCACCCCGCGGAGCGGGCTCTGGTGTGTTTGTTTTCTCTTTCTGTGTTTTGTCTTCCGGCGCGCGTTCCTCTATAGGCGAAGGAATCCATTTGGATTCATTTCCGCATCCAATTGGATTCAATTTGGAATCCATTTGGATTCCTTTTGGAATCCATTTGGATTCATCCGGTGCATCCAATTGGATTCCTTTCTTGCATCCAACTGGATTCAATCGGGATTGTGCGGGAATGCCTCCGTCGGCGTATCCTTTGGACGCCTTGCAGTCGGCGACCTCGGCCTGAGTGAGACGGGGGATCTTGGCCGATTCGTAGTCCCGGGGGACCTCGCGGCGGGTCCAGGTCTCGTAGTCCTTTGCGATGCCGTAGGAATCGGCCTCCGACGACGTGATCGCCCCGGAGTCCAGGATCTCCCGGAAGGCCCGCTCCACGTTCTGTCGCCGCTGGCCGGTGCGTGCTACCACCTCGGCCACCGTGAGCCGCGCCAGGGCGAGCTTGCGGTATCCGTAGACCTGCCCGCGGATCATGCGGATGATCGCTTGGGCTGGCTTGGAGAAGTCGGCGTATCCGAAGGCGGCGTCCAGCTCGTAAGCGATCTGGACCCACCCGTGATCGGTATCTGGCTTGGCCATTGGTGCGGATCTCAGTTGGTTTGCCGCTCCATCGCAGGCAAGTCCTGCCGGGGAGATGCGCCCCGGCTCGCGCTATGACACTTGGGTTAGCAAGACATCAAAATGGGGGCTCTTCGATGTCGTCGCCTAGGTCGTCTCCGTCGTCCGGGCCGACCGGCGCGGGGGCCGGCGAGAGCGACGGATCGCGGAAGCGGCCCGGCCCCAGAAGCTCCGCGGCCTTCGTGTAGCCGGCGCGGACCTCGTCCTCGTTCCATTCGATCATCTTGTAGGGAAGGCCCTCGGCCTTGGCCCATGTGTCGACGGCCTTCAAGAGCCCCGCCCCGAAGGCGTCCTCCTTCTTCTTGATCCACGCGAACAGCCCGCGGCCGTTCTTTGGGCATGTGTCGTCCTGGCCCTTGTGTGCCTCCTGACGGGGCGGAGTCGCGGAGGACGGGCGTTCCGGCCTCTGAGCGGGGGCCTCACGCTGGGCCGGCTGCGCGTCGTCGTCGTGGACGGGCGTGGCGTGGAGGTCGTAGGTGTCCTCCAGATCCTGGGTGAAGATTTCGGAGAGGCACCCGAGGCCCATCGAGGCGTCCACGAGTGCCCGCTTTTTCCCCATCTTGAGGGCGGTGTTGCGTGTGTCGTGGGGGTTGGCGTTCTCGATCTGCCCGGCCGCCTGGGACTCGATCGTGGGATTGCCGTCGCTGAACTTGGCCCCGCATCCCCCCTTCTTCCCGTAGCAGAGCCACCCGCCTCCGTACTCGGACTTGCCGCGGATGATCGTTTCCTTGCCGCAGTCCGGGCAGGTCTTCGCGGCGTTGCGGAAGCGATACTTGCTCTCCATCGTGGAGCACAGCCCGACACCGGAGCCGACCCGCATTCCCGTGGTGCGGCTCACGAGCACGGCCGTCACCTGATACTCGGCGTGGCCGTTGCCGTACTCGTGGGTGGTGACCTGGAACTCGGGATAGGCGTTGAAGTACATGCACGCCTTCTGCGCCCCGGGGAGGAGCAGCGTGTTCTTCACCCCCGTGCCGGGGATGATCCCGTAGTCCTGCCCGGCCTTGAACTCCTGCTTGATGAAGGTGCGGACGGCCTTGAGCGCCTCCATCGTCTCGCGGATCGCCGGGACGCCGCCCCCGGCCGTGGTTGGCACCTGGCCCCCGTGCTCGTATTGAGCCAGGGCGGTTGAAGTCACTTCGCCGTTGTGCATTAGAGCCTCGATTAGAAGGGGTTCTCGCCCTTGATCCTGCCGTCCTCGATGACGATCCCGATGCCCTCTTCGGGGTCCGCGACCCGCTCCAAGAGGATCTGGATATCTTGCTCGTCGGCCCACGACTCCAGGGCCTGCATGGTGGTCGGATCGAGCATGGGCGTGTCACGCACCAGCACGAGCCGGAGCGTGGGGTTGAGCGCCGACGCGATAGCCAGCGACACCCGGAGCCGCTGGGATTGGCTGGCCTGGGACAAGGGAATGCCCCGGAACAGCACCGTGTCCGACGCGGTGTCGAGGTCGAGCCCTTCGACCGGGAATCTCGCCTCAGCCAGCCGCCCGGCCCGCTCGCCGTCGACCGCCTCGATGCGGGCCGTGAGGTCTTCGGCCCGCTCCCGCAACCCCTCGACTTCGCCGCAGACGCTGGCCCGTTGTCGATTGGCCTCAACCCGCTTGTTGGTCGCCTCCGCGTCGCCCAGAGCCTTCTCCAATGATGCGAGGTCCGGGTCCACGCGGTTGCCGGCGATCAGGTCGGCCTCCTGCGCCGCCGCCGCGAGCCGATCCCTGTCAGACGTGGCCTCTTGGAGCTTGAGCCTGAGCGCCTCCACTTTGGCGTCGGCGACGAGCACTTCGCGGTTGATCTGCGCCGCCTTGTGGCGTAGGGCGTCGGATTCCTTGATGAACGCGGCGGCCATCCGGTACTCGGCCGCAAGCCCCTGGACGGACACCGGGCCAGCCGGGGGATAGGGGTCGACGGGGAAGGCCGCAAGCCTCGCCTCGGCCGACTTGAGGTCTCGATTGACCAGCGTCCGTTGCTGGTAGAGGTCCGAGCGGCGCGAGTCCAGGTCAGAGAAGTCGAGGCCCGCGAGAGACCGGAGCGTTTCCGCCTGGTCCTTCGGCCTCATCTTCTGGAACGCGATGGGGTCGAACGTGAGCCGCCCGACCAGCTCATCAAGGATAGCCTGGGGCGTTGGGTACTTCGCGCCGTCCTGGGACCGGACGGTCAGGGAGGAACGCCCCTCGCTCCATCGCCGTTCGACGATCAGGTCTCCGAGGTCAATCGTCACTGAGGCGCGGGACTGGCCGTTGCGGATCGGCTTTTCGGGGCAAGCCGCAGTTCCACCAAGAGCCGCCTGGATGGCGTCGAGGAAGCTGGACTTCCCCTGATCGTTCCAGCCCGTGATTTGGACGAGGTTGCCGCGATCGTCCATGCGGACGTCAACGGCCTGGAGTCGCATGAAATTCTCGACCGTCAGCCGGTGCATTCTGACCGGGGCTCTCGTGGCCGTCGCGGACATAAATCGCTCCTCTGGAATCATGTTCGTCACGCTGGTTATTATCACCCGTTATCAGTCGGGTGTCAATGGGTGATAAACGCGGTTTTCCTCTAGTCTATTCCAGGGGCAGATACTAGAATTGGGTGCCAGAGTCGAATACCCTCAAACTCGATCCAGGAGATGCAAATGAGCCTTGGAGCGCCGCTAGTGGGCCGACCGAAGCGAGGAACCCCTGAGCCGCCGCCCGAAGAGCGGGGCGAACGCGAGTCGGTGATCCACATGAAGGGGTCGCCTGAGTATGTCGATTGGCTGGACTTAGCTCACAAGCGAACGCATATTCCGAAGGTGCAAATCTTCCGTCTGGCCGTCGCGGATTGGGCCAAGAAGAACGGGCTTCCCGCCCCGCCGGAAATCTGAATCCTGCCGCCTCCCCGCCCGCACCGTCGTTTACAAGGTGCCGATGCGAGCGAGAGGGCGGCCGGGACTCAGAGGCAATCCCTCGCCTTGCCCGTGCCCCGGCAGTGGGGACAGGGCGAATCGTCTGAGTCGTGCGGCGTCACGGCGGCTTCGACGGTCGGCTCTGGCTCCCACGGGGCGTCGTGGTGCCCGTTGGCCGACGGGATGATCATTGGCATGTTGAAGAGCCGGCGAGCGGGCTCCGGCTCTTCGGCGACGGCCGCCCTTTGCCCGATGGCCTGTTGGTACGTCGTGCCGTTGCGGCTCACCGTCCGCGAGCTATCTGCTAACGGTTTGCAGATAGATGCCGGCCTGAGCTTGCCGACGAATGGGTCAGAGACCGCGCATCGCCGAGCGATTTCTCGGTCACTCCAGGCGGACCACTCTGGATCATCCAGCAGTCGCATGACCGCCCGCCGCTTGTCCTCGTTGGTCCTCCTGAGCCCGTGGGTGGTGTTGACGCCGACCGAGAACAGGATGGCGTCCCGCTTGTCCCCCTGCTTCACGTCGGCATGGATTGACTTGAGCCCGGCCGCGATCGCGGCAGCGACCCGGTGGAACCCGTCGGCCAGCCAGTAGGACGTCCCGTCGTAATAGACGGTCACGGGCGGGAACAGCGTCCCGGCCCGCAAGTCGTCGGCGTAGTCGTCCACGGTGGCCTGGTCGATCGCGGCCCGGGGCTGGAGTCCGGCGTCGCGCCTGATCTTGTTGATGTTGAGCTTCATCGCCGAACCCCACTTGTAAGCCTCTTTCGCCCGGCGGACGGTCCTCGGATTGATCCCGAATCGTTCCGCGAGGGCGTTGTCGTCGGTGTCGGGATATGCGGCCAGGAACGCGATCACCGGCCCCGCTCTCTTTGGGCTGATGCCAGGCATTTCCCCTCCTGCTCAGCCGTTGAATTCCATGACCTCGACCCCGTGCAACTTCGCCTCACGCACCCACGGGGCGAGACCGGCGTCGGTCGTGCCGACGATCACGGCCCGCTTGTCCTCATGGTTCTTCCGCCGCTGAAAGAGCAGCGTCACGAAGGCGTCGCGGAAGACCCGTTCAGTCATGGCGCCGGCCACGATGTAGACCGCGTCGGGCGTCGAGATGTCGATCGGGCCGAACGGAGTCTGGACGTGCGTCTTCGCCTCGACGCCACGGGCGCGGACTTTCTTGAGGAAGGCGTCGAAGAGAGTCGGGCGCGTCGTGGCCGCGAGTTCGGCCGGTGGCTTCGAGAAGTCGGGGGCATCCATCACGGGCGACCTGGCCTTCCGCCTGCCGCCGCCGATGTTGGTCGTGTTCATCGTGAACTTGTTGCCGAGCTTCGACGTAGCGATCCGCACGGACGACGAGCCGATCCCAAGTTTGACCCGATGATTCCCGACCATGTTGTCGGAAACGCCGCAGGCCCTAGCGATAGCCCCATCGCTCAGCCGGCACCACTCGTCATCCTCAAGCATCCGGGTCACGGCCCGGCGCTTGTCGGCCGACGTGCGGCGGAGTCCGTGGGCGGAATTGGCCCCGAAACTGGCCAGAAGTGCGTCTCGCTTCGAGCCCGTGAGCACTACAGCCTTGATCGTGTCGAACCCGGCCCGGATCGCCGCCTTGATCCGGTGGTATCCGTCCGACGGCCAATAGTCCTTGCCATCGAAGTAGACAGTGATCGCCGGGAACTCGGCCCCGGCCGCCATCTCCTCGGCGTAGTCGACGATGGTGTTGTTGTCGATCGTCTCTCGGGGCTGAGTGCCGCCGGTGAGTTTGATCCTCTTGATCGGGACCATCGTTTCTTCAGCGTCGTGCCTCATGGCCCCGTTCTGCCGCTCCATCACTGCTACTGACATGGGCTTCTCCTGAGATGTGAATAGATCACTCGAACATTGTAGCCTGATACGTGCGAGCGGCCGGCGCCGCCACACGCCACGAGTTCATCAAGCGGCCACGCAGCCGGCACTTTCGCTCCTCCACGACTTCGATAGCACCGGCATTCTTCAAATCCCCCAACCTCCTCCTCAACTCGTGAAGATCAAACGGCATCACATCGGCCGCAAATAGCTCGGTGGCAGTCGAGCCGGGGTGGCGGCGGACGGAGGCTAGGGCGATGTCGGCGTGGCGGGAGCGGGCTCCTGATCCTGTGTGTTCGCGGGCGGCGACGTGGGAGGGTAAAGGGTCGTCGCGACGAGCGATCGGCGCGTCTAACTGCACGGCTGGGCCTCCCGCGGCTTCGGATTGAAGCTCGAATGCCAAATCGTCAGTGTCGAGATTGACGCTTCCCAACCGCACTTACATTCCACCCACCTCACCTGCCGATTGTGCTTCCGCCTTGTGGGCTGGCCGCAGTCGGGGCAGGTGCGGGGCGGCGGGATGGGGTCGCCGGTGGGGGAGGTGCCGATGTAGGGGGAGCCGAGGGTCATGGCTTGAACTCCCCGCCGTTGGCGATGATGTTTTCCATGATCGCGACCATGCGTTCCGTGTCGTCGCGGTATTGAGAGCCGAACTGCGAGGCGGCGTACCGTTCCTTCAGGTTGGCCGCGAAGTGGTAGCACTGCTCATAAGCGGCCTCGACGAGCATCAGAGTTTCGGCGCTGAAGACGTCCGCGAGGGCAGACTCGGTGAACCACTGGCCGCAGCAGACGTGTTGGCTGGACCGAATGGTTTTCAGCGGGACGGCGTTGTAGAGCCGGGCCTTGCTCAGCAAGAGAGCCCCGCGGGCGCAAACCTCGCACCGGGCCGTCGGGAGCCCCAAGACTTCGCGGAGGTCGGTCGCGCCTTGCGGCAGGGGCTCTTTGAACTCCATGAACACATAGCCGCTGCCCGGCTGGTACGCCTTGGCGGTCATTTGCGCGATGACATCCTTCGCCACCGCGACACGCATCTCGGACTTCTGCGCCTCGGTTCGCTCGATCATGGCTCTCTCACTCCTCAAAAGCTCTCACTGCCCCTCGGCGGCGACGGGCCGGGATGAGGGGCAAGAGGATGGGCTAAACTGACCAGCATCCGCAGGCGATCCGCTAGGGCCGCCCCGCGTGGCCGCCCTGTTCGGCGACCAATGGCCGAGCCATTCCACGATGGCCCCAATAGTGACTGCGGCGAATAGTAGGACAACAAACACGTCGGCGCATGAGCCTGGATGCTCAAGATCGTCCCGCGATGGATTGGTGATCCGAATCATCTAAACACACTCCCGCAGAGGTTATCGGCTTGCGCCCCATTGCCGTCGATCGGCGGCCAACGAGGCACGCTGGCCGGCAACCCACGCCCCGCGGCGCAACTCCGCTGCTTTCGACTTGCAGATACTCGCAGCCTCCCAGTCCTGTTCGGCCACGCACCTCGCCGCTTGTTCGTCCCATCCGGCGGCGTTAGCCTCAGTCTCGCCCGAGGTCAGAGGCTCGACTCCAATGTGGTCTTCGCCGGGCTTCATGGTCGGTCTCCTGTGTATGTGGGCCTCCATGCCCCGCGCGTCTCAGTCGTTCGCCACGCCGCCCGGCATCACCATCCGCGCGTCCATGTAATCGTTGGGCTCAAGGTAGCACTCGTCGTCCGCGTGCATGTCTTCGTAGGCCGCGAAGCCGCGGAAGAACGCCGCTCGCTGAAAACTGTCGAAATGTGCCGGCGGCTGGCTATGCTTGCCCCGGGCCGCGACGTACTCGCCTGCCCCGAAGCAGACATCCCATTCCTTGCGGGCCACTGGGCCGAGCGTGCGGTAATCGACCTGATCCCAGCCGGTGAACTCCGCGATGACCGGCTCGTCCGTGCAGCAGGCCGAATCGCAGACCGGGCAGACCGCCCCGTCCTCGTGGACCAGAGCGGGCAGCAGCGGGACGGCGAATAGCGGGCGGGACGGGATGCGAGCGGAGTCGAAGAGGATGCGGGAGGACTTGTCGGCGGATGGCTGGATCGTGACGGGGTGGGCGAGGATGGCGGGCATGACTTGCGATGCTCCTGGTCGTAGCAGGATTCGCGGTTGTGGCCGAGACGTTCTCGGCTCGACGACTGAACTATAACGTTGTTTAAACAGAACGTCAAGAGGCCGCTTGAAATTTTACGGCATCGTGATACAATCTTGGTGTAGGGCGACGAAAAGGGACCGGATTGATAGGATGGGTGGCACAAGATGCCGCCCGTAAAACGGGAGGCGACCAAGATTTCCACCCTTACCATGCCACGAAAGCCCGAGAAGTCGGCCCCGGAAGCCCCGGACAAAATCATCGCGCTCCGCTGCACTGCTTCGTATCGAAAGCGGGTCGAGCAGGCCGCGAAGAAGGAATTCCGGGACTCGTCGGGCCTCATTGCCCTGGCGTTACAGAAGTATTTCGACGAGCAGGGGTATGAGTCCCTTCCGCCTCGTCTGGGGGAGCCCGAATGATTTACTTCGTGCGATCGCCTCGCGGTGGCCCGATCAAGATCGGGACTACAATCCGTCTTGCGGATCGACTTCCCGCTCTCAATCGCGGCCGTTTCGGTCCCGTCGAAGTCCTGGCCATCATGGATGGCGGCTACGACGAAGAGGCCGCTTTGCACCGCAAGTTCCGCTACTGGCGATGCGAGGATAGTTTCAGCGAGGGGGACACAGAATGGTTTACGCCATGCGATAAGCTTCTTGCGCTGATCGAGACAGAGGGGCGCCCGTGGACGGAAATCGATGACGACGGCGCGTTCGTCACGGTTAAGATTGGCCGGCCCGAACATGCCCGGCTGAAGCTCGTGGCGGGCGTCCAGGGCCGAGACATCTCCGATCTTTTGACGGATCTTGTCCGCGGGCCGCTTGAGCGGCTTTACAAGCAGGCTTTGGCTAAACTGAATGCGGAAGAGGGGAATTGACGACGCGCTGGCCGGGGCTACGACCTCCCGGCCAGACGCGCCGATCGCCGGACGGGCCGGCGACGAACGCGAGTATAACAAGAGGAGCGAGAGACGATGGGCACCAACTACTACTTCCACCCGAGCAGCGAGCGGGAATGCCCGCACTGCAAACAAGACACCCCGGGCCTGCACATCGGCAAGTCGTCGGCCGGCTGGAATTTCAGCCTGAGAATTCATCCCGACGACGGAATCGCCAGCCTTGCGGATTGGCAAGCGAGATGGGATGCCGGCGGGGCGATCTTCAACGAATACGGCGAGCGAATCGAGGTCGCGGCCATGCTGGCCACAATCACAGAGCGGTCGTGGCATGGCGGGCTGCTTGCCCACACCGACCCCGGCGCGATGGGGCCTTATGCCGGACACCTCGACGTGAGGCGCGGCGGCGACACTTACGACCTCTGTAATTACGAGTTCTCGTAACGTCCCCCCTCCATCCCCCCCGCGGCGGACGACGGCGATAGAGGAGAGAGAATGAGCGACACTGAGCGGTTGGATTGGTTGGAGAAGAACATGAATCAGCTTCGGTGCAGCCTCCACGGCTACACGCTCGAAGCGGCTGGGGGTCGCAATTTCCGCGGGCCGTCGGTCCGCGAGGCGATCGATGACGCCATGAAGGCCACGAAGGCCGACGGCGACGAGCCCAGCGACGCCGCTGCGGCGGCTGCATTGGGCTCGATCAACGCCTGACGGCTGGCCTGCTCCGCGATCACGGCGATGGGCAGTCATCACGCCGCCTCTTCGTCATCGTGCATCGCCGCCAGGGACGGCAGCGTGGCCCCGTGCAGGACGGCCGACCAAGCGGCCCGCGTATCGGGCCATGCGTCCAGGATGTCACGGCAGAACCGCTTGGCGAGGTCCAGGTCGACGGCCGAGCGGCGATCGGGGCCGTGGATGCGGAGCAGGACGGCGCCGGGGCTGGCCGTGACGAACGGGACGTAGCCGTGCGAGGCGGAATTGCCGTGGGACGCCGCGGGGGATCGCGAGCCGGGGAAACGGCCGCCTTTGCTTCCCTTCACCGGCCAAGAGTAGGGCCACTCGCCTCGGGCGCGGAGCCGCCCAGTCCCGGTCTTGGCCGCATAAGGCGAGACGTCAGCGGCGCGGGCCAGCTCGGAGTAGTTCACGTCACGCCGGCCGGCGAACGTCGCGGCCGCGGCGATCAGCTTGGCCTCGCACTCGGCGGCGCGGGCAGCGGTAGACATGGGGTTGGGCGGGGCGGCTTTGTCGCTGTTCCTCATCGCGGACTCCCGTAGGCAAGAATCTTCTCGGGTGTGAGACGCACCTCGGGCGGGGCGATAACACGAAGCATGGTCGAACCCGGACTTGTCGCGATCACGGTGATAAGAACTTTGGTCCCATCGAAGTCGATTTCCAGGCGCTGTTTGCGCAGAAGTCGAGTCTCGAAGTGCCTCGGCCCATCGACGCATAGTTGTTTGCGGCGGATTTCCTTGTCGCCCGGCCCGTTCATTCAGTCGCTCCCCCTCGGTTGCCAACCACGTCCTCATCAGGACATGCTTGCGTACGAACAGCCTGGAAATCTCGGCCTCGGACGGCTCCGGCTCCGCCGCCCCTTCGTGGAACGTGATGCGGCAGCGGCAACGGTTGCAGAGCGTCCCTTCGATGCCGAAGGGTGCCCCTGAGAATCGGGCCGGGCGGCCAGAGGATCGCGCGTAGCCGCCCAGCGTGCCGCACTCGATGCACGGCTGGACGGGACGAACGACGCCCTTCGGCGGACGGCCGATCGGCAGGAGGGAAGGGCTCACGACGCCCTCCCGAGCTTCGCCGGCTTGCCCAGCGGTGCCGGCAACTGAATCACTCCCGCCCCAATCGCCCGCCTCACCATCTGGCGAGCCTCCGAGAACTGCCGCCCGGCCTTCACTAGCAAGGCCACATGCCACGCCCTGAGCCGCCGCGCGTCGTGGCGGCGTGCCTCCTCGGACTCGTCAGCCGCCCACCGAACGTCCTCGCCCAGATCGGGCGGCGGCGCGATGTAGTCGGCCGGGTTGTCGAGGTAGGTGAAGGTGAACTCCGTGGCGAGAACCGGACAGCCTTCCACGGTTGCTGCGATCGTGTCTGACGATATGGAATATCGAGGACTTCGACATTCGAGGATTCCGGCTCCCGCGGGGGTCGGTGGCTGGTCGGAATCGGCGAGGGGGAGAAGGGGCATGGAAGGGGGCTCCTGCGTTGGGGTTAATCTCCTCGTTTCACCACTTCAACGAACTCCGGCAACGGCCGCAGATACCTCACCTGATCCCCGACCCGTGGTGCCTCGCCGCCCCACTGCTCACGGAGGATCGGCAAGGGCTGGGCACCATCGATAAGCACGTTCCACCCCGCGATGGCTTCCATGACGAACGTGATGGTGCCGGTGGTGGTCTGGTGATAGGCGTCCATGTTGTCCTCCTGTGTAAAATCCGCCGCGCCGCCAAGGTCGATCCCCACGCACGCTATCTCTTTCATGAACGTGCGTGGGCAGTGACGGCGCGGCGGAAGGCTCAATGTATGTGCTTGGTGACCGATCCGGTGCACGTCCACCACATGCCGGCTTCTCCGTTGGGCTCGATCGTGACTTTCCCGCCCTGACGGAACGTGCGGATGAAGCAGGCAAGTAGTTCCGTTTCCCTGGCGTCTTCGGCGATCCAAGTCACTTGGGCCGCTGCCTTCCCGTCGTCCGTACCCTCGTTGATATGCCTGACGGTTGATCGCATCAAATCACCTTGTTTTGGCGGTCCGCGATGCGTGTGGCCCGAACTCCACTTCGGGCACGCTGTATTCCCAATCCTGCTCCCTCGCGTATTCCCGCCACTCCCGCGCAAACTCCACCGCGGCCGCCTCAGCAGCCTTCGCCGAGGCCGCACGTTCAAGATCATCAGTCTTCATCGCTCGGCTCATAAATACCGCCCGTTGCGAAGTGGGATTCATGAGCACGCTGATACCGTCGTGCCAATCGACCCTGATAGCGTCGATTCGGGTGTGGTTTGCCTCGCGGGCCAGGCGCGTATCGGTGGCGTGCTCGCGGGCGAAGGCGACGAGGGCGGCGCGGTAGTCGAGGTCAGAGAGCATGGGGAGATGGCCTCTCGTGTAAGGGGTGAACTCCGCCGCCCACCACCGCCGGCAGCTGTAACTACCGACGATGGCAATGGGCGGTGGGCGATAGCCCGGCGAGTAACGTTTCCGTCTATCGCTGCCGCCGATACTGGCCGTGCTCCTCAAGGGATGACGACCGACACCCCGGCGACTCCTGCGGCTGGCCGCTGGTGGGGTGGTTGGTTCAATAGCGGCTAGTCGTCGCCGAGTTCCTGCGTGAGATTCGATAGCTCTTGGAGGGCGGCGTCGCGGGGGTCGATCGCCCTTGGGCCGCTATCCGCTTTGGCGTGGCAGAGGCAGACGATCGCAATCTCTTCCCTGTGGAGAAGGGATTCGCCGTCAAAGTAGAGGCACATGGCCCCCCATCCGGAAATGTCGCTGACGACCATGTGTAGGTAAGGCTCATGCTTGAGCGTCACGACGTCGCCGGGCTTGATCGGTTGATCGCTCACGACAATCCCCTTCCCGCCCGCTCCCTCTCAAACCACCGCCGGTCAACGTGGCAGGGCTTGATGTGGCGGCTCGACAGGAGCACCCCGACAGTGCCGGACACGAGTAGGGCGATCGAGGCGGCCCAAAGGATGTCGTTGATCATGCGGCCACCCCCTTCCATGCGGCGTCGATCTCCGCCATCTGCGGCCGCGAGCACAGAAACGCATGCCCGAACGTGAGCCCATAGGTCACGTCATCGATGTGGGCCTCGCCCCACTTCCACCGCTCCAGAAGGGCGCGGACGCGATTGCAACAGGCGGCGTGGGTGATGGTGGGTGGGGGGCCGAGGTTGGAGGGGGGCGAGGGCGCGGGCGGGTAGAGGCCAGCGGCGGCAACGGCGGTGTCGAGGGCGCGGATGGCGGCGTCTTCGGTGGGCAGTCCGTCAGTCCCGATAAACCTGTCGTACTTGCCCAAGCTCCA
>Ga0210389_10000132_pt1 | contig 74661 bp, 64 predicted proteins | sample IncBWH28OmetaG_FD_160127 | JGI IMG/M metagenome (GOLD analysis project Ga0210389, IMG submission 160127) | Forest soil microbial communities from Barre Woods Harvard Forest LTER site, Petersham, Massachusetts, United States - Inc-BW-H-28-O ...
CAGGGCTGCTTCACGAGGCGTTAGGGATACAGCTTTCTTTTTATTCCGCTTAGCTAAAATCTATGCTTAGAAATTTTATCCCCCAACTATTCAACTTGATCCGCAATACATCCGTTATATGTATGTAAATGTCGGCGGCGACTAAAGGGATGATCCTATGGCTGTGATTTGAAACGACCACGCGGATAGTCTGCTATCACAAGAAAACAGTTGCCGCCAAACTTGGTCAACACTCGCCGCAGCCGATTGAATAAATAAATTTATTAGCTTATATTTGATTTATAATGACTGCTGAACAACAAACATTACTTCAACGCATCACTATCGTACCGGGTTTGATGGGCGGAAAACCCACCATCCGCGGCCTTCGCTTTCCGGCAGCTGATGTACTGGAATTGCTGGCAAGCGGCCTTTCAGAAAAGGAGATTTTGGAGCAACACCCTGTACTTGAACCCGAAGACATTCATGCTGCGCTTCTTTACGCAGCCCTAAAAATGAAAAATACGGTCACAATCCATGCAGCCTGATTTTGAATTGTGGCTTGACACGCACATTTCGCCTGCTATTGCCAAATGGATGGCAGACTTCACCGGCTTTACCGTTAAGTCATCTTATTCCCTTTCTCTGCATTACGTAGGTGACCTTGAAATTTACGCCCGCGCACGGGAACATGGAAACGTCATCCTTATTTCAAAAGATGCTGACTTTGCCGAACTGATAAGCCGTCTGGGTTCTCCTCCAAAGCTCATCAATCTCAAAATCGGCAATTGTGACAACCGTACGATGTGGGAGTTTATAAAGCCTCACATTGTAAAAGCTGTTGATTTGTTGACTTCCTCGGATATCGACATCATTGAACTGGGTAGCTTAACTATATGGTAGGAAGTTGAGCACCATCCACAAAAAACAGTTATCTCAACAGATCGTCCGAAAACCGAAAAATGATATTGCCTTTCTATTAAAAAGACAATACCATTTTCTATCTTACAAACAAAACGGCGGCCCCTAATTCAAATACCCCGGGTTTTGTTTCGTATTCGGGTTAGCATCTATTTCGGCCCTCGGGATGGGCAGCAACCTCCTGTAATCTCCTACCGGCACCAGCCCGATGGATGGCGCTGAATCTGATTCCTGCGGCCGTACAATGGGTACGTTAAGGCGGGTAAGGTCGAAATATCGGAGCCCTTCAAAGGCAAGCTCTTTTCTGCGCTCGGTAATAATATCGGTGAGCAGCTTTGCGCCGCTATCTGTATAGCCTGTAAAATCAGGATCACGCATTTCAACCAGTTGGTTCAAATATTTCCTTGCATCGGCATCGTCGCCATTGCGGTTATAGCTTTCAGCCAGTGTAAGCAGCACCTCGGCATAACGGATGATCTTGATGTCGTCCTTATCCACCTGGTTGGCCGAGTTTGAATATTTATTGTTTGCCAGCACATTAAAACCACCCCTGGTAGCAGGTATGATCAATTGCCCCCGTACGTCGCTGCTGGAGTAAAGGGCATCCAGTTCGGGCGTTACCAGCATATCGCCGTACCCGCTGCTGCCCTGCGAATAAATGGAGGCCAGCGCATCGAAGCCGTCGTTCTCCGTTTCGGTTTGCGCCAGTTCAAAAATGGTTTCGGTTTTGTTGCTAACAGGCGCCGGGTTGGCCCAGTAAGCAACCAGGTTGGCAGACGGGGTGAGGCTATAACCACCGCTGTTTACCACCAGCAAGGCGGCCGCCTGGGCGTTAACATAATCACCTTTGTACAAATAAGCACGCGACTCGATGGCCTTTGCAGCGTATTTGCTCAAATACTCCGAATTGATGGGGTGCAAACTGGTGCCGCCCGCAGGCATAATAGCGTAGGCGCTGTCCAGGTCGCTGATGATTTGGGTATACACCTCAGCTACGGTATTCCTGGCGGGTTTAATGTAGGGGTTATTGGGATTGGTAGGCGTGGTTATTACCGGAACTCCCGGATCAGTGGAAGACACCGTATAAGGTTCGCCAAAAAAATTAACCAGTTGCAAATAGTTTAACGCCCTTGCAATATAGGCCTCCCCTTTCAGTTCGCTTACGTCGGACGAGGCCGGCACCGGGGCAGCAATAATGCGGTTGGCCTGCAATATTACATAGTAGCTTTGGCTGTATATGTCGGCCGCTTCGCCGTTGGTAGATACAAAGGAGAAATTATTTTCGGCCAGGTACCTGCCCGAGTTTACAATGCTGATATAGCAATTGTCAGCCATTAAATCGCCTAAAACAGGGATGTCCCGGCCAAATAAGGTAGCGGGCGTCATGGCCTGGTACATGCCGTTTACAGCATCGGCCATATCATTTGCCGTTACTATAGCATTGCCAACCGGTATTGCGGTTGGGGGATTTTGTACCAGGAAGTCTTTTTTGCACGAGAACACAACGAGACTCACTGCAATTATTAAAAATGTATATCGTGTGGTTTTCATTTCAATATTTTTTATAATCCAACATTTAAACCAATGGTAAAGGTCCTCACCTGCGGCACTTCGAGGTTGCTTGCACCCAATATGCCTACCTCCGGATCAAATGGGAGCCGGCTGTCATAGGTATGGGTGAACAGGTTCGTCCCCCTGCCGTACAGGTATAGCTTGCTTATACCGATGCTTTTCAAAAATGCCTGGTTGGTAAAGTTATAGCCGATGGTGAGGTTCTTCAGGCGCTCATAATCGCCTTTGTATAAAAACCGCGTCGAGTAGTTACCCGCTTCGCCGTTATTGGTACCGCCATCCACATACTGCGGCACATCGGTGATTTGCCCGGGGTGCGTCCACCGGTGATCATAGATATATTGATACTTGTTCACCTCGGTATTATACAAACCATCGGTAAAATACCCTCCCCAGCTATCGTTGATATAATTGCCATAATTAAAATAAATATCCACGGCCAGCGTAAAGCCTTTATAACTAAAGGTATTGTTAAAGCCGCCGAACGCCTTGGGGTCCGCCTGGTAGCCGTCAACGGGCTGGGCGTCTTCGTACACATCGGTTTTGGTGCTTCGGGTGGCGTCGGTATACCAAAGGGCCTCGCCGTTGGCAGGGTTAACCCCTGCGTATATCGGCGCGCGCCAGGTGTAAAGGTCTTTACCCACCGCGGTTTGAAAGCCGCCGTCGTCATAAGGCAACCCGTTGTAAATTTTGGTTACGGTATTACGATTCAGCGCAATATTAAAATCGGTTACCCAGTTAAAATCAGGGGTTTTTATGGGGTTGCCCGTAATGTCAAATTCAAAACCGCGGTTTACCATTGCGCCAATATTAGCAGTAACGGTTGAGAAACCAGTAACATACGAAACAGGTACGCTTTGTATCAAACCATCGATATTATTACGGTAATAGTCGACGGTAAAGGTCAAGCGATCTTTCAGGAAGCCAAAATCAGCACCTGCGTCAAATTTGTGCGAACTTTCCCAGGTCAGATCGGGGTTACCCAGCGTATTGAAATTTTGCCCGGTATTCCCCGCGTAGTTGTTGCCATAAGCAGCGGTGGGCAAAGCTGAATAACTTCCTAAGCCCTGCGAATTGCCGGTTACGCCAATCGAACTACGCAGCTTGGCCGACGAAAATAGCTTTTGCTTGCTGAAGAAAGCCTCCTGGTCCAGGTTCCAGGCCCCGCCAACCGAATAAAAGTTGCCATAAGGGTTATTTCGCCCAAAAACCGAGGAGCCATCACGCCTGAAGGACGCGCTTAGTGTGTATAAATTTTTAAAGTTGATGCTGCCGCGGCTGTAAAACGAGTCGTAGGTATAATCATTAAAAGAGGCATTGCCAACAATTGGTGTAGAGGCATTGGCCGATACCGTTAATGAGGGCTGGGTGGCCGGGTAGCCTGTTGAATTAGATTGGATGAAATAGGCTGCCGACCGCTGCGCCTCGTAACCGGCCGTCAGGTCGATATAAAAATCCTCGCTGTTTTTCAGGATATTATACCGGTAGTCAAACTGGTTGCGCACCAGGTAGTTAAAATAGCGCGTGTAATTGTCGGACCCGGATCCTGCCGGTGCGCCATCGCCCATCACCGGGTTTAGGTACTGGTTTTCCTCGAGGATGTTGTCATCCAGGCCCACATAACTGGTAAATTTTAACGACCCGATTATGTTCCATTTTATAGATAAATTACCAAGCAACCTGGTTTGCGACAGGAAATGCTTATCATTCGCCGCGATGTAGATGGGGTTATAGTTGCTAACGCCGCTGGGGTACGAGTCCTGGCTGATATTGATGGAACCATCCTTATTATAAGCTGTTTGAAACGGCGTCAGGAAGTATGCCGAACCGATGGGGTTGGCAAAGGCGCCCCCGTTATCGGGTGTATACTGGTTTACGTTGGATATATTGGCGCCCAGGCTGATGCTGAAGCGCTTGCTGATGCTGTGATCTAAATTGATCAGGCCGGTGATCCTATCCAGGCTGGATGCTATAGTAGTGGCATTTTGCCTGAAATAACCGCCCGATGCAAATATCTTCGTCTTATCGTCGCCGCCCCTAACGGATACATTGTATTGCTGCTGCGAACCATCGCGTGTCACCAGGTCGTACCAGTTGTTGCTGGGGCCCTGGTATAATTTAGTATAGTAGTCGATGGTGCCCTGGTCGTAGCCTGCATTTTTTAAACCTTCCAGGGTCAGCGCGCGGAATTGTGCGGGTGTCAGCGGCTCGCCCGCTGCCGGTAAGGGCAGATCGCTGGTACTGCCGGCTTCCACATCGCCCTCCACTTCCGTTTTCCCCGCACGGCCTTTTTTGGTGGTGATCACAATCACCCCGTTTGATCCGCGCGAACCATAAATGGCAGTAGCCGATGCATCCTTTAGTACGCTGATGCTGGCTATATCGTCATTGTTAACGCCGGCTAAAACGTTGGCGGTGGTGGTCATTGTGGAAAGATCGCCCGCATTGATAATGGTACCGTCAATTACATACAAAGGGTTTGAGCCAGCCCCGATTGAGCCAACACCACGCAGCCGCACCTCCACATTTGCACCGGGCTGGCCGCTGCTGTTAGAAATATTCAGACCGGCAACCTCGCCCTGTAAAGATTGCATAGTTGAGGTGAATGGCTTGTTCTCGTTCTGCTCGCCGCTGATGGCAGTTGCCGCGCCCGTGTAGGCTTTTTTCAACTGTACCGCATAACCGTCGGTCACAATAACGTCGTTTAGCAGGTGGGTATCGGTTTGCAGTTTTACGGCGTAGCTATTAACGCCGGCGGCGACCGCAATCTCCTGCGGTGCAAAGCCGATAAAGGTGAACCGGAGCACCGCGCCGGGTTTCACGCCCACTCTGAATTTCCCGTCCGCGTCGGTAACGGTTCCTGTGGTAGTGCCCTTGATGTTAACGGTCACGCCCGGCAAGGGCTCCCCGCTGTCAGCCGTGGTTACCGTCCCGGTAACTATCCTCTCCTGCGCAAAGGCTGTGGCAATGGAAAGGAAAAACACGAGTTGCAATAAAAGTAAACGTTTGTTCATATAGGTGAATTTTGAATAGAGCAATAATGTAGCTACTTTTTTATGAATATGCTTAGTTTTAATGTCATATTTGCGTTACATAACAAAATTATATTGATTTTGTTGACGATTTGACAATCCGGATAAGCGTAAAACAGGCAGGGCTACTGTTTTTAACAGTACGGTTTAATGTGCACAGATGGTTGCCGCGGTGTAAAAAATTGGCGGTATGAAAGTGCCGGGGCAGCGCAACAAGCTTTTAACCGGCAGGGCCTGAGTTCGATCATCGTCTTCGACCGCCAAAAACCGTTCGGCATTGTATTGCGATTGATGGGATTAAAGGTAAGATACTTGCAAGAAAGTTCCATCGCCCGGGCCGGGCGCATTTATACCACTAATATCACATTATTAGTGCGGGTGCTTTAGTTCACCTTTACAGCGTACCCCTTTCACAATAAATTAAATCCATTAAATCACATGAAGCATTATTTATTTTGTGCCGCATTATGCCTGGTTGCATTTAGCGCGGTTAGGGCGCAGCAAAGCCAGGAATCTGTTCAGCCGCTGTCGAAAAAAGCCGTCAAAGGATATATTTATGGCATCAATAAGACCGACAACGGCGGCCTTATTGTTACCTACAAAATCGCGGGCGACAACAAGCAGGATGTGTCCTTTGAAACGTATGCCTTTAACAAGCGATTGCAATTTATCAGCAGCAACGATGCCAATATTGCAAAAGAGGACAAAGAAGACAAGGTAAAAACGCTTGTTTATGCTACGGTCGGCGGATGTACATCATTTGATATATTGAGCATGAAGCTTAACCTGCACAAAAGAGTGCTGCAGAAAAGCTGGGATCATGACAAGCAGCAATATGTAACCACCAAAGTTATTTCGGACGAAGTAATCAAAGCAAAAAATGACGCCGGGAAAGCCTATAAGGGTTTTGCGTCGTACCTTTCCTCGGGTGATGCGGGCGATACCTTTATAATTGCCGCCAATGACAAAACAGAGAAAAAGCAGGCCAATCCTTTTTTTATCCTACAACTCTCCCCAAATCTCGACATTACCGAAAAAACGATCGATGTGGCGGGCAATCAATCGCTGGTTTATTGCGACCAGCTTGAAAACGATGACGTGATCATGGTATTTGCGCCAAAAAAGGGAGAAGGCGACCCATCGCAGTATACTTACCTGCGTTATTCCATAAAGGGTGAGTTAAAAAGCAAAGTTCCGTTTACCAGCCCGTCAACCAACCTGCTGATCATGGACGCACGTGAGCTTAACGGGGCGGTTTATTTTTGTGCCACCTCGACAAAATCAAAAGATGCTTACAGCGAAGTTTTTGAAGACTACGCTTCCATCCTTAACCCCTGCTTTAAGGAGCAGCTAAATGATCAGGACCTGCGGTGGCAAAACAAGTCGAACCAAAAAATGGAAAGCTTTCATTTATTGAAGTTCAGGGATGATAAGCTGATATTCGCCTCTACGTCGCCGATAGCTGATTTTAAATCGAAATTCAGGGCTTCCGGCAAAGGGGCATCCGCCTACAAGGGGACTAAATTCAGCATTAATAAATTTTTTGTAACCGCGGATGAAGAATTTTTAATTGCAGGGCAGCTTACCAGCCGTGCCATGTTAGGCAGCGGTTACGGCGCATTGGGCAACACCCCTACCGTGACTTCCGTTAAAACCTACCAGGATATTATATGTATGCATTTTGACAAAAACGGGCAGCTAAAGGCGCAATACGGCGTGGAGCGCATAAACGATGATAAAAAAAGTGAAATATTCAGCATCGAGCAAAACTTTTACCTGGGCTCGGATGGGAAAACACTTTACTGGGAACTATTGGAAGCCAAAGGGCAAAAGGGATATGCCGGTTTTATGGATGCAATGAACGGCAACCTCACCTATTACCCGCATTACTTTCCAAGAATTGCAAAAATTAACCTGTCAAACACCAGCGTAAGCGATTTTGCGATACTTGGTGATAAAAAATACTACCTGCGAAAGAATTTTACGGGGATATTTGACGAAAAAGAAAACAGCATTACTTATGTGGGCCACGATGAGGATTACAAAAAATTGTGGGTGAGTAAATATAATTTCTGACTATCTCTGCTTATTCTATGATTTGAAGCCCCATGTGCGTATACACAGGGGCTTTTTAACGGTCTGATTTTACTTAAAACACTCCGCAAACAGCCGGTACGATCTTAGCCTTGCGTCGCGGTCATAAATGTGGGAGGAGGCCATTATTTCGTTAACGCCTGTTTGTTCAACCAAATCAAATAGCGCGGCGCCTACCTTGTCCTTACTGCCGATAAAGGAGTAAGCCAGCATTTGCATCACGGCTTCCTCTTCAAAAACATTCCAAATCCCGTCCATGCTTTTTACAGGCGGCTGCATCGGCCGCCGTTTGCCGGTTACGATGCCCATAAACAGCTGTTTTAGTGATGTTGAAAGCATTTCCGCTTCCTCGTCGGTCTCTGCCGCTACTACGTTTACACAGGCCATTACGTATGGCTGCTGCAGTTGTGCCGACGGCCTGAAGTTTTCGCGGTAAAGGTTGATAGCCTCAATGAAATGCGCCGGTGCAAAATGACTTGCAAAAGCGTAGGGTAAGCCTTTGGCGGCGGCCAGCCTGGCGCTGTCAGTGCTGGAGCCGAGTATCCATATCGGGATGTCTAAACCTTCGCCGGGGATAGCCCTTACTGATGCGTCATCGCCCGTGGCCGAAAAATATTTTTGCAGGGCCTCCACATCCCTCGGGAAATAAAAGGCGGCATTCATGTTCTCGCCCCGGATGGCCCGCGCGGTAACCTGGTCGGTGCCCGGGGCGCGGCCCAGGCCCAGGTCGATGCGACCGGGGTACAGGGTAGCCAGCGTGCCAAACTGCTCGGCCACCACCAGCGGCGAATGGTTGGGCAGCATTACCCCGCCCGAGCCTACACGAATAGAGCTGGTATTACCTGCAATATAACCGATAAGCACCGGTGGCGCAGAGCTTGCCACGCTCACCATATTATGGTGTTCGGCAAACCAGTAGCGCGTATAACCGAGTCGCTCCGCCTGCCGGGCATTGGCCAGGCTATGGTGATAGGTATCCGCTATGCTCCTGCCCTCGGCAATCGTGGCCAGGTCGAGAACGGAATAGGCGGTATTTTCTAAAGAATTTGCATGCATGCCCAAAATTAGGACATATGACAGGAAAGGGCAGCGTTGGGCGGAAGATATGACGTTGGTGAAACAAAGAGCAGGTGTTATTTGCAATGAGCTGGCCGCTCAGCTTGCTGATGCTCCCGGCAAAAATATCGATAAAAACAGGCAAAGCAATGCTATCGGCCGCCTTAGGCGGCATACCTCTTAAGCCTTCGCCCCCCTTCGTATTTTATGCCCCGCGGTAGCATAATACCCGATAAATAAATAGCAGGGAATCAATATGGCGTACGCTACCCGGGCGTTATAAGCATCGGTAAGACGACCATAACACTGCAACTAAAACCGCCTGACTTCAATCGCACCTTGTTGGAGTTGTCTCTAACAAGCTCAGGTACGTTCAGGTTATGCAGACCTACCCGGTTGGGCAAGTCACTAAATGCACTTCGGTTTGTTGGCGGCAACACCAACAAAGACTAGAAACGGCCCCTACTTTCACCAGTAGGAACTGACCTTTTTAGTCAGCCCCAGAAGAAGCTTGGTTCGTTTAATGATAGCGGCAGCAAAATTTGCCGACCGGGAAAACAACAATCCTTTTACTGCTTTTCTTTACTCAATTCAGTCGCAAACCATCATTCATCCAAATATTTGCAAAAAAGAGGCTGCCCTTTTGAGACAGCCTCTTTTCCATTCGGCAAGGTTGTTACTTGCTTACTTATAATTGTAAAAATGATCAGGCGTTTGGCTTCAATACCTTAATCATGCGCTTTCAGATAAGTTGAACCTGTTGGCGAGATATTTAAATTCGTCCAGGTACCGCCGGGGCTTCCGTACCCGCTTGGCCCTCCACTAAAAATAAAGGAGACGTTAGTGGGAAATTGATAATAACCCGGATTTATTACGACGGTATAATTACCTGGCGGCAGCCAGAAAATGTACGGATAGGGGGCGCCGGGATAGCTGGTTGAATAAACCACGGCAGCGCCATATTGGGTGTAGGGGGATGTCGAGTATTTAAACGAAATAGATAAAGCGCCATAGTATTCACTTGGAGGGGTGCCACCAGGGCTAATATAATTGTAAACCGAAAATGCCATATTAATTATTAAATTAATGGTAGCAGTGCTGGTGCAGGTGGTCCCGCTGTAACTAGCTGTTACGGTATAGCTTGTTGGTGCAAGGGGAACGTTAGGCGGCCCGGAAATTACCCCGGTAGTTGTGTTAAAAGTGAGGCCGGTTGCCGTGTGAAAGGCGGCGGCGCCACCGCTGATAGCATAGCCTGAAGGTGTTAGCCCGGCTGTAGTTGGAGACACGGGCGTTATAGCGGTACTGCTTTGATTATAGGTAAGCGATGCCGGATAACTGATTGTTGGCGATGTTTCAACCGTGATAGTCACCTGTGTGGTTGACGTACTTGGTATCCCGTCATTAGTAGCGGTAACGGTACAAGTTTGCGTTTGCGCGGGCGTACCGGTAATACAGCCTGTGGTTGGATTAATGGAAAGCCCTGTCCCGGTAGACGTCATCGAATAGGTAGCCGCGCCACCGGTATTAACAAGGCATACGTCAAGCGTTGCACATGGATAATAGGGGTAATTAGGATATCCTCCTACCGGCGGCAACGGGCCCGACGGAAAATAAATTGAAGGGCTTACTTTACGGAACCAAAGTTGAACAACTCCCGTTGAAGGCGATGAATTTGACACGACGGTGTGCTCACCCAAAACCGCATTCGTTGTGCCGTTGCTTGTCCCCGACCATGTCAATGAGGGGGTGGTTCCGGGTAAGCCGGTTGTAACGCTTACCGCGTTCATTTGTACATATTGTTGATTGGGGTAATCATTGCCGGCTAATGTGCAACTGAGACAATATGCTTCCAACACTTCATAGGCGTAAGGTTCAAGCGGAATTTTGGGAATAGGGCCGCCGGTTAGGTTCGTTGTATTGCCCTCAATTACCGTTAACGCATTGGAGATGCCGTTAAATTGCGCCGTGTAATTGTAGGATCCATCGGTTTGCAGGCCGTTAAGCGTGATTATACCATTCATACTGGTAGTTCCCGCAACAATAGCGCCGCTCGCGGTGGGCGTTGTATATGCAGCTCCGCCATTCCAGGTGCACCAGTTTGATGCAACCCAGCAGGTAGGGTAACCGGTAGCGCCATTGGACCCCCATTGTAATACAGTTTCAATAATTACGGGCGTACCTGTGTTATACGCGAGAGATGAAAAGGCCTCGCCGATATAAATAAGTTGAGTGGTTTGGGTAGTAGGCGCTGCGGGTGCTGTCCAGGTAGAATTTATGGTATTCATTTCAGTGCCCGGCGCTCCAAGCTGCGCGTAAGTCATCCAGCCGGGAAAACCGGGAGGGTCCGTTAAACTGCGGTTATCAACGTATTTAGACGATGCGCCGGCTGCCGTTTTTGAGCTGCCTGGTGCAGGCGCCTGTGGTTGTGCCGGCGTTTCAACTATTATTGCGCCGAAATCTTCCTTCAGTGTACCGGTAGCGGTTTCTACTTTTACCATATGGTTTTCGCGCAGTTCCAGGTGGTAACCGTTTTCAATCAGGTGTACGCTGGCTTTGGGCAAAAGACCTTGCGGCGTCATCACCATGCCGTCAGGAATTGAACCTGTGGTTACAGTTTGAACAGGCGCCGGGCCTGTACTGCTTTTACTTTGGTCCTTTTTGCAGCCATTAAATAGTAAAATGGTCAAAAGGCCTAAAAACGAGAGTTTTAATAATGTTTTCATAATTAATTTTGAGATTTAAGTTTGGTTAAGGCAATGTTAAAGTTTAGGTTAAAACAGGTAATTTTTAGCAGATTGTTTTCTTAAGGTTTTTTTAAGTTTAAGTTTAAGACAGTTAATTTTTAACGGATTGGTTTTTAAGGTTTGGTTTTTAAAGACTTAGTTTTTGACAGGTTTAGGTTTTGAAAAGTTTTCGTTTTAAGGTTTAGATTTTTTTAAAAGTTTGGTTTTAAGGTTTAGTTTTTTTGTTCATAGTGTTTTGTTTTAAGGTTTAAAAAAAATCAAAGTTTAGGTTTTGAAATTTTATCTAATATAAAACAAAAAAACATAACAAGATAATAGTTAAAAAAATATTTTTTTTATTGGCTCAGGCAATGCTGATCTATCGGGGAATGTATTCTAACTAAGTCCTAAGCTGCTGATCCGGGAGATGGAAGACCGCTTTAAATTTGCCAATCTAAACAAACAACCTCCAGACCGAAAGCCCGGATATGCACACTACCTGCGTAGGCGCCAAACGTCTGTTTACTTCGGGCAGCCGGGATGGTTTTCGGAATCTGTTATCTTGTCCGGGCAGCGCGCTTGAATAGCAAAGAAAGTAATTTCTATCTTAACTTTATGGCCATAGTTTGGTGTCTTTTTCAGATTTTTATATCCGATATTAGTAAGCCCGATAGCCGATAAATAATTAGGGGCGTTGCACTATGTTAGTAATCAAAACCATTTCAATATGAAAAAATTAATGATTGTCATTTTTTGTTTTGTCGCCTTAAAAGCCGCGGCATACGGCAATGTGCGCCATTGCAACAACGAAAAATGGGTGTTCTCCACCGGAATTGTTTCTTATAGTGGTGTAACAGCAAACTATTGGCCGGTAGATTCCGTGGTTGTTCACCTTCCGGGTATTGCAGCCATGAAAGCATATACCGGTACCGCAACGACCATAATTGTGGATACTTTATGGACAGGCGGCATCTTTAATTTGAAGGGAGGTACGGTTACTATTGATAATGGTATAAATTTTTCATCCCTGGTGGGCGGGCATTGGGAGAGACAGGTTACGGCCGGCGCAGATTATATGCTTACCTGGTGGGGGGTAAAACCAGACAGCAGCATGGATAACACGGCACAAATTCAAACGGCAATAAATTATATGGCTTCAATCGGCGGCGGCGTGATCAGGATGATACCGGGAAATTATCGCGCGACAAATGACACGATAAAAAGCCAGGTATTTTTAAGGGGATATTTTACACGCGGGATGAGCGCAAATAAATTGTCTCCAACAACCGAAGACACTACCAATGTGGTAAAATGGAACGCCCAAACAAGCGGTGTTATTATTAATACCCCACCGGCAATACCTGGAGGCACTGTTGGCGGCGCAACCTGCACAATGGCTGGTTTACAGGGTATATCATTTTATGGATTGGGTAAATCTACAGCGGTAGTGGGCGTAAATTTAATCTCAACAAAGAATTTTAAAATCGAAGACTGCAATTTCAGGAATATGTCGGGCAGTGCAGTTGTAGAGGGCCCGGTGCCGGCCAATAGCCAAAGCCAGACGCTATACATGAATAACTGCTTTATTGTCAATTGCCTGCAAAACATGTCGCCCTACACCAATTACCAGGGCGCGTTGGAAATTGAGGGAACGGATAATAAAATCACGAATTGTGAGGTTAGCGGCAGTAATGGCCCCGGCTATGGTATAAGCAGCAACGGATACAGGGCAGCGATTGCGGTAAAGGGCTCGGACAATTTTTTTGAAAATGACAATGCAGAATTTGGCGATGTTAATTGGTATTTAGGGCCAAGTTTCAAAGGTTACCGGGGAATGATGGTGAATTGTAAATCCGATAGTCCCCAAAAAGAGGCATTATTGGTTGATGGGGCGCAGGATTGGCAAATTACTAACTTTTTGGTCAAGTCTTCCGGTCTGCTCGCCGCTAATACTTACAGCGCAATTAAGGTAAAAAATGGCGCAGCCAATATCAATATTACAGCTATGGCTGTTAACCAGATAAGCGGCAGTTCTGCTAAATACCTGTTGAGTGACAGTACAAACATCACCAACGGCATAACACAAAAAAATCAATATCATATCACAGGCGACAGCACAACTTACGCAACAGCCAAATTCAATATTCTTAACGCTTCAAACCTGGGCGGTTCGTTGGTTGAAGCCAATAATAATGCCGCCATAGATAATGCGGCAACACCAAATGTAAATGGTAAAGGGTTTATAATTGGATCCGCCGGCACAACCATAACTAATTTCAACGGGGGGCAGACATCGCAGGAAATCAGTTTGTTTTTAACAGCGTCAACTACAATTACCCACAATCCCAGCGCTATTTTTCTAAACTCACAGGCATCAACTACATTCCCGCCAAAAACACTTTTAAAGTTTATCAATGTTGAAGGTGTTTGGTACCAGGAGGGCGCAGATACCGCGCCGGCAGGACTATTTTTAGCCGGAACAAGTGCACTCGGTGTAGCTGCCTCAACCACAACCTACACCTGGCCAAATGGCGGCGCCGGTTCATACAGCACCGAAGCATCGCGAACGATTGTTATGCCCGCCGCCGGGCTGCTAAGAAATTTATATGTAAAAACAGTCGGGGCACAATCATCAACGGGTAGCCTGGTTGTTACCGTGCGAAAAAACACAGCCGATCAGGCGCTTTCCATAACCGTTCCGGCGGGCGCAAGCGGCGCGGTATTTAGTGATTTGACAGATCGGGTTTCGGTAGCTGCCGGCGATTCGATATCTATTGAGTTAATAAACTCCGCTACCGTAACCAGCAGTGGCATTGTTTCTATTTCGATGACATTTACACAGTTATAAAAGAGCCTGGGCGGGGGTTAATGATACCGGCCATCTTTCCATTGCCGCAAATGTCTGGCGTGGGCCTGTACCACCGTGCGTTGGTACGCCGCAAACAGGTAATAAATATTGCGATGATCTATGCAAAATGCGGCAATTCGCTAACCGTTTTGGTTGCTGCCCGTCGGCGGTTATTGCGGCCGTTTAAATAAACCCACATAGGCAGCTTTACCCAAAATATGCCCCTGCATCATTTTAAAAATATTTGTTTTGGTTTCCGGCGCGGTGGCGGCGGGCAGCCCGTCGAGTTTTATATCCAGCGCAAATAATTCAAACACATAGTGGTGCAGCGGGCCGGCGGCCGGGGCCCCGGGGCCGCGATAATTAGGCCCGGCATAGCTAACCTGGAAACTGCCGTCAGCAAGTTGCGTGCCTTTAGGTACGTTTATAGGCAACCCGGTGCTTTGCCCGGGGATATTCCAAACCAGCCAGTGCAGGTTATCCTCCGAAGTTTTATTAAGCGCCAAATCCACATCGTGCATCCAAAGCACAAAGCTTTGTGTTCCGGCCGGTACGTTGGTCCAGGTCAGATCAGGCGAAACCGTGCCGTCGGGGGATGCCTGGGTGTACTTTAAAGGAATAATTGCGCCATCGGCAAATGCCGTGGTGGTTAACACCATCGGCGGGTTGCGAACCGCCTGTTGAGCCATTACTGTTGAGGCTGCGCCTATCAACAAAGCGAAAAAAAACAATGATCTTTTCATCTTAACCGGATAATTTGTGAGGACAATTCAATAAGCAAATGTCGATAATATTTGTTTTGATCCGGCTATGGTCAAATACAAAATCAAGCCCTCACCTCTACCCTCGTTCCCTGCCAGGGCCGACCACAACGGTCAACCCCGGCGTGGGCCGGGATGCCTCATTACCTTTTCGCCTTAATCATTGCGTCAATCACTTTATCTCTTTCAACAGTGTCCTTCGATAATTGCACCTGGCCTTTTTGCGATGCGATGATAAGCGCATAGGCATAATCCTTTACGCGGTAGTTGTACAGTTTATACTCTGTATAATCTTCCGATCCCCACATGGGCGCGGGACGTGTGTCGGTAAGCAGGGCCTGCAGCGCACGGGCGGTAACAGGGCCGGCTTCAATAATGGCCTGCGCGGCTTCTTCCCATTTGCCGTGCGGCAGGCCAAAAGTATTGAACGTTTTGGCGCTGCGCAATGCATCCACATAAACGGAGGCTTTTATCCGGGCATCCAATTTTTGATAAACAGGCGCGCTAAGCTTCCTGATAGCAAGCAGGCTAAGCAGCGATGAGCGGTCCGTATTTTTTACAACCGCATTTTGTATGGTATCGATGGTTACCGACTGACGCGAAGTAAGTTCTTTATAAGCCATCGAGTTAAAAGGCTCCCGCCCTTTAACCGACTCTTTTGACAGTTGATCGGTAAGTTGTTTTACGGTCATGGCATGCAATTGCTGCGTCCAGGCGGCGCGTTTTTTATCGGCATCCGCCAGCACGCTGTCGCGCTGACTGATAACCGGTTTCGGTTCCTGGTTTGGTTTCTTCTGCGAACAGGAGAGCATACAGGGAAAAATGACTATGATGGGTAAAACCCGCAGGATATGAGATTTCATGATGTGTTGTTTTAAAGGTACTTAATTAGACATACGGGTGAATACGGGAAATACAGTTTTACCCAGCGGCGGTGCAGTTTGGTTCCACATTTGCACAGCGGCATCAAAGGCGTCTTTGTTCCAATCAACGCCGGCTTCGTTAAACGGATCTCCATTAGTGTTATCGGGACCGATAACAATAAGCCAGTACCAATAGCCCAGCAAATGGCTGACGCACGGTGAGCTGTGGCTAATACAAACCGGTACGCTCACAAAATCCAGCCAGTCGTCGGGACCGAAGCCTGCCGGCCCATCCCGCAATGTAGCTGTTGACGTATTGCTGCCGGGTGTTAAGGTGCCGGCAAAGGTACCGTCGTCATTGCGGCCATAATATCCCCAGTTGCGCATTGCGAGCCGGTCCACCGACCAGCCATTGAGCGTTGGCTGCGATGTGCCGGTTACAATCCGGGCGTGCTGATCGGAGTTGGGCGCCAGGAAAGCGCCGGTGCTGCGGTCAATTACCCTAACCACCTGTACATAGCAAATGCTGTCGCAATTGCAGGAGGACGCACAGGTTGAGGGCCCGAAATTAAAATCGATATTGACGACAGCCCTAACCGGAGGCGTAGCAACGCCTGAATAGTGAAAGGTGCCGCAAGGTGTTGTGGGCGTGCCACAGCTTATTATAAGCAACAGCGACGCAAATAGCAGACCCCTGCGAAAATTGCGCCGGCCCGGTTTGGATATTGTGATTAGATTTTGCATAGTTGAAAAGGTTTATTTTTCCTAATCAAATATGGCATAACCGTAATAGATATGGTTGCGTATTTATACTGAATATTATTGCGTATTAATACTCAGATGATAAGGTGTTTTTAAATTGATTCGGCGTTGGAAACACCAGAGTCCCGCCCTTATGGCCTTTGCGCTGCGTCCCGGCGTCGGTTTGGGAAATTAACTGTTTCTTGCAGTCTATATTTTAATTTTTATTAAAATCACGCATATAACTATAGCAACTATAGACGTACAAAACATAATCCAGGAATATGAAATTGCCTGCTGATTGTGAATAATTTTCCAAACATTTATGATGCTCATCAAACCAATTCCTATCCAAAAGCCAATTGCCCACTCCAATTGTCTTTTGCTTTTATTTATATTTATCATCTTCTCTTGTTAATAAAAAATATTTTTAGGTTACGATAAAGATATTGGTTACAGACGTTGGTTGCAAACTGCCTGCCAGGGAACCTGAATAATCGCAATCGTAACAATCAGCACCTGCAAACTACCGACTGCGGGTATTATAAAAGCAATTTTAAAAATCATTGATTAAAGATTTGCTGTAACCAATTAACTGATCGTGTAGTCTTATTAACTAAAGGTTTAAAACTAAAAGCCAAAAACCATGAAACTATGATTAGCAATTAATAAAAAATGAATAAGACTGCTAATGATGGCTTCGTGAACATTAAAAAATTATCAAGATGAAAAAGTCAATAAAGTTAATTGCAATACTCTTATTTGTAAGTATATGCACAGTAGTGATGCCTGGTGTTCAGGCAAAAACAATCAACTCAATTCCTCCGGCAAAAATTGTTATCAATATTTCATCATTGCCGTCAAATGTTGGAGTTGGTGTGAATATTGAAAAAAACACTGCCGGGAAAGCAGTTATAATGATTTTTGATGAATATGGAAATGTGCTGTTGAAGCAAGTGCTGCCAACCGGCAAGGGTGTGGAAAAGGATTATATTTTGAATAAACTGGATAACGGCGAATATACTATCCATGTTACATCAAACAAAAAAGAGATGGAAAAAGACATCAGGGTATTTGATGGACAATGTACTTTCCGGTAAACGCATCGTGATAAATTGCCGGACCGGATGAACAGGCGGAAATTTAAGGAACAGGTTCAGCCAATTGTCACGACAGCGTTGATAAGGGCAGAGCATATTCACGGCTTATCAATCGGCGTGTTTTACCTATGTTGTTATTTTCGCAAGCGGTTATGGCGGGCTGCCGGTCAGCGGGGCGCGAGAACCCGGCGCTCGTGGCCTTTGTGCGGCATTCGAGCGCCAGGACGGCGATTTCCCTGAATTTATATTGCTACCGTACCTGAATCTACATTAAAGTTTGCATCTTTGAATTATGAAACTTAAACTTATTACAGCCCCACCCCATTTAAGGAAATTTTCCGTAAAAGGAACGTTTATACTGCTGTTAGTTATTTTGTTATTCAGCAATTCATGTAAAAAGGCGGCGAACAGCCCAAGCGCAACAGCCATCGACTACCAGGCATTGAGCGTGAAGGTTGCTTTAAGCCTTTACAATGCTTTAGCCAATCAGTATATCGCCCCAAACCAACAGGGCCCGGGACTGCCCGGCAATGAGCAATGCGGGTTTACAACCGCCCCCGTTTCGCACTTTAACAGCACCTCGGGCGATACAGTTAAGACTGAAGTGATCCATTTTAATTTTATTTCCACCTGCAGCAGCACTGTGGTAGACGGGTATACCGTTCAGGCGCTTGACACCACTATAACCGGCAACGCTCACTTTAATAAATTGAAAGTATTTGACCAAAACTATGTGGTGCAGGCCTTAGATCAAACTTACAAGCTTATAGCAATGAGCGGAAGCTTATCCGCAACAACTAATTATGCGAGATTTGACGGCCCGTTTTACGATTCTTCAATCAAACTGGTTAATAGCGATACGGTATTGACCACTCAAAAATATGTTTTGACAGGCCTTGTAATTGATTTTACAACCGGCGTTGCCGATATAACTTCGGGTACCGCAACATTCAATGATCTGAATAAGGAAATAGATGTTTTTAGCCCAACCGGCAAGTTGTACGGGGACCAGGGTGTAATTGAATTTATAGGAAACCATACCATTAAAGTTACGTTTAGTAACGGCCAGACCTTTACTATTCACCTGCTTGACTATACAGGCGTACCGGGTTAACATTTATTTTTTGCTGATGATAAAAATTGCTTGAGCCATCCCCCTTGGTCTAAGTTTAGCGGCGCACGAGAACTCGGCGCGCATGGCCTTTGCGCTGTATCATCGCACCAGTTTGGAGGCGGTAATAAAAGCCCTGTCAGATTTCTTTGGCTTACGATAGCGACAACAAAAGAGAGAACCTTTTACTTATATTGCATGAAATGAATTTTCATTGCTAAACTTTATGTTTAAGAGAGTCCGTTTCGTGCTTTTAATAATTTTGTTGCTGGCAACTAAAGCGGGTGCACAATACTATAGTATTCCCGATAGTTACGGCAAATACCCATTTGATTTCAGGGATTTGGAAGACCTTTCTGCGCTTATGAATCCAAACGACACGCTGAAACCCCGGTACGAAAACGGCAGAGGGCAGTACATCAATACCCGTACCGGCGAAATTTTAAACCGCAAACAATTTGAAGCGGCCTATCCGTTTTACCAACAATATGCTGTAGTTAAGGATAGCGGCAAGTATGGGATTATTAACAAAAAAGGTGACTTTGTAGTACCTCCGCGATTTAGTGGCTTTTATCTTGATGATTATCCATTCGGCATAGTGTTTTCGTCTGAAATGTTTTTTGACTTGCAAACCGGCAAGCTGGATACATTCCGATATGGCGAGATTGATCCCTATCTTGGAATGAATTATTCGTATACGGAGGGCGGTAAGTATAGCATAGTGATAAAGGGCAGAAAGAAAACGCGGGCGATCTATGACAGTATTCTGTTTGCCGACAGGAGATTTGTCGTTGTTAAAAAGGGTGGGAAATATGGGTTTATTGATACCTCAGGAGCGGTTTTAATACCTATCAGGTACGTTGATATAATACTGTCGCGCCCTGATTATTTTGCGCTCAAAAAAGGATCCGAATGGTATTATTACCGGGGCTTAACGCTGTTATTTCACCACCCATTTCAGCCAATAGCGCTAATCAGCAATAAATTTATTTTTGAGGTGAAGGGGTTTTACAACTATTTTGATAACGCAGGGCAAACGGTGCTGCCTGTTAATTACAAATGGATATCATTTAAAAGCCGCCTTGCCATTAATGCCAAAGACCAGTTGGTTTTTTTAAATGACAAGTATGAGGAATTTGTTTTTTACAACTGTGTTGCCGGTAGATAGCGATGCGAGGCATCAGAACTCAGCGCTCATGGCATTTGCGCTGCATTCGCCCCAGGGAGGGAGGTATAATTATAACCGCCATTTGTAGAAAATCTTAAAAAATGATAAGTTTGTAAAAAGGTTAAATATATGGCTAAGGCATTGGATCGGGAACTATTTAACTATATTCTTCAGCTTGATGAGGCGGAGAAAAAATCCGTATTGCAAATGCTTAAAACCTTTGTTAAAGGCCGCGACGTGAAAACCTCACGTATTACCATCGAACAGTATAATAAAGAAATCGACGAAGCTATTGCCAGGGTTGAAGCCGGTGAGTTTTATACCCAGGAAGAAGCTGAACGGATGGCAAAAGAATGGTAATAAATAAAAAAAGAAAAATTTTGTGGGACAAACAGGCCCTTCATTATTTCCGCAGCGCTATCCAATACATCCGCCAGGATTCTCCTCAAAATGCCGACAAAGTAAAAAGCGAAATTCTTGAAAAGATCAACGAACTGGCGATACGACCTGAGATTCATAACCCGGACAAATACAAGGTTGATAATGACGGAAGTTATAGGGGATTTGAACTGCACCGCCTGCGTATAGGCTACCTTGTTAAAGAGCATGAGATAATCATAGCACGGGTAAGGAATACCAAGCAGGAGCCACTTGATTATTAATTTGGTCAAATCACGCTTTGATTTCTTTCTTTGATCACAAAATAACATTGATCACAAACAACTTTAATTTGGGCAACGGCCATCGAAACATCATTCCACGCCCCCTCTTTTAATCTTGCCTTTTCGCATTCATCGCACCATGCCTGGTAGTCATCAGCCGCGTCAACATCCGGGTCCGACTCAAATGCTTCGTTAAAACCGATACCGCGATCTGTAATTAGGTGCTGGCAAACAAAAGCAACCCGCCCCGATTCATGCAGGTCACACTTAATATATTTTTCTTTGAGCGCATCGTATTCATCCTGCGTCAATTCATTTGTGAAGATGAAATAAACAAACAATACATCGTCCAAAGGCGCACGATAAGCCCCTATAGCGCTCAGTTGCTTTGCAGCTATAGCCGTCATCGCCCAGCCGGTGTATTCATCGCCGTCAAACAATCCTTTTGTAAGCTGCTCAAAACCGTTTGCTTCTCCAAAATCCTTCACTTTTCTGAGCCCACGGCTCACACGCACCGGTGTAGAGCTATTGGCCCATCCCCAGTTCCAGGTATTTGCTTTAGTTGAAAACGAGCCAACATCAATGTATTTAAAATAAAGGTTTTTCCCGTTATCTGATTTAAAATTAAACGCGCCAAGGGTATGATCATAATACCAATGCTCGTAACTTTCAATGTCATACAATTTCATGAATTCATCCTGCAGCGCTGAAAGGTCGTCTACGGCTTTGTTGGTGTAATCTTCAAAATCCTGATTCAGCGAGCTCATATAGGTAAAGATAGTGGTTGCTGACGGTAGTTGCAAACCACCTGCATAAGCGTACAAAGCTGTAATTTCGGACTGCGGGAAAAACCTGCAGGAAACAACAAAATTTTCCAAATGAGACAGTATATGGTATTTTTACCGAATGTAGATCATTTACTAAAGACGCGACTGTGAATACTATGGAAAACGACATACCAACACTTTACGAATGGGCCGGCGGTTCAGCGGCAATTGAACGCTGGGTATCGGCCTTTTACGAATTAACACTTCAAGACGATATCCTGAGACCTTTTTTTGAACATATGTCGCCGGAACACCGGCACTACGTTGCCTTATGGATTGGAGAGGTCTTTGGCGGCCCTAAAGAATATTCTGAAATCCATGGCAAAATGAAGGGGCACGCCCGGATGATCAAAGCTCACCTGCAGTATCCGATTCCTGAGCCGGCGCGAATGCGTTGGATCCAGTTGATGTCCCAGGCGGCTGATATTGAAAAAATTCCGGATGATCCAGAATTCCGCTCAGCCGTCATGGCTTATTTTGAATGGGGTACACGAATGCAGCAGGTTTTTATGGTGAATCCTGTTCCTGATGAATCGCCTATGCCGGCCTGGGGCTGGGGAGAACGAAAACCCTTTATCGCGACGAAGAAGCCGGAATAGCTGGCTTGCCTAACAAAATATTTTGCTTATCGAGGATGTTTTCTCTCAGCGGCCATACGAACTCAGCGCTCATGGCCTTTGCCCAGCATTCTCGCGCCTGGTTGGGAGCGAAACCGACTGCCATAAACGACCAGCAAGGATAGTAACTATTGCACCATCTTGATCCCAGGTATTTTCCATGAACCATCCAAATAAGATTCTTTGGGCCAGTAAATACGCATCGTAACGGTGAACGGGCCTTTGGGTGCGGGCAGCCAGTTGGCTTCGTTATCGTTCGCCGGCTGCTCATTTTGAATATAAACATCCAGGGAACCATCGTCATTGTATTTTAAATTGCTGCGGTCGCCAATGGTATAACGGTTAATTGGGTTGTCGACCAAAAAATCGTCCGCGCCATACATGGTTAACGACCAAAAGGCATTGGCGGGAGGCATTTGCCCCTTATCAAAATGCAGGGTATATTTTTTAGCGCCATCCAGTTTATTGCCGGCCGCATCCAGCTGGCAATTAGGGTACGAAGCATCCGCATTAAGATTTGCGCCCAGGGCAATCAGCGCAATCAATGCCCTTATGTTATAATTTGTACCATAATTGCCCACCCCCTTGCGGGATATATTCCAATTGTTTTCGATGCTGCCGCCTTTGACAGAAAAAAGCCGGAGCTGCCGCTGAACCGCTGCCGGCACAGCTTTCAGCGCATTTTGCGTGCCGCTGTCAAAGCTGTTTAAACTAAATTGCTTGCCTGCACCAACGCCTATGGCCGCTATTTTGCGCAGTATAACGCTGTCGGCCGCGGGTGGCGGGTTTTTTGCCATCTGCTCGTTCAGCACATTAAAAAACGTATTGATATCCATATTTTCAACAAAAGCCGAAGGATTTTTTGTCAGGCCCGTATCAATCTTAGTATTATTTGCGGGCTTATAGTCCGTGCCCCATTTGCTCAGGGGCGTAAGGGTATAACCGTCCTGAATTTTATATACCACATCTTTCCCGTCCTGTGCACTGTTAACCTGTGTGCGGCCCAATATCCAAACCATATTGGTTGGCGCTGCAATTTGTTTCATGCCACCAGGTACGGCGCCCGTATATCCAGGCCCGGTAACTAAAAATAGTTGCGCTGCCGTTCCTGTGGTCCGTTTGCCGGGCGAGGCAAACACATTGGTATAAGCATCCATCATCGGCAGCAGGTAATACCGGCCTTTGGTATTTGGCACGGTAAGCACCAGGGGTTCCTGCGACAGATCGAGCCAGGCGCTGGAGTAATAAGTATCGCAATTCGGTTTTACCACGCCTTTAAACGTAGCATCGGGAAAAGTGCGGAAATGCCCGAACAGGTTAACGGGCGCAAAAATGCTATTGTAAACCTGTTTTTGGTGGTTTACCGCAGAGTGTTCCGTTTCGTACATCAGCACCAGCGGAAACCCATAAACGTAAGCCTGTTTTGCAAGTATTAGTGCCGAGTCTCCCGGTGCGCGTTGAACAGCTGCAGGGCCTCCGGGTGCTGCGTTGCAAACCAGGCCCGCAGCAGCAAATGCAAAAAACGCCAATGCAAACCGGAAGCTTTTTTTGTTTGATTTGATAAGATTTAAAAATGTCATGGCTGATAATGTTTGTACAAAGTTGGGAATAATATGATAACCCGAACGATAATGCACGTTAATTAATCACGGAACTCAGGCGTGTAACATGCTAAAACCGGCGTACAGTCGATACATAAGGCGATGTAAGACCGCCAGGTCGGACTCGCAGACGCCCTGGGGTGGGCACCTGGCAGGGGGACTGATGACTTAAAAATATATCGCTGCATCGAACGCGCAGGCTATTATCGGCAACCTGTTTGCGGGGCACGAGAACTCGGCGCTCACGGCCTTTGCGCGGCACTCGCGCCAGGTTGGGGGATTAACAATTTTTTTACTAATTTAACTCCAATTATGGATAAAGAAACCTTGTCAAAAATAACCATTGATTTAACCCTCGCGCCGGTCATTAATTTTGCTATGCAGCAGAACCATGTTCCTGTTGTTAAACAACTATTAATTACCAATATAAGTGACGCGATTCTTGAAAATCTTTCGGTGGAAATTAGCTCGGAACCCGATTTTGCGATCCTCTGGGTTGCAAAAGTTGCGCTTTTGAAACCGCAGGAAAGCTACAGTTTTGGAGCTGTGCCCATCAATTTATCGCCAAAATTCCTGGCAGAATTAACTGAACGGATCAGTGGCCGTTTGCTTTTAAAGATTAAATCACAAGATGATATCCTGCTCGAATCAACATATGAAATCGATTTATTAGCTTATGATCAATGGAATGGAGCGGGGTCGGTTCCTGAATTAATTGCCGCCTTTATTACCCCCAACCATCCCGAGATCCCATACATTATTCGAATCGCCTCTTCATTGATGCAGTCATGGACCGGCGATCCGTCTTTTAACGCCTACCAAAGCCGAAATCCGGATCGAGTAAAGAAACAAATGGCTGCTTTATATGAAGCCATTGCCAGTCTGAATTTAATCTACTGCCCCGTGCCGGCAAGTTTTGAAGAGACGGGCCAACGTGTCCGCCTGACTGATGCCATCCTGGCGCAGAAGCTTGCGAGTTGCCTCGATCTGTCCTTACTTTATAGTGCATGTTTGGAAGCGGTCGGCATCAATCCCTTGATCGTGATGATTAAGGGCCATGCTTTTGCCGGCGCATGGCTGGTCGACGAATCTTTTCCAGACGCTGTAAATGATGATCCGTCCCTAATCACGAAAAGAACTGCCGCCGGCATCAACGATATTGTCGTGGTAGAATCAACCTGCATGAACGCGGGCAATCATCCGGCTTTCGACAAAGCCGTTCAATCGGCAGATGCGAAAATGCTGGAAACCGCTAATTTTCAATTGTTTGTTGATGTGAAGCGGGCGCGCTTCGGCGGCGTCCGTCCTTTACCAATCAGGATCTCGGGTGCGCAGGGATGGGAAATAAAATACGAAGAAAATCCGGCCCTGCCTGACTTTGCACCAGAGGAGATCACATTGGACAATAAACCAGGATACACAGATAAAATAGCTGTTTCAAAACAGCAATTATGGGAGCGGAAATTATTGGACCTAACACTCAGGAACACGCTCCTGAATACGAGAATGACCAAAAGTGTCATTCAATTTATATCGGTCAATTCAGGTAAACTGGAAGATGCCCTGGCGGAGGGTAAAGAATTTCAAATCTTAGCCAAACCTTCCGACTGGAGCAATACGCCAAGGGACGCGGGTATTTACCAGGCGGTCAATACCTCCGACCCTATCGTTGACCTTGTAAATCATGAATTAACGCAGCAGCGTTTGAGAACCTATTTAACGGAAGCGGAGCTAAATATCAATCTGACCAACATCTTCCGGGTGTCCCGTTTATCCCTTGAAGAAAATGGCGCCAACACCCTGTATGTAGGGATCGGCTTACTCAAATGGTATGAAACGGCGGCCAGTGAACGGCCGAGGTTTGCCCCTGTCCTGCTGCTGCCGGTAGAGATCATTCGCAAGTCCGCGCAAAAAGGCTATGTCATCCGCTCCAGGGAAGAAGAAACGATCCTGAATATCACCTTGCTGGAAATGATGCGGCAGGATTTCGGCATTGGTATCGGCGGCTTGGAGACCCTACCAAAGGACCATAGCGGTGTGGATGTCCGGGGTATCCTGAACACGGTTCGGCAAGCCATCATGTCCCAGCCCCGCTGGGATGTCGAGGACCAGGCTTTATTAGGCATATTCTCGTTTAATAAATTTATTTTGTGGAACGACATCCATAATAATTCGGTTCAGCTGGGTAAAAATAAGGTAGTCGCCAGCCTGATAACCGGCAAATTACAACTGGAAACGTCGAATAAAGTTGCCAACCTTAACATCAACCCCGGGGAGCTGGCTTTACCGATCAGTACCGATTCTTCGCAGCTGCGGGCCGTTATCAGTTCCGCGAATGGAGAAAGTTTTGTGCTGCATGGCCCTCCTGGCACCGGTAAATCACAAACCATCACCAACATCATTGCCAATGCGCTTTATAGCGGCAAAAAAGTGCTTTTTGTGTCCGCCAAAAAGGCGGCGCTGGAAGTGGTGCAAAAGCGGCTTCAGGCGATCGGCATCGGTGATTTTTGCCTGGAACTGCATTCCAACAAATCCAAGAAATCAGATGTGCTTGCCCAGCTAAAAAAAGCAACGGAGGTCATCAAAAAAGACAGCCCGGAGAATTTCCTGGCCACCGCGGAAAGATTGCTGGCGGTCAGGAATGAATTAAATGTTTACGTGGAGGCGCTCCACCGCAAAAACGCCGGGGGCTACACCCTTTTTGAGTTATTCTGTAACTATGCGGAATTGGAAAAAACGACGCATGCGGTTTATTTTTCCGGTTCGGAAACCGGACATTTGAATGGGCGGGAGATTACGCGATGGGATGACCTTGCCGGTGAACTGGAAACAGTTGCAGCCATTGTTCCGGATCCGGCCCACCATCCGCTGAAGGCTATCCATTTGCAGGCTTATAGCCAGCAGATAAAAGCAGACGCACAAACTTTGATGGAACAAACGCTGGTGCTTTTATCCCAGGTAGAAAAATCACTGGGCATTGTTGCAGCAGCTTTGGGCTTTAGCGGCAACCTGGCCGATCAAACGGATGTACTGGGGGAACTCATTGGCATACTCCTGCAAATGCCGGACTCCCCTCCTACTTTTCTAACGACCGAATCCCTGGAGCAGACGCTGGCCAAGGTCATTGGTGTGGCCGGTCATGGCAAGCGGCGGGACGCTTTACGATCAGACTTATTGCAGACCTTCGCCAAAAGCATATTGGAGTTTCCTGCCGAACAAGTATTGGCCGGTTGGGAAATTGCCGGTCAAAAGTGGTTCCTGCCCAAATGGATCAAGCAACGCGCTATCATTAAATCCTTAAAATCAAAATCCCGTGCCGGAAATTTCGTCAATGAAGAAATCCCTGGCCTGTTAAATAAAATTATCGCTTATCAAAGCGAACAGGCTATCATTGATACGGCGAATTATCTACCAGCCTTAGCTGGTTTTCTATGGAAGAATGGCGACGCTGACTGGGATATATTCATCAAGGTCAGCAACTCATATATCGCCCTGAACCGGGCCGCTACTAAACTGACTGGGTTGGAGAACATCAGTTATTGGCGAAATAGTTTCGGGGGCAATTTAAGGGAAGGAAGCGGCGCTTACTTGCGTGCACACGAACAGGAATTTCAAAACTTCATCGCCCTTTCCAGCCAAATAAAAACTTATCGCGAAAAGCTGCAGGCCCTTTTTGGTACGGAGATGAATGACATCAGGCAGCAATGCGAAACCTGGTTAAAACACCTGGATGCACTCAAAGACTGGTTTACCTATACTACCACCAGGCAGCTTTTGGTGGATAGCGGATTAGCCGCATTGATCACCGCATTTGAAGACGGCGAGTTGCAAGCCGGCCAGGTTTTTGACAGCTATAAAAAGGGCCTCTATAAATCCATAGCCGATCAAATCATTGAAAACAACCCGGCGCTGTCGGGTTTTCATGGGCAGGTGTTTGAAGGAAAGATCCGGAAATTCAAGGAACTCAGCGATCATTTTGAAAAACTGACCCGTGAAGAATTATATGCAAGGCTGGCGGCAAGAACGCCGTCATTTACACAGGAAGCGGCACAAAGTTCGGAAATCGGGCTGCTACAGCGGACGCTCCGGAATAATGGCCGCGCTATGCCGATCCGGAAACTTTTTGACCTGATCCCGAATGTGCTGCCAAGGCTGACGCCTTGCATGCTGATGAGCCCCATATCAGTGGCCCAGTATTTCGACGCCGGTTCCGCCAAATTTGACCTTGTCGTGTTTGACGAAGCCTCTCAAATGCCGACTTGCGAAGCTGTCGGCGCGATTGCGCGGGGAAACAGTTTGATAGTGGTTGGCGACCCCAAACAAATGCCGCCGACCAGCTTCTTTTCAACGAATAGCTTTGACGAGGAAAATGTCGAACAAGAGGACCTGGAAAGCATATTGGACGACTGCCTGGCGCTCTCAATGCCATCCCATCATTTATTATGGCATTACCGGAGCAAACATGAAAGCTTAATTGCCTTCAGTAATGCCATGTATTACGACAACAGCCTGCTGACCTTTCCCTCTACCGACGATCTCGCCACTAAAGTCAAACTAGTCAGGGTCAAGGGTTTTTATGACCGGGGTAAAACCAAGCAGAACCGCTTTGAAGCCAGGGCGATCGTCGATTACATCATCTACCGCTTATCCAGTCCTCAATTAAGCAAAAGGTCCTTAGGTATCGTGACGTTCAGTTCGGTACAGCAATCGTTAATAGAAGACCTATTAACGGAAACGTTCCTGCTTCGTCCCGACCTCGAAAAAATAGCTTATGAGAGTGAAGAGCCTCTGTTTGTAAAAAACCTGGAAAATGTACAGGGCGACGAGCGGGATATTATTTTGTTTTCGATAGGTTACGGTCCGGATGAAGCAGGCAAAATAGGGCTCAACTTTGGCCCGATCAACCGGGAAGGCGGCTGGCGGCGCTTAAATGTCGCCGTATCCAGGGCGCGTTATGAAATGCAGGTATTCTCCACGTTAAGGGCGGACCACATCGACCTGAACCGCAGCAATGCTGAAGGTGTTGCGGGCTTGAAGGCATTTCTTTCCTATGCCGAAAAAGGCAGGGAAGCATTGCCAAATAACCTGATGGCTACAGGTGGTCATCTGCCCGGCACCGAATCATTTATTGCTGATGGGATCCGCAAACACGGCTATAGGGTAAATACGAATATTGGTTGTTCTTCCTACAAGATCGATATAGGTGTCGTCCATCCAGACTATCCCAACCAATATTTGCTGGCGGTTCTTTGCGATGGACATACCTATATGGCGGCTAAGACGCCGGATGATCGCGAAATCGTGCAGCCGGGTGTATTAAAAAGCCTTGGATGGAACGTGATGAAGGTTTGGTCAACGGAATGGTGGGAAAACCCGGAAAAAGTCATACAGGAAATTCTGGTGGCCATCCATAAAGCGGAACAAGGGATCAAACAGGAACCGGAGCCAATAATCGAATCCATTCCCGACGAGAATATCCCCTTCGCTTTCAAAGAAACGAAAATAAAGGCCACACAAACCTGTTACTACGAAGCGGCCAATGTGCAGGTCGTTCGGAGCACCAGCTCGGAAGATTTCTTTCTTTACGGCTTCCGGGAAACGATCAAATCACAAATAAACGAAGTGCTCGCCATAGAAGCGCCCGTTAGTAAAAACCTGTTGTCCAAACGGGTATTGCTGGGCTGGGGGATCGGGAGAATGGGATCGCGGATAGCGGTCCATTTTGAGTTGATCTTCAGGGAGCTTAGCCTGCGGCAAACTACCGATAACGGGAATATCATCTTTTGGCAGGCGGACCAGCAGCCGGATGATTATGCCATTTACAGGCTTCCCCCGAACGAAGCGCTGAAACGGGATGCCGATGACCTTCCGTCCCATGAGATCGCAAACGGGATGAGAGAAATTTTGCAGAACCAGATCAGCCTCACTAAGGACGACCTGGTCAAAGAAGCGTCAAGATTATTCGGTTACGCAAGGATAGGAACGAACGTGGAAGTGGCTATGCAGTTGGGCTTAAGAATCGCGTTGTCGAAAGGTTTCGCAAAAATGGAGAATAACAGGGTAGTGTATGTTTAAACAATAAAGGTCGCCTCATACTCTAGTCCTGCTATAGATTGACACAAATTTAGTTTCCTAAAAATTCGTAATGCCTGATTATCAATTAATTATACACATGTATTCAAAAAATTAATTTCGATATAACTGACTATCAGTTATTTACGTAAATATAATTATTTAATTAAACGTGAAACACGCTAATAATCAGCGTGTTTCACAATGTTCCACCCGTTCCGCGCGGAAAAATGGAACGCTTTGGAACGCTGTCAGTTTATGACTACGGTCTAATGCAAAATTAAATCTTCGCCTCCACCCTCTTCCCTGTCTTAGTCTCCAAACAGATCGCATCGATCAGCTTCAGATCCTTCACCGCTTCATCCCCGTCAACGGGCACCAGGATTATGTGTCAAATCAGCGCCAAAACAGGGTTAACATCATATTGCCCTGAAATTTAACAATTCATTGATTATAAATCAGTTACCAAAAGGTTAACATTGAAATATGTTAAGTTGTGTTAACCCTTTTGTGTTGTTTTGGATGCGCGTATTGTGTATTATACCCAAAAAAAGCTCAACAAATCAAATCTTCACCTCTACCTTTTTCCCCGTCCTCGCCGCCAGATAGATCGCATCGATCAGCTTCAAATCTTTCACCGCTTCATTGCCATCTATCGGCACCACCGGCTTTTTGCCGTGGAAGATGATATCCGACATTTCGTCCATTTGCACGGTTTGGTGTACGGTAATGGGCTGGTTAAGCGGGCCTTTGTTGGTTCGGCCGGCAATGGGGCCGTAGCCGGTGGATGGCCACATTTCGGCCCAGCCATCGGTGCCGTCGAGGAAAAAGCGGTCGAGGTTATTCATATCGTAGGTTGACAGGCAGTTGGCTACCGCCCCGCTGGGGAAACCGAACTGGAACTGGATGGTTTGGTCCACACCTTCCTTAAATTTTATGGGATCGGTTTTGGTTTCCTGGGCGGTAACCCAGATGGGGTCCTCGCCTACCATGTAGCGGGAACCGTTTACGGCATAAATGCCGATGTCCATCATGGAGCCGCCGCCGGAGAGCGCTTTGTTGAGCCGCCACTGGGTTGGGTCGCCGATGGTAAAGCCGCACTGGCCCTGGAAGAATTTTATTTTGCCCAGCTCGCCGGCGTTGCGCATGCGGATCACCTCAAGCGTATGGGGTTCAAAATGCATGCGGTAGCCAACCAGCAGCTTTACGCCGGCAGTTTTGCAGGCATCCACCATCTCCTGCCCCTGCTGCGCGTTGATAGACATCGGCTTTTCGCAAATGGCATGTTTGCCGGCCTTTGCCACGCGGATGACTTCATCGTGGTGCAGCGCATTGGGGGTGATGACATACACGGCATCGATATCCTGGTTATTTTTTATGGCATCGAAGTTTTCGTAGTTGTAGCAATTTTTCTCCGGTATGTTATAGCGGCTTTGCCAGTCCTTAATTTTTGAAGGCGTGCCGCTGATAACGCCCACCAGTTTGGCTTTAGTACACTGGCGCATGGCCTCGGCTACGCGGGCGCCATAGCTGCCCAGGCCCATAATGGCAACGCGGAGTACCGGCCCGTCATAGGTTTTATTGGGAGCGTTGTTGCAAGCTGCCAAGCTGACAACGGGCGCGAGTTGTAAAGCCAGGGCGGATACGCCTAATTTTTGGAGGAAGTCGCGGCGGGAGTTCATAATGCGTGAAGTTTTTGAGTTTGCGGAGGGGAAATTACGGAATTATTGAAGGAAGTTCAATCCACAGCGATTTTTTTATCGCTCATCTCTCCAATACGTCATTGCGAACGAGGTACGTGTGAAGTCCCGCGCATGCGGGATCGCCAATGCATTACTGCGAGTGCATGAGACGAGGCAGCTTCGCTGCGCTCGCAATGGCAGGCGGATTATTGAATTGGCGAAGAATTCGCCCAGACAGCTTATTTCCTTAAATAGGTAACGCTGGTGGTGGCTGTTTCGGGCGATACAAACAGCCAGGTGAGTGTTGCGGTGTGCGCGGTAAGATTTGTTACTTGCCAAAAGCTGTTATAAATGCCAGCGGTAACGTGCTGTCCGTTAAAAAATGTGTACACCACGTGAACGCTATCCTGGCTAACCATATAATTTGCGGTATCAATAACGCCTTTGAGACTGGTATAAGCATCGCCACCGGCCGTAAATTTATAGTAATCAGCCGGCGTGCCCACATAATTCGAAGTGGTGACCGGATGACCTTGCCACAGTCCCCAGGGCACGACGGTTGAGGTATCATTGATTACCTGCCAGGTGCCAACAAGCATGCCGGGGTTTATAGGTACTATCGGCAAGCCGGTCGTTGTATCGCCGCCGCCGGTTGTTGTTTTAGTTGTGGTGCCCGTATTTGGGGTTTGCGGTGCTTCCGGTGGTTTTTTACACGAGACAAGCAAACACCCGGCGAGCAAAAGCGCCAAAATAAAGTAGAGGTTTTTCATATTATTGGCTTTACAGATCACTACGCAAACGGAAGCGCTAATGCGACACCAGATACGTAAAATATGGCATTTACAAGGCTGCAAAGTGTTTACCGGCGGGGTGAGCGAAAGTGAACGTTTTTTGGCCATTAAGACAAGAGGCTGCTGCGTTACCGCTTCAAAAGTATATCTTTGCTATGCAGAACGTTCTATCGCTGTCCACCAATATGGTGGGCGGAGGAAAGTCCGGGCAACACAGAGCATCCTGCTTCCTAACGGGAAGGCGCCGGCAGCCGGCGACAGCAAGTGCCACAGAAAATAAACCGTCCGGCAGTAATGACGGATAAGGGTGAAAACGTGAGGTAAGAGCTCACGGCTTTTCCGGGCGACCGGGATTGCGGTAAACCTCAGGAGTTGAAAAACCAAATAGGTCCCGGAAGTGAGGCTGCTCGTTTCCGTATTGTCCGTCACCGTGCGGATGGTCGCCGGGATGGGTAGGTTGCTTGAACCTGTTGGCAACAACAGGGCCAGATCAATGATAGAAGCCGCCCGCCTTCCGGCGGACGGTACAAAACCCGGCTTACAGGTTTGCAGCTGCAAACAGACCCCTTTTGTGCAAACAGAAGGGGTTTTTTGGTGATAGTCATTGGTCATTGGGCATTAGTCATTAATGCCGGGAGGCTTTATCGTTATATCCGACCAATAACCAATGACTAATGACAATTTTATTTATCACAAAACAATTACACCGGAAAAGTGTTTGGTTTTCTATACATTATATATATTAGCAACTTAAGCACTAAGAGATCAAATGGCCAAAATCTTAATAATCGATGATGAGCGCTCGATACGCAATACGCTTCGGGAGATATTAGAATACGAAGATTACACGGTTGAAGACATAGATAACGGCGTGGATGGCCTGGATATGATCCAGAAAGGCGATTATGACCTTGTGCTGTGCGATATCAAAATGAATCGCATGGACGGCATGGAGGTGCTCACCGAGGGGTTAATGGCGAAACCCGACCTGCCTTTTATCATGATATCAGGCCACGGCACCATTGAAACCGCCGTTGAGGCCAGTAAAAAGGGCGCTTTTGATTTTATTTCCAAACCACCCGATCTAAACAGGCTGCTGATCACGGTTCGCAATGCGCTCGACAGGGCCAGCCTGGTTTCCGAAACCAGGGTCCTGAAACGCCGCGTTGCCAAGGTAAGAGACATGTTGGGCGAATCGCAGTCGATCCACAGAATAAAAGAAACTATAGACCGCGTTGCCCCAACCGATGCGCGGGTATTGATTACCGGGGCCAATGGCAGCGGCAAGGAATTGGTTGCGCGCTGGCTGCATGAGAAATCGCACCGGGCAGGCGCGCCGTTGATCGAGGTAAACTGCGCCGCCATCCCGTCGGAATTGATTGAAAGCGAACTATTCGGACACGAAAAAGGGTCGTTTACATCAGCCATCAAACAACGAATAGGCAAATTTGAGTCGGCCAGTGGCGGTACGCTGTTTTTAGATGAAATAGGCGATATGAGCGCGTCCACGCAGGCAAAAGTGCTGCGTGCACTGCAGGAAAATAAGATAACCCGTGTAGGAGGAGAAAAAGAAATAGAGGTGGACGTGAGGGTAGTGGCCGCTACCAACAAGGACTTACTGAAAGAGATAGACGCCGGCAATTTCCGGCTCGACCTTTATCACCGGATCAGCGTGATTTTGATTCATGTTCCGCCGTTAACAGATCGCCGTGACGACATCCCTTTGCTTACGCAAACGTTTTTAGAAGAAATATGCGGCGATTACGGCATGCCGGTAAAAAAGGCATCGGAAGCAGCGCTTGAAGCACTCAAAGCATTACCCTGGACAGGCAATATACGCGAACTAAGGAATATGGTTGAACGCCTTATCATCTTGAGCGACAAAGTAATTACCGATGCTGATGTAAAGGCCTTTGCCAATCCATCGGCGCCGGCGCCCTCAAATAACGGCCAGCCGGCCCCTCAAACCGATTATGAACGGTTTTCAAACTTCCAGGAATATAAGGATTTTGCCGAACGGGAATACATCAAATTCAAGCTGGAGAAAAATAATTGGAACGTATCCAAAACAGCGGATGACATCGATATCCAGCGCAGCCACCTGTATAGCAAGATAGAAAAGTTTGGACTAAAACGCGGGGAATAGCAATAAAGCTGTACCGTACCTGAAAGCATCTTTTTTTGTTACCTTACCGGGATGAAAAAGTATGCTTTTTTGGTTTTCCTATTTTTTGCCGGGCTGATAGCCTCCGCAATAAATCCCCACGATTATTTCACCTGGATATTGGAGGTTTTTCCGGCCATGATCGGTTTCCTGGTCCTGGTGTTTACCTTTAAGCGGTTCAGGTTTACCTACTTAACGTATGTATTTATACTACTCCATTGCTGGATTTTGTTCATCGGCGGGCATTATACCTATGCGCTGGTACCGGCATTCAACTGGGTAAAAGAGGTTTTTCATCAAAGCAGGAATAATTATGACAAGGTTGGGCATTTTTTCCAGGGATTTGTGCCTGCGATGATCACCCGCGAAATTTTTATCCGCTTGGATGTTATCAAAAAGAAAGGCTGGATGCCTTTTTTAACTATCGCGGTTTGCGGCCTTATCAGCTTGCTGTATGAATTGCTGGAATGGCTGGTCTCCATATCATCCGGCGCTGCGGGCGACTCATTCCTGGGCACACAGGGCGATGTTTGGGATACGCAGTCTGACATGCTTTTTGCCATTATCGGCGCCAGCTGCATGCTTATTTTCATGTCAGGGCTCCAGGACAAGGTAATATCAGGCATGGCCCGGAAACTGTCATGATTTTGATACACAGGTAATCTTTGTTAATTTATTTAAAAAGTTTTACCTTTCGATAATCAATTAAACCCCGATTTTAAACTTATGGCCAAAACTTCGACTGTACAGGCGGATGATTTCGATTCCGCCCCTACCCGGTTATTTTCCTTAGATGCCCTCCGCGGGTTTGATATGTTCTGGATCATGGGCGCGGATGAGATTCTGCATGCGCTGAGAGACACCACAAAATCGCCCTTCTGGACAACTATTGGCAACCAGTTTGAGCACCCGCTCTGGAATGGTTTCCATGCCTATGACATGATATTTCCGCTATTCCTGTTTATGGCGGGTGTTTCTACCCCATTTTCCGTTGGCCGGGAGTTCGAAAAAGGAAAAACGAAGGGCCAGCTGCTTTGGCGGGTGATAAAAAGATCGGTTATCCTTGTGCTCCTGGGTTTGCTTGTCAACAACGGGTTAAAAGTGCCCGTAGTTTTCCCGATGTTCTTTGTTTTGATTGCTTGTTATTTGATAGACCGCCAGACCAAATTCGCCATTAAATCTACTTTATCTGCCATAGCGGCTGCAATCGGGGTCGTCATTGTAGTCGTCGTCGCTTACCTGGTATGCAATAAGGCAGCTCCGGGCAGTCCATTTTTGCAGGTGGAAGAGATCCGTTTCCCGAGTGTTTTGGGTAGAATAGGTATCGCGTACATGTTCGCCAACATCATTTACTTGTATTCTTCGGAAATAGCTCAAATGGTTTGGTTTTGGTTTTTTATCATCGGGTATTACCTGCTGCTTAAATTCACGTCGGCGCCAGGTTTCCATGCCGGTGATCTCACGCCGGAGGGTAACTTCGCCTCCTGGGTGGATCGCACCATACTGCCCGGCCATTTATATGTTTCTTATCCCGGTACAAATATTAATATGCACGATCCCGAGGGCCTTTTCAGTACCATACCGGCTATCAGCACGGGTATTTTAGGCATCCTGACGGGGACCTTGCTAAAAAAGAAAAACCTCAGCCAACAAATGAAGGCCATGCGGATGGCAATTTTCGGTGTAATATTCATCGTAGCAGCGCTGTTATGGAATTTCGACTTTCCGATCAACAAAAACCTTTGGTCAAGCTCATTTGTGCTACTGGTTGGCGGGATAAGCCTTTTGCTGATGTCACTCTTTTACTACGTTATCGATGTTCTTGGTTATAAGAAGTGGGCATTCTTTTTTAAAGTTATCGGCATGAACTCTATCCTGATATACATTTCAGGACACTTTATTAAATGGAGCTATACCAATCAGGGCTTTTTTCAGTGGTTGTTCCAGTTGGTTGGCAACCCCTATAATGTCGTGGTAATTGGAATTACATTTGTATTAGTCAAGTGGGTGTTCCTGTATTACTTGTACGAAAAGAAGACATTTCTGCGCGTATAATTTTGCAATGTTGCGTCGCAACAAGTGAAACAAAGTCAAACAGTGCGCAACGATGCTGATTATTAACTATTTAAAACTGGCACGTTTTTGTAAGTGACAAAAACGTGCCATCATTTTTTAACTTAATCGCAATAAGTTTAACTTTATTTTTGCAGTATAGCCGCCAGGTTTGCCGGTGAATAATTTACTGATTTAAGCGTTTTATTGTCAGCTGTGCGATAAACTAAATACAAGCCATCTGCTTCTTTATGGTACGAATCCGTATTGGCAGTATTTTTGTAATAATCAATAGTGAGGTTGGCTTCTTCCACCGTTTTGCAGGCTTTGCTCATGTTGGAGCGGTGAACTTCATCAAATAGTTCTTTGAATTTCTCAGCCAGGCCAAATTCTAAAATGGCGCCCGCAAGTACGTATTGCAAATCGCACAATGCATCGGCTACTTCAACCAGGTTGTCGTCGTCAACGGCCTGTTGCAGTTCCTTTAATTCTTCGGCCAGCAGCGAAATACGGAGCTCGCACCTTTCTTTGGCGGGTATAGCAGGGTCTGCAACAACCGGGTGTTTAAAAGTATGGTGAAATTCAGCTACCTGGTTAAGTGAGTTGGTATCTTTTATCATAGTTATAAAGGAAAATGCGTTAAGCTAAATGTCATTTTGTTGCAAGTATAATTAAAATAATCAGGCGCCATTAAACCTTTGGCCTGAAAATAGTCTATTCAATAAAAATTAAGAAAAAGGTATAAAATATAAAATCATGAAAAGGTATTTGAAATATTTGTTATCGATAGGGTTAAGCTCACTTGTATGTTTGTTTTTAGCCCTTCCGGCCAGCGCCCAGCACAACCACAATGGTGGCGGCGGTGGCCATGCCGGCGGCGGCGGTGGCGGTCACTTTGGTGGTGGCGGTCATGCCTATTCAGGCGGCGGCCAGCGTGCTTATAACGGCGGCGGCCAGCGTGCCTATAACGGTGGCGGCCAGCGTGCTTATTCAATGCCTCAAAGGGGCGGTTACCAGCGCGCAGGTGTTGCACCACAGCGTGGCAATGTAAATGCATACAGGGGCAACGCCAACGCTTATCGTGGTAATGCAAATGCCTACAGGGGCAACGCAAATGCTTATCGCGGTAATGCCTACAGAGGCAACGCAAATGCTTACAGAGGCGGAGCAAATGGCTACAGAGGCGGTGTTAACGCCTATAGGGGCGGCTATGGCAACCGCGGATGGGGCGGTCGTGCTTATGGTTATCATGGCTACGGCTGGCATCCCGGCGCTTACGGCTATGCTCGTGGATACGGATATGGTTACTATTATGGCCCGGGTTACTGGGGCGGTCGCGGCTGGTGGGGTTACCACGGCGGCTGGTGGTGGAACGGAGGCTTGTATGCAAGCTTATACGGGCCGCGTATTGGCTTCTCAGTAGGATTTTTGCCTTATGGTTACTATCCTTTCTACTGGAACGATACACCTTACTATTACAGCGATGGGTACTACTACCAGAATGAAAACAATCAATATACTGTAGTGGAGCCACCACTGGGCGCTGAAATTACTCAATTGCCTAAGGGGGCACAGCCGATCACCATTAATGGTGAACAATACTATGAGTTAAATGGGGTATACTATCAGCCCATAACTAAAGATGATGGCAGCACTGCTTATATAATTGCAGGTAAGGATGGTAAGTTAGATACCGACAATGGCGGGGCCCCAAATAACGGACCTGCTCCGGCTCAGGGCGATAATTATAACAACGCGCCTGCACCTGGACCCGGCCCGGCGGTTAATAACACCCCCCAACCTCAGATTGGAGATATTTACGACCAGCTTCCACAAGATACCCGGAAGATCCGGATGAATGGTGAAACTTTCTATGTATCTCCTGATGATTACTACTACCAGGAGACCATAGACGTTAAAGGAAACAAAGTTTATAAAATTGTGGGTACTCCATCGGATGAACCACAAAGTAATCAGTAATTAATATCTCCTCATATATTTTAAAAGGTGGCCTTTTTTTGGGGCCACCTTTTTTTTACGGGGGATTTCAGCTTCGTTCTTTTGTACGAATTAACCTGCCTACTGCCTACGCTTTCAGCGTCTCCGTGATATAATCGTAGCTGCTTTTGATACTGGCAAAGGCATCCTTGGGCGCGTCGTGCTCCACGAAGAAATGCTTCATTCCGGCTGTTTTCTGGTACTCAAATATCCGCTTAAAATCAACTATGCCGCTGCCTACGGGCGCCGGGCCAACCCTGGCCGCATCCAGGTCCTTTAGATGCCATAGCGGGAACCTGCCGGGGTTGGCTTTAAACAACTCAACCGGGTCTTTGCCGGCCTTAGTAACCCAACACAGATCGAGTTCCATTTTTACATTGTTTTTGTCCGTTTCGCTTAACAGCAAGTCATAAGGAATTTTACCTTCCACATCGTGAAACTCCATGTCGTGGTTATGGTAACAAAACTGTATGCCCGCCTTTTTGGCAGCTTCGCCGGTTTTGTTAAGCGTTTCGATACTTGTTTTAAGGTCGGCCAGGGTATCGGTGGGCGCATTAGCGCAAACTAAGTATTCAAGGCTGCCGGCGGCGGCTTCGTCAACCAGTTCCTGCATGTTGTCGCGCAAGTTACGCATAACCGGCAAAACCATAGGCTTGCCATCAGGGCCGTTGGGCATTTTAGCGCCCTTGGGCATTTTAAACGGTGCGCCCAGCACGTGGTGCGATTTCCAGGTCATGCCCAGGTCCTCAACCATGGCTTTAAACTCCTTCGGTGGCATACCGTAATAGCCGCCCTTTTTGCTAAAAGCCGATTCCATTTCCTTGTAGCCGATAGCGGCTATTTTGGTTAAGGTACCTTTAACATCGTCATCAATAATACCGAAAAAGGTAAAAAGCTGCAGCCCTACCGCATGCTGCTTCCGATGCTCCAGCAGTGATGCCGCCCGGCTTGAAAAAACCATACTGCCGAGCGCCAGCGTGCCGGCCCCCTGCAAAAATTTGCGCCTGTTTAAAGTCATAAGTTTAATAGTTTACGTGGTTAGGGTAAAGCTAAAGGATTGGTTTGGGATTTGGAAATTTTATTGTGTCATTTTTACACAATAAGAGTTGCCTACGGATTCAGCGACTATGAAGATAAGTGATTGGCGTTATAGATTCATGCGAAGCCAACCACTAAGTTGATAATGCTTATTCCTGGATTAAGGGGAAGTCAGTAAAATCAGCGATATACGCACTTATGTCTATTTTCGAGCATTTAACTTTTCCATCTGAATAAGTAAAATGCAAATTCAAATTCCCTTTACACACTGAACCCAACTTATTGTTTCCCCAAAGGTCGAGTAAATAATCCTGGCGGATTATAACTGGTTTATTCCACCCATGTTCATGTCTTGCAATAAATATATAATGCACCGGGATAGTTAAAATATTGTGGAGTTGACTTAAAGGGATATTGAATTGTCCTTTGTAGCCCTTTAGTTGGCGTGTGGATGTCGAGGTTTTTACCTGGACACGTCTTAATATTCCATTATCATCCTGCACAACAAAAATATCATCGCCAATATCGACTTCGGGAATAGCGACATTCCAGCCTCGTGTCAGAAATTCGGACATTACAGTCAAATGCCCGGCTTTTCCCAAATAAAGATGGTAATTCTTCTTCACGCAGCCAGCTTATACTTTAAATTTATGCATGATATTGCCGGTGTGTGTATCGATAAATAAAATTTCATCAACTTTTTTATTGAGGTCGTTTTTGTTTTCGACGCCTAATAAAGCGGGATAAATGTAGCTTTCGAGCCTGCCATAGTAAACTTCAAAATCACTCTTTGTATCGTACCCAACGAAAATATTATTGGCTGGGTGGGAGCCAGGAAACCAGGTTTTTATCAATTGTCGTAAAGATGGAGCAATACTGAATGTATAGCCATCCATTTGTTTGCTTACATTTATTTTAATTGCTTCCATTTTCTTTTTATTTAATCAAAAATACTAAAAAGTGTTGAACAAAAAGTATCCGCTCTGAACAACATGATGGCGATCCGCTTTTAGCATTACAGCGTAATATCCCAAACATCCATTTTCCGTCCCATTTTTATGCAGCCTGGTCACATTTTCAAAAAGTGTAAATTCCAACCGTGTATCATTGTATCAAATACCAGGACGATGAAAGTGAAAATAAGAAAATATGAACAATTGCTCTTCGCCCTTTTGGCGCTGATGGCGATCATCAATTATATTTTACAGCGTTTACATCTGGCGGCGGTTTATGTCACCGGGTTCGAACAGTATAATGCGCTCCACAACAAACCTTTGAGCACGCCAAAGAATACTACAAAATTAGCGTTCGAAAAGTATAAAAGTCTCCACCACAGCGTTTCTTTTAATTATTCAGCCCATATGTTGTTGCCGCGTATTGGCGTGGTGCTGTTATTTATGGCTGTTTATTGCTGGCTAAACTTTTTTACCATTCTGCAATTGCGGCGAAGCTACAGGTCGTTTTTTATTTACCCCTGGGTTTTGTTTCAAATACTGGTATTAGGCTACCTGCTTGCCATTGGCGTAAATGTAGCCACCTGGTACGCCCACCCAGCCTGGAATAATTATGGGGAATTTCAGCTTTTTGCTTTTTTTGGCTATAATGAAACCCCCTTAACTGATCTGTGGGCCGGGTTCAACAGCGCACTGATATTTTTAACTGCTTACGGAGCTTATGCGGCCATCCGGGAATTTGTAATATACCGCATCGAAAACTCCGGTCCAAAAAGTAATTACCGCATCCTTATCGCCAATCAAATGGCGGCTTCGTTCTGCATCTTTTTGCTGCTGCCGGCCCTGGCATCCTATGTGTTCATTGTCAGGGATGAAAGTATTTACCGCGCTTATTTTGTTTTTATACCATCGGTTATTTTCATCTATTTCAGTAATACTTATTGGCTTTTTCCGCGCTTTGCCGGCGCGCCGGGCATTTCTTTTCAATTTATCTGGCGGCTGGCAGTTTCTACCTTCGGTTATGCCTTTCCCTTTGCTTTGTTTGGGGGCAAAGCAGGGGGGGTAATGCCAAACATTTGGCTGATCAACTGGATAGTACAACTCGCCATTGTTACACCAATTACATGGATGCTTTACCTGCAGCGAAAAGATAAAATAAGGGAGTTAAGAGGTGCTGAAATCGCATTGACTAAATCAAAAGCTGATTTGCAGTTCCTGCGTTCACAAATCAATCCGCACTTTTTATTTAATGCGCTGAACACCCTCTATGGTGCCGCGTTGATGGAAGGTTCAAAACACACCGCCGAAGGCATACAAAAGCTGGGTGATATGATGCGTTTTATGCTGCACGAAAACACGCTGGACTATATTGGCATGGACAAGGAAATCGAATACCTCAAAAATTACATCTCCCTCCAAAAACTGCGTACCCAAACTTCTGCGGATATAGTGATACAAGACGACATTGCCGAAAAGGATTGCAATAACAGGATAGCCCCCATGCTGCTGATACCATTTGTTGAAAATGCTTTTAAACATGGGGTTAGCCTAACCGAAAAATCGTGGATAAAAATTAAATTGGACTGCAATGACCAAAATATCAATTTTGAAGTGCGCAATAGCATTCATCCATCCGGTAATAATGATCCTGAAAGGGGACAGCCGGGTATTGGCTTGCAAAATGTAAAGGAACGTTTGGTGTTGCTTTACCCGGACAGGCACCAGCTTGTATATGGGGCACAGGGAAATGAATTTGTTGCCAGCTTAACGGTACAGGTGGATTAATAAAACACAATTACAAATGCTTAAAGCGATAGCCATTGACGACGAACCCATAGCGCTGGAGGTGATAAAAAACCTGGCCGGGCATGTGGTTTTTATCGAAATAGAAGCCTGTTTTACCAATTCGTTTAAGGCGATGGAGCACCTGCAGCAACATAAAACCGACCTGGTTTTCCTTGATATCAAAATGCCAAATATTTCGGGCATTGATTTCCTAAAGTCGATACCGAACCCGCCCATGGTAATATTTACAACGGCCTATAGCGAACATGCGGTGCAAAGCTTTGAGCTGGATGCCATTGATTATTTATTAAAGCCATTTTCGCTGCCGCGATTTTTGAAGGCCTGTAATAAGGCGCATGAGCAATATGAGTTGCGGAAGAACCATGGAGTATCGGCAGTGGGGCAATCGGTCTTTATCAAAAGTGGTTATGAGCAGGTGCGTGTGGATTTGGCTGATATTTTATATGCCGAAAGCGTGGGCAACTATGTACAATTTGTTTTGGCGGGCAGCAGCATTGTTTCGCGGCTTACCATGACAGAGGCTGCCGAATTGTTACCCGCAAAATACTTTATACGGGTACACCGTTCGTATATCGTATCCGCCAAACATATCAGCAAAATGGATAAAAAAACAGTCTGGATAGGGAAAAAAGAACTGCCGGTTGGCGCTGCCTATAACAGCGGACTGGAAGCACTTATAGGTAAAAATAGAAAAATCTAAAACAGTTGGCGAAGCACCACAGGGCCCGGTGTGCTTCGCCGGTAATTCATTAATTTTTTAAACAATCATTATCATCATGAAAAGAAATATCTTGCTCATCAGTTTACTATGCCTTTCACTTTGGGTTAAAGGCCAATCGGGTCCGCAGCCAATCGTTTTAGGCCGCATCGACACCGTTTATTCATCGATTCTGAAAGAAAAGCGGCCTGTGTGGATATACACGCCCAATTTTGATACCGAATATTTTACCAGGCCCCAGTACCCTGTGCTGTATGTGCTGGATGGTGATGCTAATTTCACCTCGCTGGTAACGATGATACAGCAACTGAGCCAGCGTGACGGGAATTCGGTTTTCCCGCAAATGATTATTGTAGGCATTCCCAATACACGGGGGCACCGCACCAGGGACCTTACACCCATCAAAAGCTCGCAGGATACAACCTCAGGCGGCGGCGACAATTTTACTGCATTTATGGAGAAGGAGCTGATCCCCTACATAGATAAAAATTATGCTACGGCGCCATATCGCGTGTTGATGGGGCATTCGCTGGGTGGTTTATTTGTAATCAATACCTTATTGAAGCATACTGATTTGTTTGGCGGCTACGTTGCGATGGAGCCAAGTATGTTTTTTGACAACGATATACTATTGGGACAGACTAAGGATATACTAAAGCAAAAGAATTTTAAAGGGAAGTCGCTGTTTATAGCCATCGCTAATACCATGAACCCCGGCATGGACACCATGCAGGTGAGGACGGATACCACTATGATTACCCATCATATCCGCTCTATCCTGAAGCTGAAGGATAATTTGCAGCAATATCCGGCCAACAACCTGAGGTGGACTTATAAGTATTACCCGGATGATGATCATCAATCGGTACCCTTGATTGCGGAATACGACGGACTGAGGTTTATTTTCAAGGACAACCGGTTCCCGCGGAATCAGCCGCAATTTCAATATTTTGATAAAACCTTCACCCCGGCTGAGATGAGAAAAATGATTGATGCACATTACCGCTTAATGTCGGAGGAAATGGGCTACTCGGTGCGCCCGGATGAGGGCATTATGAATCAGTTTGGTTATATCTTTTTACAGCAAAAGGATTTCGAACGGTCGCGTATGTTTTTCCAGGTCAACATTGATTACTACCCTGGTAACTTTAATGCTTATGATAGCATGGGCGATAGCTACCTCGCGGCTAACGACAAAGCCAAAGCGATGGAATATTTTGAAAAGGCATTATCAATTAAGTTTCGGCCTGATATAAAGGTCAAACTGGAAAAACTTAAAAACGAAAAGAACTAAAATTATATTTAATAAGGTTTTTTACCGCGTCTGTTGGTTTGAAAGTCCAACAAATGCGGTAAAAATGGTGACATGATTCTGTCAGTGACAAAATCTTGTCAGTACCTAAGGTGTTAATAATCAGGCCTGTTGCGCTTTGTTTCACGCTGTTTCACTTGTTGCGAACGCAACAGCTGCTGCATACACTACAAAAATGTGTTGCCGGCATTTATCATCGTGTGGTCTGCGGCAACCCAACAACTACGTTTTACACAATTAAAACAAACACGTGGCAATCAACCCCGTCCAGCCGGTTTGGTGTGAGGCGCCTACCCCCCTGCCGTTGTCACCGTCAAAATACTCGTGGAACAGGATGTAATCCTTAAAGTTGGGGTCGTTCTGCATTTTTTCATTGTGCCCGAATACCGCCCTGCGGCCGTTTTGATCGCGCAGGAAAAGGTTCGAAATGCGGCTGTACAACTCTTCGGCTACCTGCTTCAGGTTCATAAAATTACCTGAATTGGTCGGGCATTCTATCTTATAATCATCACCATAATATTGGTGGAATTTATGCAGACTTTCGATAAGCAGATAGTTCACAGGCATCCATATGGGCCCGCGCCAGTTGCTGTTGCCGCCAAACAAACCGCTGTCGCTTTCGGCAGGGGTATACTGTATGGTAAACTGCATACCATCAACATTGGCAGTGTAGGGGTTATTTAAGTGGTATTTAGAAACAGAGCGGATGCCATATGGGCTCAGGAATTCATTCTCGTCAAGCATATAGCGCAGCAGCGATTTCATGCGATAACCCCGCAGCAAACTAATCATGTGTTTGCCTGGCGTTTTGGTTTCCGACCAGCGCGACACCAGGGACGCCAGGTCGGGCCGGTTTTCGGAAAACCAATTAAGCCGGTCACGAAAAATTGGGTTTTCGGTAATATCGCTTTCATTCAATATTTCAGCGGCAAACAGGGGGATTAACCCTACCATGCTCCTTACACGCATTTTCTCGACCGAACCATCTGGCATATGCAGCTGATCATAAAAAAAGCCGTCTGCATCGTCCCAAAGACCTGCATTGTTTGAGCCAAAATTGGAGATCGCCCCGGCGATATAGATAAAATGCTCAAAAAACTTGGACGCAATATCGCGGTAAGCCGTGTTGGTAACCGCAAGCTCGGCCGCGATGCGCAGCAAATTTAACGAATATGTAGCCATCCAGCTGGTGCCGTCTGACTGTTCAAGGGTTTCGCCGGCACGGAGCTGTGCGTTACGGTCGAAAACACCAATGTTATCCAACCCTAAAAATCCCCCTTCAAAAATATTGTTACCCCTTTCGTCTTTCCGGTTTACCCACCAGGTAAAATTGAGCATCAGCTTGTGGAATATTCTTTCCAAAAACTGGGTATCGCCTTTCCCGTCATTCTGTGCTTTGTCCTGCAGGTAAATATTCCAGGTCACCAGGGCATGCACGGGCGGGTTAGTATCCCCAAAATCCCATTCATAAGCTGGCAACTGGCCGTTGGGGTGCATATACCAATCCTTAACCAGCAGGGTTAGCTGGTGTTTGGCAAAGGCCATATCCACAGCCGCCAGCGGCAGGCAGTGAAATGCCAGGTCCCAGGCGGCAAACCAGGGATATTCCCATTTATCCGGCATGGAAATAATGTCTTTTGTGTTGAGGTGCATCCACTTACTGTTGCGGCCGTTAAGGCGCTCTGCCGGTGGCGCCGGTTCAGCCGGGTCGCCGTTCATCCAGTGCCGTACATCGTAATAGTAAAACTGCTTGCTCCAAAGCATGCCGGCAAAGGCCTGGCGCTGTACCATGCAACGGTCAGGGTTTTTATTTTCCTGCTGTAAATCGTTATAAAATTGGTCGGCTTCCGCAACCCGGGCGTTAAATACCTGGTCGAAATCCTCAAACCCATTCGTGGCATCCTTTGATAGCCTTAAGCGGAGCGTAACACTTTGTTCGGCCAAAACCTTTACGTCGTAGTTAACAGCAGCCTTTGTGCCTGTTCTTTTGGGGTTAAGGGTATCTGCACCATGTAAAACATAGTCATTAATGCCATCTTTATAAAACTGGGAGCCGTCGTCGTAATTATACAGGCGTTTTGTGTTTGTATTGTTGTTGCAAAACAATAAGTCAGGTGAGCCTTCGCCGTTTAACCACCATTGATGCAGGTCTTTGTGATAAATTTCAATCACCCCGTGCGAGTCGGCGGTAAGTTCGGGTAAGTAGTCGGAATAGCCCCAGGACCAGGTATTGCGAAACCAAATAGTTGGCAAAACATTTAAAGCTGCATCCTGGCTGCCCCGGTTATGCACGGTGATTTTTATCAGAATATCTTCCGGCGTATTTTTGGCATACTCGATAAATATGTCAAAATAAGCGTCCTGGTCAAATATGCCGGTATCTATCAACTCAAATTCCGGCTCATTGCGCCCACGCCGCTTATTTTCTTCAAGCAGCCACGCATAAGGATATTCATTCTGTGGATATTTGTACAGCATCTTCTGGTACGAATGCGTGGGCGTATTTTCCAGGTAATAGTATAATTCCTTCACATCCTCGCCATGGTTGCCTTCGGGGTTGCTCAAACCGAAGTAACGCTCCTTCAGGATCGGATCTTTCTTATTCCAAAATCCAACAGCGAAACATAGTGTTTGGTCATTATTGCAAATACCGCCAATGCCTTCTTCGCCCCAACGGTATGCCTTGCTTCGGGCCATATCATGGGTAATATAATTCCAGGCGTCGCCGTTTGCGCTGTAATCTTCGCGCACGGTTCCCCATTGGCGGTCGCTTACGTAGGGCCCCCATTTTTTCCAGTCAGCTTGTGTAAGGCGATTTTGTTCTTCGTTCATATTTTTTGGGATTGCACCGATTGTTACTTGATTTCACCGATTTTTGTGCTTTGTGATTACACCGATTTTTTGTTTGATTACACCGATTTTTGCTTGCTAGGAGTCGTCAAGGAGCGGATAAACGCACATTTTGCTTCCGTCCGAACTTACCATCACCTCGCTATGGTATATTTTGTTTTTGCGCCTGTCTTGCTCACGATGTAAGTACTTAAATTGATATATGATACAGGTTGTATTAAACCATGCGGGCGCCGGTTTGTTTTTTGGTTGAGATTTAAAAACAGTATCTACTATTGCGCGGTAAGCCTGGTGGTAAAACAGCATTTCGCTGGAGTCCTGCTGCGCCTCGCCGGTAAATGTCCATCCCTTGCTTGTAGCATAGTAAACTATCCTAGCCCTTGTATAAGAATCCGGACTGCTTTGCCAAAATATCACCCGGTAACTGCCCAATGCACCTTTCTCGCTCAAAGTGTTATCAATATGCGCCGGGTCAAAATTTTCCCAATCCAGCGGCGGAGCATCCAATCCAATTTTTATATTGCAGCCCCATACCAAAACCAGGAACGCTGCGAGGAAAATCAAGGGCTTTTTCATCGGGTTTTATTTCCAGGCGTTTCTTAAAAATCGCAGCCAGTTGCCATGCATTACATTTTTAACATCAGCCTCAGTGTAGCCGCGTTTTCTTAATAAATCCGGCACCTTTTGTAGATCTGCGATCGTCTCCAGGTCATACGGGCACTGCTCGCGGCCAAAGGCCCCGTCAAGGTCGGAACCAATACCAATATGTCGCGCATTCCCAGCAATTTGGCAAATATGGTCGAGATGATCGATCATGACTGCTAAATTGCAGTTCATCGCCTTTGGTTCCGAACTTCCCCTCACCCACCCCGGCACCATCATCCAGGCATCCAAAGCCCCGCCGATCACCGCGCCGCGGTCCACCAAAGCTTTTATCATGTCATCGCTAAACTGGCGGTTATGGTCAACCAAAGCCCTGCAATTGTTATGGCTGGCCCAAATATGACCGTTAAAATGATCGAGCGCCTGCCAAAAGGCGTCGTCGCATAAATGGGTTGCATCCAAAATGATATTCAGCCGCTCCATTTCCGTAAGTAATTCAAGTCCGTTGGACCCCATTTTACCCGTCGCATCGGTGCCATTAGCATACCTGCCCGGGCCATAATGTGCGGGGCCGACGGCACGCAGCCCATATTGGTACGCCCGCTCCAAATGCGCAACGGTAACCAACGAATCGGCCCCTTCGAGGCTCAAAATATAACCGACCGGCTTATTTTCGGACGGGTTCCCGTCGTTCCAAAGCGCCAAATGTTTTTCAAGACTGACGAGGTTATTGATCTGCAACATCTCGCCTTCATCTTCCATGGCTTTATACCAGGCAACCTGTCCCTGCGTTTGCGCCCACGCCTGTGCAGGCGAGTGCCAGCCAGGCAGCGGATTATCCGGCGCAACATAACGGCCTATTTGTGTGGCTACTACCAGGCCAATATTGCCCCTGCGCAGTTCAGGCAATGAGCAAACACCTTTGGCCCGGTCGGGCTTGTCGGTGAGCCCGGTCTCTCTTTGATTTATTTCAGCAATAGGCCGCCGCAGATCGCGGTTCCATTCCAACGCGTTCATGCTGAGGTCTAAATGGGCATCGATGGTAAACATTGGTACGGCTAAATTGTAGAGACGCAACATTTTGCGTCTCGTGTGGTTTGAGGAGACGCAACATTTTGCGTCTCTACGTTGTTAAATATTTATTTTCCTGTCGCGGGCTATGTTTTTCCATTCGCCGCTAACCTTATTCGCTTCGATCGTTATCGCCCGCTCATATAAAGCAACAGTCGGGCAAACATGATACGGAATCCCATACAAAACATCCCCTACTTTGTATTTATGCCCCTCACCGGCGTCGGCCACCAAATGTTCCTCGCTATGCCCCACAAAAATCAATTCCGGGGCGTTTAGAAATAGGACTCGCTTACTCAATTCTTTTTCGGAGGCTATCGACTTGTGCCCAAGGTCGAGGCATATTTTGGTTTCATCCGGCATGGAGATCACCCGGGAAACTACCAGGGCAGCGGTTAAAAAAGTTTGTTCACTCAATTCAGACAGATAACCTTCATCCCAGTAAATAAATGTTCCGGGGCTGCATTCCACATGCTTTCTTTTGGAATGAATAGGAAAACTGGGCGATCCACCTGCCACAATAATTGGTTCAGGGTATCCCAATTGCGCCAGTTCCGATTGCAATTTTGCTACCGGCTCAAAACATTCATCGCATTTCTGCTTGCGTTCCTCAAAATCAGAATAATGCATGTGGCCGTCGTATGCATGTAACCCAACCGGTTTTATTCCCGGCAGCAGTGCGCAATCGGCATAAAGTTGCAAAGCAGCCTCGCCCGGAACGATCCCCGTCCGGTTCATCCCTACGTTGAGGTCGATATAAACCGGGATGTGCAGTTTGTTTTTTGATGATTCGGCAGAGATTTCAAGCGCCGCTTCAATATTATCAACCAGGCAGGAGAATTTGGTGCCGGGATAAGTTAAGATGAGCCTGGTAAAACGCCTCAGTTTCGGTCCGATAGGTTGATAGGCCAGTAAAACGTCCGGCGCTTTGCAAATGGCCAGCATCTCCGCTTCCGCAATGGTGGCACATTTAAACTTAGTGATCCCCGCAGCCAGCATCAATTGGGATGCATCGCTGCTTTTATGGGTTTTTACATGCGGTCGAAGCCGGCTGGTTTTATCGATCATACTTTTCAGTATACCGATATTGTTTTTTACCCTGCCGGGATAAACAACCAGCGCCGGGGTGTCAAGTTCCTCGGCGTTTTCTATTAAATACCACTTCTTATCCACGATATCTATCTATTAAGATGAAGTTCATCTTCCGGACTTTCGGACTTTTCCGACTTCACTAAACAAGTTCAAACAAAGCCTCAATTTCTACCGGTATATTACCCGGCAGCGAGCCCATCCCGACCGCGCTCCTCACGCCAACCCCATTATCCTCGCCCCAAACTTTTGCAAACAGCTCGCTGCAGCCGTTAATAATAAAGGGATGTTTTTCAAAATCGGGCGTGCAGTTTACCATGCCCAAAACTTTTATCACCCGCTTTACCTTGTCAAGGCTGCCTAAATTTGCTTTAATAGTGGCCAATATGGCCAGGCCAACCTGTTGTGCGGCCAATTTACCTTCTTCGGGCGTCATATCCCTGCCTATCTGGCCAATGATCAACGTGCCGTCGTCCTTCACTGTGCCGTGACCAGACAAGTAAAGGTGCTTTCCGTCAACCAGGCATGGTTTATAAACCCCCATAGGTTTCGGCGCAGTGGGAAGCTGTAGGCCGAGTTCGGCAAAATTTTGTTCTGGCGTATTCATTTTTAGCATTAATAATCTAAAGCAAACATAAAATAAAAAGCCGGGTATCACACGCCCCGGCTTTTACTTAAATCAACAAATCAACTATATAAAAAATTGGAGTTTGCTTTATTATGCGCCCTCAGCCTGTGGCTGGGGGCTTTTTAACCAAAATTTATTTTGAGGCAGCGTAAACCAAAGTGCCAGTAAAGCGCCATAGCTTCCCCCTCTTTCAATCCACTCAAACAGCTCCCAATGAGGGTAAAAAAGTTCGGTGCCGACCTTCCAGATGAGCAGCGCAAACACGACAGAGCGGATAGGTGTTATAAGAATTGAAAATGCAGCGGCAACCTCAAACACACCCACAAAACGCGCAACCATTGCGGGATTTGAAAAGCCCAGCGCGGCATATTGATGCATAATGGCTTTCTTTTCGATAATATTCAACCCGCCATGGCCCAGCAACAACAGGAAAGCAACTATTTGCAGGCATTTTTTTACTTTGACACTAGTCTCTTCGTCCGTAGAAATTGATGGCGCCATGAATGAGAACAGTTTTTTGAAATACGGACGTTCCCAGCCGCAAAGGATCAACATAGCTGCAGGAACGCCGTAGTTGCCTGCCCGCTCGATAAACTCACCAAACGGCTCGCCCGACATTGGCCTAAGGAACGCGGTAATCGTTCCCCAAACTACCAGCCACGCGAATACAGCCCGGGTCGGGTAGATCAATATGGATAGGCCCATCGCAAGGTCAATAGTGCCGACAACCGGCATCAACCGGTAAGCCATCTCCCTGCCTATCCCAAACACAGCGAAATAATTGCACCATATCTCTTTGGTAATAATGCCAAAAGCGCCATGCCCGATAAAGCACATTGCGGCGGCGAAGCGAAGCGTATAATATATATTATTCTTATTTGTAAACACCTGGTAGTTATATGTCGTTTTCTTTATAAATTCATTGATATTAGTAACACATTAAGAAAATAGTCTTTCTTCCGCCAGCCTGGTTCCATCCACACGGGCTTTAATTTTTGCAAAAGCAGTTTCGCGTGTAGTGGATACGTCGTCGCAAAAAGGCGAAAATCCGCAATCATCTGTCGTGCCCAGTTGGTTTAAGGGGATATACGCCGCTGCTTCCAGCACCCGGTCCCGAACGATTTCGGTGCTTTCTACAACCGGGTCCAGCACATCTATCACGCCAATAAATGCCTTTTGATCTGGCTTAAGATACTGCTTCACAATCTTTAAAACTTTGACCCGGTCAGGCTCACTTGCCAGCTGAAGGTAAAAATTACCGACATGCATTTCAAATAAATCCGGTAAAAAATCGGCATAGTCGATGTCGGCGCTGTGTGTTGAGTCATGGTCGCCGCCCGGGCATACATGTACACCTAATTTTTGCTGCTCTTCTTTGGTAAATCGGTCAAACACCTGGTTATTAACCGCGATAAAATGTTTTAAAACGCCGCCGGAAGGATCAAGTTTAAGTGATAATCTACCTTCGGTAAAGTCCATCTGAACTTTATAGGCGCCGTGTTGCAAACATTGCCTGATATCCTTTTCACACTCATCCAGCAAGTCAGCCATAAACTCAGCCTGGGTGTAGCCTTCTATTCCACTTTGCGGATAAATGAGGCTCAGCGCCGAAGCTGAAATAACCGCTTGTTTAACAGGTAGCTTTGTTTGCTTTTGGGCAGCGGTAAGATACTTTACCGCATAGTTGCCGTACCTGAAAGGGCCGCTGGTTAATAAAGGCAACTGCCGCGAATGGCCATCTTCGAAATTGATCACCATGCCTTCGGGAGCTAAATTAGTCAGGCCCTCCAAAGGGTAGGTTGCAAAACTCGACTTGGTTTGCTCGCCATCCGTTATTACCGGCGAACCGGTTTTTTCAAGCTCCTTTAACGTGTCGCTGATCGCCTCATTATAAAGGTCGGTTAAATTCGCACCGTTTGACAGCGCGGTGATGGCAGCCACCAATGAGGTGGGCCGCGGAATGCTTCCAATGGGTTCTGTAGGTATTTTCATAAAACCAATTAAATTATGTTAATTCCTGGTTGTTAATTCGTTATTGAACCGGTTGCATGTTCGAAAAAATATGATTTCCATAGCCGTTTTGAGCTATTTGCTTTGCCCGTAACGGGTAAGTTGAAAGATCAGTAGGCGTGTTGGATGCAAGACCGTCCACGTAGCGGTTAAACATGCAGAAAGCGGCAGCAATAAGCACCGTATCATGTATATCCTTATCAGTAGCCCCCAGTGCTTTAGCTGCATTTACCTGTGCCTCTGTCACAAATTTCCCGCCCCGTTGCACACTCCCTGCAATAGATAGCAGGGCTTTTAGCTTATCTGAAATAGCGGCATGCGGATAATCCCTTTTCACCTGGTCTACGAGTTTAGTGTTTCCGTCGAGGTAGCAAACAGCAATAGCGCCGTGGGAGTGCTGGCAATAGAAGCAATCGTTTAAATAAGAAACGTGGGTGGCAATTAATTCCCTGTCAGCCATAGTTAAGCCATCGTTACTGCGCAATAACAGGTTTGCCAGTTCACCCATGGGTGTGGCTGTGTCGGGGCTAAAAGCCATTAATGACCTGATACCCGGCAAGTTTTCGTCTACGTTTATGTGTGGCATATTTTTATTGTTTAGCAATGAAAAGAAGGTTCTAAAAGGCTCCGGTTTTGCACCGGAGCCTCAACCTGCCTCCAAACAGGTTTTGTTAATCAACCATGTCTTTGTTCTCCTTTATTTTTAGGCTGTTTGATTACCTGCCTTTTTAAGCTCAATAACCACAGCTATTAAAACTTAAAGGTTGCCCCGATATTCACTACATAATCAGCAAATGCAGCATCGCCATGGGTATAATTACCGGTGATTTCTGTTGCCCTGATGTCCGGTACGCTTTGTGTGCGGTCGCGGATAATGGCGATAGGCACATAAGCGTATAAGGCAAAATTTTTGAATTCATAAGTTACGCCTGGTTCTGCGGATAAAATATAACCAGGCCTTCTGAAGCCATCGCTGCCGCCTACGATGTCATGCACAGGCAAACAATCATCCCTTACGCCTAATGAAAAGTTGAATTTTTTAACTGTTAAACTTGCGCCAAACCGTACCAGGTATTGATCGGGTACGCTTAGTACGTCGCTCGTTTCGGCCATTTTAGCAGCAGTCGGTGGTGTGGCTGAAGTTTCTACACCATTTACGTCCCTTGGGTTAACCAGGTAGAAAAAGTTACCATAAAGGCCGAAACTATGGGTGAAGTTATAATAAGCATTTACATCTATTTCCAGCCCGGTGCCGCCGTCGCCAAGTTGTATGGATTGGTCAACCGCCTGCAGCGTTCTTACACCGGTTGCGCCGTTTAAAAAATAATCCTCATAGTTGTCGGCACCGGTGGCAAATTTTATGCCTGCTCCTACCTGTATATTCCCTTTAGTAGCTTTTGCGGGGTTAAATAACCAATAGAGACCGGTTACACTCATATCTTCCAATCCGGCAGAGTGCGTGCTAAACCGGGTTCCGCTGCTCACCTGCGAACGGCTGTTGTCGGCAAAAGGCACGTCAACGGTCAACGACCAGCGATTGTTAAATATGCGTGTAAATGAATTGTCATCAGTTACTACCTTATTTATCACGTTGTTGTGCAATGCGATGCGCTGAAACTGCTCCTGCTTGCCAATAAAGTGCCTGAAAGACTTATAATAACGGCCATTGGTATTGTATATCCAATACCCCCCTGTGGTAGTGCTGTCGGCATGTTCATTCATTTCGCAAATACCGCCTGTACTGCGGATTGCCACGCAGCCCTGCGCAAAAATTTTGTTTTGAAAGGATAGCGTAATCACGCCGATTGCAGCAATAAGTTTAATAGTTGTTTTCATTGAGTAATTAATTATTTGTTGTTGTTTTGTTAAGAAGTTTGTTATCGTTGAAGAAGTTCTAAAAGGCTCCGGTCTCATACCGGAGCCTTAACCTGCCTCCAAACAGGTTTTATTAATCAACCATGTCTTTTTTTCTATTTTATTAATTTCCCGGGCCTGCGCCGTCAGACATCCCTCTTTTCACAGCATACGCTCCCACTGCCTTGCCGGTCACCAAACCCACTTCAATATCGCTGCGGTAGTGTATCCCCCCAACGAGTCTTGATAAGGATGCTTGATTTGCAAGGTCAGTAAACTCGTTGCCTCTATCAGGCAGTAAATAGCTTAATACCGTTGCCGCTGCTCCGCTAAAATTTGAGTGCCCGGAAGTGTACGAGGGGAAATTCGGAACCCCTGTAAGCGTTTTGATGATCGGGTTTGCCTGGCTTGGCCTCTCGTTAAAATAAAAGTACTTGGTATCCCAGCAGCAAATGGCCACATCCATTTCGGCCATATTTAGCAAGGCATAATTCCGCGCCCAACGCACTTCGCTGTAATGCTCTTTCACAAATTCCGTTTCGGCAATTGCATTCCAGTGCCCGGTCGGAGTGTAGGTACTCGCACCGTCGGCCCAAAAATCAACCAGGGCCTGGTTCGCAGCCGTAGGGTGCTGGCTATATGATAGTACTTCAGCCTCTTCCGCTTTGAATGCGGTAGAACCAGCCGCATTAGGTGGGCCCGGGCGTAGTTTAACGACAGTAGTAGTATCAAACAAAAAAGGAATTACTTTACCGAACAATGGCAGCATTGGCGGGCGCGCCGGGGTTTCAAGGCTTATCCAGTACTGGTCTCCCCTTGAAGTTGCGTTAGTTTGTAAGGCCAGCCATTCAGGAGCTGAGCCAATGGCTTTGCCCGCCCGGTCGGCCTTGGCACGTGTTATAAATAAATCGGCAACCTGCGCCCCCAATGTTTGCCCGGCAGTAAGCTCGGCCTGAACATTGGCGCCCGCCAGTTTCCGGTATAGCATTTCTTCATCGGCTTTTTGCTGTATGTAGTCAACTTCAGTTGGAAATAATACCTTCATCATTTCAACACTGGCGCCCGCTACCACGGCGTCTTCACTGGGATAAGAAGGAAGATTGGATTTTGGTATCAACGCTTGTACCGAAGGATCATTTTTATAGGGTGCTGCGCGGTTATAAAGTTTTTTGAAATGATATGCGGTTACCAATGCATCATATTGCGCGGCGCTAACATAAGCGTACGCACGGGCTGCATAGGGTGGGTTTGAAAAAGGGAATTGCGGATAGGCAAATGGATTGGTCGAACTTGGAAAAGGATACGTGCCATCCGGGTTTTGGTATGGCGGCAAATTGTGCTTGGCCACCAGGTCGCGCATAATTTCGTTCCAGCGCAAAACGGCGCCGGCGCTCCAGTAAGCAATGATCGCTTTTTGGTCGCTGGTTAAATTACTTTGTAAAGACTTGATTTCGCTTATGTCGGCTGCATAGGCGCCTGAGCCGATTGCGTCAGGTGCAGCTACGCTAAAGGCAGCGGGATTAGTTACCAAAACAGGTTTCCAGGTGTCGGCGTTCATGTCTTCATTCGACGGGCTTAGCGATGGATATGAAGTTGTGCGGTCAACGATCTCTTTATGGCATGACCCTAAAAAAACTGTTGCTGTTAAAATGAGCAGCAGCGAAGTGTAATATGTAAATCTTTTCATGGTCTTTATTATCTATGATTGTGGTTCGAAAAATCAAATACGTATTGTACCCCTCCGAAGAAGTCGGTGCTTTGCCCGACATTTCTTCCCTTTAAAACATAATTGCCGCCGGCTGTAAGTTCAAAGCCGGACACGCCGTCAAAGCTGTATTTTACCAGGCCGCCTGCTGTTGTCCAGTTCATGGTATTGCTGGGGAAAGGCATGTTGTTCCTGGTGATGTCAAAACCGCCAAGCGTGGTACTTTGCTGAACAATGGCTTCGATATTTAATTTCAGGCTGCGGTAGCCGGCACTCACCAGCACATTGTTCATATTTGGCATATAAACATTGTTACTGTAAATTTCCTGTGTTGTGAAATAGGCGTTCTGGTTTATGGTGATATTGTCGCGCTCGATATACTGGCCGGCGGCGGCTACAAAAAATCTGCCGACCTGGTAATTTACAAGACCACGAAGAGAAATGGTCCGGGACTGCAGCCCGATAGATACCGGTAGAAAATTAGGGTCGTAATTGCTCAGGGGTATGGATCCGGTAAGAATGGCGTGGGCAGTAAAAACGCCCGTGCCTATCTGCGTTTGATAGCCGAGCCATTTTAAAGTGACCATTAGGTCCTGCACGCCCTTTTGACCGGCCAGGGTCCCGGCTGAGGCATTTGTAGTGATGTACGGAACAGAAAACAAAAGGTCCAGCTTGTTGGTAAGGCCATAATTGCCCATTGCCATGTACGAATTGGTGGTTAACGTACCAATATTCAGGTTGTTGCGCTTAAGTGTACCCTCCCAATAATCCGTCCAGCTGCTGTGGTCGTAAACGGCCGAAGTGCAGAACATGTTTTTGGGGATCATCAAAGCATCAGCATCGGTTTGAGCGTGTGCCTTTAGCGAAGACATCGCCAAACAAGCAGCAAATACGCCAAACCTTAAAAGGTTAGCAGGTAAAGATTTCATCATGATCTCTGGTTATAAATTAAAAGTCAATAAATACGATTGAAATGGCCAGGTCCTTATCATCCCCAAAAGTTTGAAATTGAGGACGCAATAGTTGCCGGCAAGCGGGAGACACTGCTATTTGATCATGCCTGATTTGTGGGCATATCCAGGTGCTTTAAATCGTTCCAAAAATGAATGTTTAATAAAGCGCAACGGACAATTGCATTAAAACATGCAGAGCTGCCTTATCTTATTAAATAAGATAAGGCATTTCCGGATCATGAAGCAGTTTTAGCAGTTTGTGTTGGGAGGTTTCCCCGGAGAACTGATATAAGGATTGTCCAGGTCGGACAACAAAGCAGCATATGCAGGTTTAACAACATCGCTGGTTACAGCGTGTTGAAATGCGAATCCAGTTAAATTATATTCGCTAAGGGTGCTCAATTTTTTTGCGACAGCGTCAGTTTTTTTGCTCATCGGCACATCGCTGAATTCTTTGGCGGTAATGATATTTGCCTTCACCAGTTGGGTCTTGGCAGTATTTGCATAACATACCAGGTAAAGGGTATCATGCGTCATTTTCAGCTTAACATAGTTATAGTAAGCGTCCTTTAACTGAATCTGCCCGGCAACCGTTTCGTATTCCGTCCAATCGTTAACGGTAGGCATATTTACCGGTATTTTTAACAAGATGAGGTTTTTATCATCAATCTTGTTTTCGTACACCTGCTTTACCATCCGCGAATCAGCCTGGCTAATAAAATATTGAAATACCAGCGTATACCCCCCCGTGAAAAACAGGTGGATCGACAACAATAATATGGCAGCTAACCGTTTCAAAAATTGTGCAAAAGCTGGTTTATAATCAGTTTGCCGCTAATCTATACATTTTTTTTCTGAATTGTAAAATATTTTTTACGTTACAATAAATAATTTATATCCATTCTATTTTACAAATGGTTGTACTTGATTCAACCTTTCCCATTAGCTAATCTATAGATTTGTGCTATAATATTTATTTTCAGCCTGCTATGGATGATTTTTTGGCGGCCCGATCACAGATGGCCATTTCCCTGGGTTTTCATATCATCTATTCATGTATTGGCATGGTGATGCCCTTTTTTATGGCCGTATCTCATTATAAATGGATAAAAACCGGCGACCCCGTTTATAAAAACATTACGCGGGCCTGGAGCAAAGGGGTTGCGATATTCTTTGCCACCGGCGCAGTTTCCGGAACCATATTGTCGTTTGAATTAGGGCTGCTGTGGCCAAAATTTATGCAACAGGCCGGGCCGATATTCGGAATGCCCTTTTCGCTCGAAGGTGTTGCGTTTTTTATCGAAGCGATTGCTTTAGGGTTTTTTCTATACGGATGGGACAAATTTAACAAGTGGTTCCATTGGTTTACCTGTGTTGTAATAGGAATCAGCGGAATTGTTTCGGGCATTTTGGTGGTGGCCGCCAATTCATGGATGAACAATCCTTCGGGTTTTGATTATGTGAACGGGCAATATTCAAATATCGACCCGATCAAAGCGATGTTCAATGGGTCCTGGTTTTCCGAAGCGCTGCATATGAGCCTGGCGGCATTTTCAGCCACCGGCTTTGCGGTAGCCGGCGTACACGCATTGATGATCGCCCGGCGAAAAAATGTTGTCTTCCACACCAAAGCATTTAAAATTGCTATTGTGTTTGGAGCCGTCGCTGCTATTTTGCAGCCTTTCAGCGGCGATATTGCTGCTAAAAACGTTTACAAAACACAACCGGCTAAGTTGGACGCCATGGAAGCCTACTTTCACACACAAGCTAATGCGCCCCTGGTATTAGGGGGTATACCGGATACCGCTACAAAAAAAGTAAAGTACGGCATCGAAATACCGGGCCTGTTGAGTTTTTTGGTACACGATAATTTTGGCGAAAAGGTTAACGGTCTCGATAAAATACCGCATAAGGACCAACCACCGGTTTCAATCACGCATTTTTCTTTTGATCTGATGGTCATCATCGGTTCCGCAATGATGCTTTTGGGGTTAATGTATTTTTGGGCGGTATGGAAAAAGCGAAGCTGGCTTACTAAAAAATGGTTTCTCCGTTTGTTTATCCTTGCGGTTCCTTTTGGCTTTGTTGCCGTTGAAGCCGGTTGGACGGTTACCGAGGTGGGCCGCCAGCCCTGGATAATTTATGGCATTATGCGAACGAGCGAGGCGGTTACGCCGATGCCGGGCATACATTATACATTTTACCTGTTCACTGCCATTTATTTTATACTAACCATTGCCGTTATTTTTTTATTGACCAGGCAGATAAAAATGGTACCGGTTTTATACGATACAAAATAATAGGACATGCTCTACGTTGTCATCGCGTTTTTGTTTTTGGCCATTGTGCTGTATTTTTTATTAGGCGGGGCCGATTTTGGCGCCGGGATCATCGAGCTTTTTACTTCCGAAAAAAACCGGCCACATACCCGTAAAACGATGTACCAGGCCATCGGCCCGATTTGGGAGGCTAATCATATGTGGCTTATCATAGCCGTGGTGATCCTGTTTGTGGGTTTCCCGGCTATTTACAGCCAGATGTGTACGTGGCTGCACATTCCCCTGCTGATCATGCTGCTCGGCATTATGGCGCGGGGGACTGCATTTGCCTTCAGAAATTATGACGCTGTTAAAGGCGAACGGACGCAAAATATTTATAACCACATATTTGTTTACTCCAGTTTTATTACCCCGCTGTTTTTGGGGATTATCGCCGGCAGCGCTATTTCAAGGCAAATCGACCTGCAGGCAACCACGTTTCTGTCGGGGTACATTTTTAGCTGGTTTAATTATTTCTCCGTAGCTGTCGGGCTTTTTACTGTTGCCTTGAGCGGGTACCTGGCTGCAGTTTACCTTATTGGCGAAGCTGAAAATGAAAAAGACATCCTGCGGTTCATCAAAAAAGCCCGGTTAATGACAATAGTAGCCGTAGTTTTCGGCAGCCTGGTATTTGTTGCCGCAGGATTTGAGAGCATCCAACTGGCCCGGTTTATATTCGGCAACCCTGTGAGTATAGCAGCAGTCATTGTCGCGTCGATCTCATTAATTTTACAATGGATTTTAATCCGCCGGGGTAAAAAGAAGATCATCCGCGTAACGGCAGCGCTACAGGTGACGATGATCCTGCTGGCGGTTGGCTATATGCATTACCCCTACTTCGTCATGGTAAAAAGCGGTGAAAACCTGTCGCTGCTTAGCCTTCATGCCCCGGCAAAAACAATAACAGACCTTGGCTGGGCGCTTTGTATCGGCAGTTTGCTAATCCTGCCGTCGCTGTTTTACCTGTACGTTAGTTTTCAGCGGAAGTCTGAACACGATTTTTAAGATTCCGGGGATTCACAAGATTTAGTCGGACATAATCATAAAAATCCTTCAAATCTTATAAATCGTGTAACCGTTTAACCTTTATACTCCTGAACCAAACCTCGTTCCCGTGATCCTGTAGTAGCAGGTGCCCTTCAGGGGCCTCACCGAAGTTCTTCCAGATAACGTATTTGCTGATGGCGACCAAATCCTTAAACTCCTTTGAACCACGTTCATATTCGAGTACCTTAACGCCGTTTAGGTAATGCTCCACGTGATTATTTGGATAAACGATAATGCGCCCGGTATTCCACGCGCCAATCGGGTGGACGAAGCGCGGTTGCTTATTGGCCGGAATGAGGTCATAAAGGGATGCAAGGGTCCTGTCACCGTTACGGCCCAGCTTGGCATCGGGGTGCAAGGCATCATCCAAAACCTGGTACTCCAACCCTATCGCCGATCCTTTGGTCACTTCGGAAAGCGTTACAAAATATTTGACGCCGCTATTGGCGCCGGGTGTCATTTTAAATTCGAAAGATAGGTCGAATGCGCTGTAAAGGCTGTCGGTCACAATATCGCCGCCGCCGGATTCTTCGTGCCCTTCCGAAGGTAAATTGTGCATCGTTCCATCCTGGTAAAACCAGCCTTTTGGTGGAAAGGTGGCCATCGTCGCCCCGCGCCAGCCGTTTGAAGTATGGCCGTCATATAATAACCGCCAGCCGCTTGCTTTTTCATGGTCAGACAATGTATTCGACGCATAATTCACCGTATAAATATCCTTGGGGAAAGGTGTAAATCTGAGGTGTTTGGTTTGGATTAGGAGGTTTTTAAACCAAACCCTTTTCCCAACCTGCCCGTCTTTGCTGATAGCATGTACCTGCAAACCGATAAAACCTTTGCTATCTACCGTATCCACCACATCAGCCACCGCGATGCCGTTTATCCAGGTGCGCATTTCGTTGCCGATGCACTCCATACGGATATGGTTGTAAACGCCAACTTTAAAAGCATCCTTTGCTTTGGCATTGAGATCAAGCGGGTATATCCAATCCCGCCGGCCTTCATCATACACCCCACCCGACCATTTCCGGTCCGATGGGTCGATCTCAAACTGCCTGCCATATACTTTTCCTTTACCATTGTTCCCATTAGGGTCATAATGGCTGCGTACCTGTACCCCCGAATTGCTTAGCGGGCTTTCAATTTTGGTATCCATTTCCAAAATAAAATCGCCGTATTCTTTTTCGGTTACCAAAAAAGTATTGCCTGAATTAAGTACCGTCGTGCCGACGATATTGCCGTCTTCCACTTTATAGTCCGCCGTGCCGGCGAGGCGTTTCCAGCCTTTTAGTGTTTTACCATCGAAAAGGCTCGGGGTGCTTTGGGCATGGGATACGGTAGGGATAGCGAAAGCCATTGCCAGTACAAAAGTGATTAAAGTTAAATTCTTCATAGTGACTATTCGTTTTGCAGTAAAATTTTCTGTTGATCGGAGAATCTTTTAATTTCTTGTCATTGCGAGGCACGAAGCAATCGCTAACAATACAGGCCGGTAATGCATAATGGCAAGGCATGGTTCGCGGTTGCTTCGCTGCGCTCGCAATGACATGGTGGTATCTATACTTTCACTTCCCACCCCGGTTGATACTCCCTATGCCATAGCGCCATTGCTTCAGGATCATTTAATATATGGCCGTTGTTAGTATCGATATGCAGCACCCTGTCCACCCGGTAGGAAATATTGCCTAATTGGGGCAGCAAAGTCGATTTAAAGCCGGTTTCAATGGGTGCGTTCAGAGGCGCAACACCGCGCACGGCATCGATAAAGTTTTTCATGTGCGTGGCATCCAGCGCCGCGGTCGGACTAATTTTATTGGTTGGATCGACAACGGTATCGTCTTTTATTTCCTTTACAAATTTATTATCGCCATCAAAAACGGTGTACCCGTTGCCACCCTGGTAAAATAAGGTGCCTTTGTCGCCATAAAATATGACACCGCGACCGAGGCCTTCTGTGTTGTAACCGTTGCAGCTCCTTCCCTCCCATTCGGCGGCAGTATCATTTGGAAAATTGTACAAAATATTTTGCGTATCGGGTGTTTGCCAGTCATCCTTAAATGCAAAACGCCCGCCGGTGGATACCACTTTACTCGGGAAATCGACACCCAGGCCCCAGCGGATCACATCCAGCTCGTGCGTGCCATTGTTTAATGCTTCGCCGGTGCCCCAGTTCCAAAACCAATGCCAGTTATAATGGATCAGGTTATCCTGGTAGGGTTTTCGCGGTGCAGGTCCCTGCCACAACTCATAATCAAGATTTGAAGGTACAGGTACCTGCTTGCCAATACCTATACCCGGCCGGTGGTTGGCATACCAGCCTTTGGCATAATAGGTGCGGCCGATAACGCCATCGTGCAATTCCTTCACCATCAATTGGCAATTGCTGAACGAGCGGCGCTGGCTGCCCATTTGCACCAGGCGCTTATATTTCTTCGCCGCTTCAACGGCCAGTTCGCCCTCGTGCGGGTTGTGGGCACAGGGCTTTTCCACATAAACATGTTTACCCGCCTGGCAGGCCATAATAGTTGCCGGCGCGTGCCAGTGGTCGGGTGCTGCAATAACAATGGCATCCACATCCTTTTTTTCCAGCAGGCGGCGGATATCACCTAAACCCTGCGGGTTTTTACCGGTCCGTTTGCCAATATCTGCAATCGTGCTGTCGACTACCTTGCTATCCACATCGCAGATATAGGCGATCTCGACATTTGGTAGCGCACAAAAATTTTGCGCCAGGTAAAGCCCGCGGCTATGGGTACCCATCATGCCGATAACGACCTTGTCATTAGGCGAACCTTTGAAAAAACCGGCGGCTTTGCCAAGCTGTGGCGCCATCAGGAAGGTTGTCCCTGCTACTGATGTGGTTTGAATAAATTTGCGGCGATCCATGGTTATGTAATTAGTTGATTAAGTTAGACTAAGTTGACCCGATAGCTATCGGGTGGGTTGATTAAGTTGTTAATTTCAAACATAACGTTGTAGAGACGCGATGCATCGCGTCTTTGCCCATGTAAAATATTATAAATGTCTCGTTAACAATTTTGTATGTAGCGCTACACGTGCTACACCCTGCTACAAAGCGCTATAACACTGATTATTAATAATTTAACTACTGACAAGATTTTGTCACTGACAAAACCTTGTCACCATTTTTGGCTGCATTTGCCGGCCGTAGACGCGATGCATCGCATCCCGAACCCGGATCATTTCGTTCAGAGACGCGATGCATCGCGTCTCTACCAATGTTTCACACCCCCCCAAAGGCCGAAAACCCGCCATCCACACAGATCATCGCGCCCGTTACAAAGGCTGAGGCATCGCTCAGCAGCCAAACCAATGTGCCGATCAGTTCATCCGGGTGGCCAAAGCGCTTAAACGGCGTATTCCTGATTACTTTCGCTCCGCGCTCCGTATAACCACCATCCGGGGTGGTTAACAGGTTGCGGTTTTGTTCGGTCAGAAAAAAACCAGGCGCAAGGGCGTTCATCCTGATCTTATCGCCATAGCGGTTGGCCAGCTCAACGGCAAACCATTGGTTATAGCAATCCATCGCGGCTTTACCCATGTTATAACCCAGCACTTTTGTAATGGCCCGTTTGGAATTCATGGAGGATATATTTACAATGCTGCCCTTCCCGGTTTTCGCAATCTCTTCGCCAAAAACCTGTGTTGGATAGAGTGTTCCCCATAAATTAAGGTCCATTACCTGTTTCATCCCCTCCAGGTTCATTTTAAAAATATCTTCTTCGGGCTGTAAAACCCCCTGGGGCATATTACCGCCGGCGCCGTTTACCAGGCCATCGATACGTCCGAACGCATCAAGTACTTTATTTTTCGCGGTCATCAATTGATCAATATCGAGGGCATCCGCTACAAGCGCAATTGCCTGGCCGCCGTTGGCCTTAATTTTATTGGCGCGCTCCCCGGCAACCGCCCGGTTTCTGCCTAAAATGCCAACTATTCCGCCTGCTTCAGCAATGCCGTTTACGAATGAGTTACCGAGGATTCCGGTGCCCCCCGTTACGATGATGACTTTATCCTTTAATGAAAATTGATCTGACATTTATTTTTACAAATGTATATTCCAGCCTGGTTGTTTATTTATTTTAACCACTAAGTGCACTAAGGTTTCACTAAGTTCACTAAGCCTGTCAATTGCCTTTTTTGTGCGCATTGTGAAAACCTTTGCGCTCTTTATGTTTAATACTTGTTGTTTATTTTTACCGCTAAGGACACTCAGATTTCGCTAAGTTCACTAAGCCTATCAAGTTTTTCTTTGTGTTCTTTGCGAAAACCTTTGTGAACTTTGCGGTTAATTAATCCACTTTATCTCAGTTCACTTATCGAAACCGCATCCATATCGGTATAATCCAAATTCTCCCCCGCCATGCCCCAAATAAAACTATAATTACTGGTTCCACAACCCGAATGTATGCTCCAGGGCGGCGAAACTACTGCTTCATAATTATTGATGGTGATATGCCGCGTTTCATCGCCCTTGCCCATAAAATGCATTATTTTTTGCCCCGCAGGCAGGTCGAAATAAAAATAGGCCTCCATGCGGCGATCATGTGTGTGGGCCGGCATGGTATTCCAAACACTTCCGGGCTGCAGGGTGGTCAAGCCCATCACCAACTGGCAGCTTTTTATGCCATCGGCGTGGATGTATTTGTTTATGGTGCGCAAATTGGCTGCGGCATGGCTGCCGGCATCAACTTTAGCGGCCTCGTGGTGAGTTATTAAAGTTGCCGGATAGTTGATGTGCGCAGGGGCTGACAACATATAAAATACTGCCGGGTTTTCGCTGCTTTTGCTGAAAAATGCCACCCGCTTTACTCCCTTACCTAAGTATAAACAAGCTAACTTTTGAAGCTCGAACGTCCGTCCATCGGCAGTAATGACGCCTTCGCCGCCGACGTTGATAATGCCTATTTCACGCCGCTCCAAAAAATAATCAGCGCGGACATTGGGATAGCTTTCCAAAATCAATTCTGAATTAACCGGGTTGGCTGCACCTACGATCATCCGGTCGTAATGGGTGTAAACGCAATGAATCGCATCGGCAGAAACTATGCCATCGACTAAAAAACGATCCCTTATCAACTGGGTATCATACTGTTTAAAATCGGCCGGATGTACGCTGTGCAGAACTTTCAAGGTAGTTATAATTGGTTGTTTTGTTAGTGGTGAATGGTGAGCGGTCAGTGGTGAATGGTCAGTGGTGAGTAATCAGTAGTGAGTAGTCGTTTTTTTTCGCGACTACCAAACATTGACAACTCACCATTCACTATTCACCAACTCACCATTGACCGCTCACCATTCACCCCTCACAAAACCAAAGTTAATATTTAACCATTCAAAAATTGGTAAAATAGTTTTTACATTGGCTTAAATTTGTTTTTTACCACTAAAGGCGCAACCAGTTTACAAAGATCATCAACACAGCGAACAACCACTTTGTGAAATCTTTGTGTCCCTGGTGCACTTTGTGGTTTTTAATTCGCGTAATGCTATGAAAACACTAACTGCTTTATTTTTATTGGTTGTCGTTGCCGGCACAACCAATGGTTTTGGACAAGATACCGCATGGACGCCGGCTAAAGCTGAAAAATGGCTCAAAAGTAATGAATGGAAAAACGGGCTGAAGCTAACGCCGCATGCTTCAATCAATAAAGTGACTTTTGCCGAACAATACCATAAAAACAAAGCCGAATGGGATAAGGCTTTCGCCTTTTTACGCGACAGCGATTTGGTCAACATGAAGCCGGGGAAATATACGATAGACGGAGCAGACGTTTATGCCACGATAACCGAAGGGCCCGAAAAGACATTTGAACAATCGGCCTGGGAATCGCACCGGAAATATATCGACCTGCAATATGTCATAAAAGGCAAAGAAAAGATTGGCGTGGCGCCGGTGACCGGCGCGGTTGTAACACAAGCCTACGACGATAAAGCCGATATCGCCCATTACACTTCGGATGGGCAGTTTTACGTTGGCGATCCTACATTGTTTTTCCTGTTTTTCCCTTCGGATGCCCACCGGCCAAATATTCATGTGGACGGTTACGATGTGGTGAAGAAGTTGGTGATTAAGATAAGGGTGGTTGATTAAAATTGTAGAGACGCGATACATCGCGTCTCCCGCTAAAATTGTAATACTGCCTGGAAAAGACGGGATGTATCGCGTCTTCTCCCCAAATTATTATACGAGTTTGCTACCTGTCAGCGGGAGACGCGATGTATCGCGTCTCTACGTGAGAAGACTTTCGGACTCCTTCCTCACACTTTCACCCGCTTCCAACCGCCGCGCTTAAACAGATAGTAGGCTAACAGGGCCGTTACAAATTGCGAAATGACGATCGCAATAAAAATTCCTTTGGGTTCCCTGATATAATGTTGACTTAGTACCCAGGCCAGCGGTATCTGGAAAACCCAGTAGCCGACAAAATACACTAAAGTTGGGGTACGGGTATCGCCCGCACCGTTAAACGCGTTCATCATCACCATCTCAACGCCAAAAAATATATAACTCAGGCTAACTATTTGCAGCGTTTGGATGGCAAAATGCCTCGCCTCCGGGTCGCTGTTCATAAAATTCACCACGGGAGTACCAAATAAAAAGAAAAACAGGCTTACTGCGACCATATAAATAGTAATGTATCCGGCCGTTATCCAAACACTTTTTTCAGCCCTTTCCGGATTTCCCGCGCCAAGGTTTTGTCCTGTTAACGTGGCGGCGGCGTTGCTCATGCCCCAGGCCGGCAACAGGAAAAATATCAACAAACGGATGGCGATTTGATACCCGGCCACAGCAGCTTCATGAAAGCCTGACATTAACCGCGTTAAAAATATCCAGCTGCCTGAACTTACCAGGAACTGAACAGCGCCAGTACTGCCCAGGCTGATGATCTGGAGCAGAAGGTCCTTTTGCGGTTTTAACTGCGATAAATAAAAACTAAGTAAACCTTTACGGATAAATAAACGGTACAGCTGGTACAAAACACCTAAGCCGCGGCCAATAGTAGTGGCTATTGCGGCGCCTTTAATGCCAAGTGCAGGGATTGGGCCAAGCCCATAAATAAGCACGGGGCAAAGGATGATATTAAAAAAATTGCTGATCCAAAGCGCGCGCATGGCTATGCTCGCGTCTCCGGCGCCCCGGAATATCCCGTTGATCAGAAACAGCAGCATGATCACCAGGTTACCGCCGTACATGATCTGCGTGTAGCGGATATTTTCGGCGATCATCTCGTCGCTCGCACCCATAAAATGGAGTATTGACCCCGCGAAACTTATCCCAACTATGGAGATGATCAGCGAAACAAAAAAGGCAAACAAAATGATCTGCATGCCCGAGTGAGCGGCTTCTTTATAGTTTTTTTCGCCCACACGGCGGGCAACCAAAGCGGTTGCAGCCATGCTTAAGCCCATGGCAATAGAATAAACCAAACTTAGGATCGACTCGGTAAAGGCAACGGTTGCAACTGCTCCGTTCCCTAATTTACCCACAAAAAATATGTCGACAACGGCAAAAACCGACTCCAGGCACATTTCCAGCACCATGGGAATGGCCAGCAGTATAACCGCCCTGCGGATACTGCCGACCGTATAATCCTGCTCACTGCCGGCCAGGGCCTGGCGGAATAAAGAAAAATAGCGCTTGAATTTGCCCCGGGCCGTGACTTCTGTCATTTGATATTATACCGCAGCATCTTTCGTTGCCGTTGCTTTTAATTTAAGTCGTTTATGGAAATAGATATAGGAAACCGCTAAAATTGCAAGGAAGATGAACATCGGCGCCCAGTTAGATACCGCGAAATGCGTGATAATCATCGAAATCGTTGCGCCGAGCAAATCAAATGTAAAACCTGCATAAGCCCATTCCTTTAACCTCGGGAATCCGGGAACCAGTAAAGCTATTGCCCCTAATATTTTGGCCACCGCCAGCATCTGCATAACATACGCAGGATAGCCAAGCGGAGCCATCTTTGCCGCCGTTGCAGGATCGTGAATTAAAAACGTTCCTGCTGCCGAAAATAGCATTAATGCTAACAAGAGGCCTGTGAAAATCCAGTAAATGATGTTAACTTTTTTCATTGTGATTTTTATTTAAAACGTTTATATTGTTGGTTTATAACAAAGGATGACTACGCCGGTGCTAAACTGTTTTACATCGGTCAGCTCCATCTTTTTTCTGCCCACGTTGCCTGTAAACTGGTAAACGCCGCTACCTAAAATAACCGGGTTTATAATAAACCGGTACTCATCGATCAGGTCTGCCTGTGTAAGCGCCGAAACAACGGTTCCACTGCCTAAAATTACAATATCTTTCCCGGGCTGCTCTTTTAGTTGCCTGATATTTTTTTCCACGTCACCGTTAAAAAGAGTGGTGTTTTCCCATTCCGCCTTTTCGAGCGTTTTGGAGAATACAATTTTCGGCAGGCCGTTCATCTTGCCGGCAACTACAGGATCGTTTTTTCTGACCGTTTCAGTCGGCCAGTAAGACGCCATTAAGTCGTAGGTAATACGCCCAAACAAAAGCACCCCCGCTGAATTTAACATGTCTTCGGCATACCCGAAAAATTCATCGTTAACGGTGTGCCAGCTCAAATCGCCGCCAGGCCCTGCCAGGTAGCCATCAAGCGAAACCAGGTTTGATGTGATGATCCTTCTCATAATTTTAGTTTTTTTTTGAAACATATGCATCCAGGCGTTCCAGCGTTTGTTTGCCGCCTTCAATAGCCTTATAATGTTCGACAGCTTCCTTCAAACCTTCGGGGGAATAAAATGTAGCGTGCATTTTAACGGTAGTTTTCCCATCCTGCTCAACAAATGTAGCAACCGATGTAAATGCGCCAACGTTTGTATAGGCAATGCGTTCCGGCGCAACGATCTCATCGTAAACGATGGTATTCGGAAAATCGCCATACGGTCCGCTCATCGTAAACTGCCAGGCGCCGCCCACTTTAAATTCAAACGCATGCGTTGTTGTGGTAAAGCCGTTTGGACCCCACCATTTATCCAGGTGTTTGGGGTCGGACCAGGCTTCAAAAACCAGCTCGCGCGGTGCATCAATCACCCGGGTAATAATGATCTCACGATCTGTTTTTTCGCTCATTGTTTCATTTAATGCTGCCATCTTTTTTATTTTTGGTTTGTAATTCTGCAAGGTAATTCTCAAGGTTATCCAGCCTTTCCGCCCATATTTTCCGGTATTCATCCGCCCACTCCGACACATCCTTCAACCTGTCGAGCTTTGCCACGCAATACCGCTCCCTTCCCTCCTGCTGCATTTTTACCAAACCGCACTCTTCCAGTATTTTCAGGTGTTTATAAATGGCGGTCCTGCTTACCTCAAACTTTTCAGCAACCGAATTTACATTTAACGACTGCCGGGCTATCATTCCCAATATTTCTCTCCTGGTCGGATCGGCTATCCCCTGGAACACATCTCTTCTCATACATGTAACCTTTTGGTTGCACAAATATATGTGAAACCTTTTGGTTGCTCAAAATTTATTTCGAAATTTTTTATTGTCGCTTGATTTCATTGTTCCTGATGGTAGTTCAACATCCACACGATGCCGAACTTATCCGTAAAACAACTGAAAAGATCGCCCCAAAAGGATTGCCCGAGTGGCTGCAATATTTTTCCGCCAGCGGACAATTTTGAATGAAAGTTATTTATTTCGTCCTCCGTGTCGCAACTCATGCACAAGGCGACATTATTTCCCCTGATGTATCCGTCAGGGCCCGCCATATCCGTGCCCATGATTACCACCTGGCCTTTTATCAGCGCACTATGTACAATACTGTTTTTCAAACCGGCGGGGCACTGATCGGCCATTGCCGACTCGCCCATCGTTTGCGCGGATAATTCTCCGCCGATGCAGCTCCTGTAAAACTCCATAGCCTTGCGGCAATCTCCGTTAAAGCCAACGTATGCGTTGATATGTGCCATACTGTCTATTTTAAATATAACAGCACAAAACTATCGTACAACAGGGGATAAAAAAGGTGGCGTATAGGACAATAAACGGGGGAAAAGAGGACATTGCAACTGCTGAACCGCCGGCCGGATTGATATGATTTTTTCATTTAGATAATTACTAACTTTAACCGGGCCAGTCCACCAGGTATGAAAAGCTTAATCCCCTTTTTTTTAATTTTACTGATATACCCTTGTTTTGGGCAAAATATTGACAGCCTGAAAAAACTCATTTCAGGAAAAGCCCCCGCGGAAAAAAAAATGGCGGCTAATGAAGCCCTTGCTAAATTAAACGAACAAAATAGCGATTACCGGGTCGCCCTTTTATATTATCACGCGGCGCAGGATATACGCGATTCGCTAACCGCACTGCAAAAAGCACGTGACAGCACATCCGTAAAATACAATATCGACTTATTAGGCGATGTGTTCGGCAAAATCGGGCAAAAAGCCGTAACTGAGCAGGCCTTGCTTAACACTATTGAAACCAAACGGGCCCTGGACGATACACTGGCTATGGCCATAAACTATTTAAACCTGGGCTTGCTTTACGAGGATCAGAAACATAACGCGGAGGCTTTGGCGGCTTTACTGCAGTGCCTCCGATATGCGCGGGCTATTTCCTACACAGATTTGCAAAATAGCGCAACTGTAGAGTTGTCGAACCTTTTCCAACAGACGGGCGACTACCGGCAAGCGATTACCTGGTTTAAAAAACACCAGGAACTGGCAGCCACGCTTGCTAAAGAAAACAGTTCGACCAAAATTGCGGCCCTGCAAACCAAGTATGAAAACACGCAAAAAGAAAACCGCATCCTGCAACAGCAATTTGAAATAACGCGGCGTAATTACTGGGTAGCAGGAATCGGCATAGTTTTGGGGCTAAGCCTTTTGCTTACTTATTTTTACTTTAAAAGCAATAAATTAAAACAGCAAAATATTGCAACTACCGCAATAATGGAAACCGAGGAAAAAGAGCGTAAACGTATTGCCCAGGACCTGCACGACAGCGTAAGCCAGTTAATGATGGCTGCTAAAATAAACCTGAGTTTAGTTGGAAATGAGATTCCTTTTTCAAGCGATGCACAAAAAAAACAGTTTGAAAAAGCCATTCATTTGGTTGACGAAGGTTTTAAAGAGGTAAGAACAATTTCGCATAACATGATGCCGCAGGCCTTACTGGAATCGGGATTGGCGCTGGTGATCAAACAGTTTATCGAGAATATTGAGAACGACGCGATCAAGGTAAATTTCCTGAGCAAGGGATTTGAGGATCATTTTGACGACACCATCGAAACCATATTATACCGGATATTGCAGGAATGTGTAAATAACGTTTTGAAGCACGCCAAAGCCAGCCGGCTGGACATTTCGGTGATAAGGGACGACGAAAACATCAGCCTCACCATCGAGGATAACGGCAGCGGATTTGACCTGACAGACAAGCAAAAATATCGTGGAATGGGATTGAAGAACCTGCAAAACAGGGTAAATTTTGTTAAAGGGAAGATCGAAATCGATTCGCATCCCGGCCATGGCACGCTGGTTTCGGTTTATATCCCGGTTAAAAAATAAACCTTTGCAAATTTTGGATGCTATCTAAAAATAGAAAATCATTCTTATTTAAAAAAATTCCCTGGCTGTAGACGCAATATTTTGCGTCCCGGAACGGATGCCAGGAATTAAGGTGATTTCTCAATAATTTCGTTTCAAGACGCAAAATATTGCGTCTCTACAATTTTAATCCTCCATCACAAATTATACTGCAAAATAAACTTCGTTAGTTCTACAGGGTTCTTTAAATTCAATTTCTGCATGATGTTTTTGCGATGGGTCTCAACGGTATAAATGCTCAGATGCAAACTTTCCGCCATCTGCTGGTTGGTGTAATTCTGCTTAATTAGCTGCAGCAATTCCAGTTCGCGTTTAGTTAGCTGAAACTGTTTTAAAAACGGATCCTGCTCATCAAAAGCCGGGCTCATTGCCGGCGGTTTATAGGGAAAACACGACTGCCCCTGGCCTACCAGCTTTATCACGTTTATCAACTCACTTTTGTCCGCATTTTTCACCATATACCCATTTGCACCGCCGGCTTTAGCTTTTTCAATAAGGTGTTCTTCGTTGTAGGTTGAAAGCATGATCACCTTGATCTTCGGGTAAAATGACTTTATCCGGCTCAGGGCCTCAAAGCCATTATAGCCGGGCATATTAATGTCCAGTAAAATAATATCGGGGTGATGCGTGTGCAGCAGGCTCATCAGCTCGCGCCCGTTTGATGCAATATTCAGAATCTCGATACCCGGATCGCTCTGCAGCAACAGGCAAAGGCCGTCAATAAATAAGGTGTGATCATCCGCAATGATAAGGGTTAGTTTTTCTTCTGCCATGGTTAAAAACAATCAAATTATTCATCGGTAAAAGTAGGCCGCACGCAGTTCTTTCAAAATACCAAGTGGTTTGTATTGTGTACCTAACCCGCCCGGGCTAAAATTGTATCAATCAAACTTAGTAAACATTAAATGAAAAAATAACACAAACGCAAACCTATTAAACTGGAGAATTGAACAGCACAGAGGTTAACATCGCTACCTGAAAATCTTTAACTGATCAAAATAATTTAGACCTATGAAAAACATTACCTTTTTACTTATGATGCTGACCGGAACGGTTTTCGGTCAGCAAAAAGAAAACAACAATTTGGCCGGCAATACCACAACCGGCCGGACTACCCCACTTCAGAAAACAGGACCCGGGCAACAAGATGTACAGGGAAACAACGCAGCTTTGAGTGAAGGCGTTGCCCGGCCTGTTTCTGTTCAGCTGCTTATGGGCACCCAGGGAGTGGGCGCCGATGTTAAATACGGCATCCTCCCAAAATTATCCGGGCGGGCCGGCTTTGGGATCATCCCTGTTTCGGTAAACGGCGTGTTTGGTTTTTCGAGTTTTTCCACTTATAACCAGTTGTCGGCCCGATTTTCCAACATACATATGCTTGCCGATTATTCGCCATTTAATTCTTCGGTGTTCCGGCTGGTCGGCGGCGCTGCGTACCTGGTAAAAGGAAATGCCAACGCGGTGATAACGCCGAAGGGGAGTTACCAGTTCGGCAATACCTCGGTCAATAGCAACCAGATTGGTGTTTTAGACGCCTCGGTCGACTGGAAAGGCGTGGCTCCGTACCTGGGCGTTGCGCTGTTCCGCGCATTTCCAAATAAGTTTTTTAATACCAATCTCGATATCGGCACCTATTATCTATCAAGCCCGGGCACATCGCTAACGGGGACGAAAATGCTGGCTGACAACAGTTCGCAGGAGCCGCAATTTAACAAGAATATGCAGGGATACCGCTGGCTGCCGGTAGTCCAGCTAAATTTCAACTTCAGGATCAAATAAAACAACAAACCCTATGAAACACTTGGAGATCAACAGAAAAGACAGTGCACTGATCGTATTCTTCGTATCGGTCATCGCACTCCTGGTAGTCCTGGCATTTAACAGCTGCAGGAAGCCAAACGATCACATCGGCCTGATCGTAAATGAAAACACATTATCAAAATCGCCGGTTATCCTTCATTTTGCAAACGCTAACAGCACGTCCACAGTTCAACCCGGCAACTTTAACGTGCAGATCAGCGGTAAGGACTCGGCGCTGGTACAAATGGATGGCGGAGGAACAAGTAATTTCGCTGCCTCACACGGCTTTTTGCCGCTGTCGCTGGTTAGTGCCGCCGACCCCTCCCCTTCCAATCCCATCACCTTCAACGTATCCGCGCAAATACCCGGCTTTGCACCGGTTGCGCAAACGATTACGATCACAAAGGACACCGCGACCATCGTGGATATCGGCGCTATCGAGTACGCCAATCCGGCAAAAGGCACAGCCGTGCTTGTAAACAACTCCGCTTTAAACGGCGGTATTTCTTCGGGGGCCACGTTCAATGTACACGCATCAGCAGGGATGGTTGAATCGGCGCAAATTACCATCCCCGAAGGCGATCAGATGGAAGACGTGACTGGCAGCCCAATAAGCGCTTCCCAGTTAACTTCAAGCATAGTGGATTATAGCGCTGTGTCGTCCACCTCTTACGGCGCATTCCCCGGGGGCTTCAGTCCTACCAATATCGTTGATGTCAACGGCAACCAGCTAAATGGCGGCCTCCCGGTCAACTTTGTTTCGGCGGGGTTGCTCTCGATAAAGATGGATGCTGACGGTACACCTGTGCACCATTTTTCAAAACCGCTTGAAGTAAGCATGAAACTCGACCCTACAACTACCAATTTTATAA
>Ga0210389_10000133_pt1 | contig 74500 bp, 76 predicted proteins | sample IncBWH28OmetaG_FD_160127 | JGI IMG/M metagenome (GOLD analysis project Ga0210389, IMG submission 160127) | Forest soil microbial communities from Barre Woods Harvard Forest LTER site, Petersham, Massachusetts, United States - Inc-BW-H-28-O ...
ACGCGCCGTGTACCTCCATGCGCTCCACTTCCGCGATCTCCCCGTGCTCTTCCAGGACCCACAACTCTTCCAGCACCTCGTCAAACTGCTCTTCGTCGGCCATGGCAAACACTTCCTGCGATTCGATCCTGCCATGATGAAATTCAATGCGCCGGTCGGCCAGCCGCGCCACAACCGGATCATGCGTGACCATCACGATCGTCCGTCCTTGCTGGTGAAACTCGCGCAGCAATCGCAGAACGATTTCCTCATTGACCGCATCCAGATTTCCCGTCGGTTCATCCGCCAGAATAATCTTTGGATCGTTGATCAGCGCGCGCGCAATGCAAACCCGCTGCTGCTCTCCGCCGGAAAGCTGTGACGGCAAATGATGCGCCCGATCCCCCAGCCCCACCCGCGTCAGCGCCTCAGTCGCTTCTTTCTCATCCGTCATGCTGTGAAAATATTGCGCCAGCATCACGTTCTCCACGGCCGTCAGAAACGGAATCAAGTGAAACTGCTGAAAAATGAATCCAATTTTTTCCGCCCGAACTCGATTCAATTCACCGGCGGAAATTCCCGCAACATTCTGCCCGTCAAGCCAGATCTCTCCCGAGGTCGGCCGATCCAGGCACCCGATCAGATTCACCAGCGTCGATTTACCCGAGCCCGACGGCCCCATGATCGATAGCCATTCCCCCTGCGACACATGAAGCGAGATGTGGTCCAGCGCATGAATCGCCCCACTTTCCTTACCATTGCGGCCGCCGTTCGCCGCCTCGTTTCCCGCAGCCTTGGCAGGGTAGAGCTTGGTTACATCTTTGATCTGAATCATTTCACTCTCCCCTCAAGATGACTGCTGGCTGCACTCGCCTCAACAGCGAAATCGGAACGATCGCCGAAAGCAGCGTCACCACTATGCTACCAGCCAGAATAATCGGTAGGACGCTAAATCGCGGCGCTACGGGAGCATGGAAGTTAACCCGCCCAATCCACGCCGCAATCCCAATGCCCAGTACGAACCCAATCAGTGCGCCGCTCGCGCCCAAAGCCGCAGCCTCCGCCGCAAAGAATCCGTTCAGCAAACGGTCGGATGCGCCCAGAGCCTTCAAAATGGCGAAATCGCGCCGGCGATCAAACACCCATCCCATCAACGTCGATAGGACGCACAACGCCGCCGTCAAAATTATCAGCGCCGCAGCCGCCAGCAGCGTCGCGCGAGTCTTTCCCAGTACGCGCGCCTCGCCTTCCATAATCTGCCGCACTGGTCGAACATCCGTCACCGGAATCGCCTCCCCAAGCCGCTGCAAAATCGCACTGATCTCTTTCGGCGAACCGCTGGCCGCCACCTCGATCGTCGACGCCGGCACGCCACTCCAGTCAACAAAGTCCGCCAGCGACACAAACACGCGACTGTCTTCAGCCGCCCCGGTCTGTACCGTTCCCGCCGAAGTTAAATGAATCGTGTGTCCCTGAAAACTTAGATTGAACGGCTGATTTTGCGGCGAAACAACCGAAAGCGCGCGCACGCCCACCAAAGCCTGCTTTGGAATCACGGGCCAGTTGTTTACCGACCACCAGCGATCCAGTTGGCGCACCCTGTCGAAATCCGTGCCTACGACAACGATTGGTTGCCCGTCGCTGGTTCGTGCCACCACCAGCGCGAACGGCGCGACCACGCCGCGCCCCGCGACAATCGACTCCACACGCGCCAAAGCGTCCAGGGGAAGGGAAGCGCCGTCCTTGCCGGCCAGCACAATATTCGCCCCGTAGTTGCGGAATTCGCGCCGCAGTTTGGCTTGCACATCCACGTAAAGATTCAACATCGCGGTAGTGACGGCGGCAGCCACCACCATGGCAAACAGCGCCGAAACCGCGCGGCCGCGCCTAAGCACCGCCGCTCGTACCAGCATCCGCATAAACATCGACGTATGCGGAACCCCCGCCCGCCCGGCGGCCACTTCCCGCGCCGCCCGCGGCTTTCCGGAACCGCCCACGCCCGCACTCACAGTTCACCTCGCAACGCGAATACCGGATCCATTCCCACCGCTTTGCGAATCGCGGCAGCGCTTCCCGCAAATGTTACGATCACCGCAATCGCCAGGATTACCGGCAAGAGCACCGGTGGGATCGCGATCTCCGAATTGAAGATGGATCGGCCAATCTGATGCGCCAACACTGCGCCTGCGGCAAATCCCACTAGCCCTCCCAGCAGAGCCAGTAGCGTCGCTTCCGCAAAGAACACCGACGCTACGCCCATCCTCCCCGCGCCCAGAGCCTTCATCAGGCCTACCTCAGCGCGCCGCTCAAAGATCGCCGTGGCCATTGCCGCTGAAACCGCCAGTGCCGATGCGAATAGCGCTGCAAGCGTAACGAGAAAGATCAGCCCCTCAATGCGCGTGAGCACTGCGCCCTCGTTCTGTGCTACTTGCCGAATTTGTTCCGCATGCGAATGTGGAATCGCTTCCTGCAGCTGAAAGGCAATCGATTGCGGATAAGGCGAGCAGTACCACCGGTCATAGATCGGACCCGACATGCTCTTGGGATCGCGCCGCGCCAACGCATCTTCCGGCTTGGTCAGCGCACTCACATAGACTCGCCGCACCGCACCCGGCTTTCCCAGGATTTCCTGCGCCAGCGCGATTGGCCCTACAAACTCATCATCTTCGCTGCCGCCCGTCGAAAGGATTCCACTCACACGCAACCGCCGCCCCGAGAGAGTGACCTCATCCCCAGTCTTCGCCGAAAGTCGCGCCGCCAGCCGTTCTCCCAGCAAAACATCGCGGGACGAATCTTCCGGCCATGCACCTGAAACCTTCCACCAGGGATGCGTTGAGCGCACGCCTGTGCTGAATTCCTCCTTACCGAACGAGACTTTCTTGGCGAAGTATGTACCCAGCAGTATGAGATAGCCTGTCTGCCCGTCTTGCTGCAGCGCAACCTGCACCGGCAGCATCGGTGCAAATCCGGTGATATTGTTATGCCAGAAAGTCCCTTTAATCCTCGGCAGGTCGGCTTCGTTCAGGAAAGCGCCATCGCTCGGCGGCTTCAGATTGATGCCGCCAATTTCAACATCCAGGGTATCTTCTTGTGGAGTGAGCAGCAGGTTTGCGCCTATGGTGCGCAGTTCGCGATTGATCTTGTCGCCAATATCCGTAGCCACCGCAATCATCGCTGTCGCCACCGTAACACCCAGCGTGATGGCCGCGCCAGCCAGCAATTTTCGCCGCTTCTGGCGCCGGAAAGACTCGTAGACGAGGCGGATGAACATCCCTTATTGCTTCTCGAACACGCGGCTTCCGGCACCGATGTCCGCCTCCTGAATGATCACGGAGTCAGCCGTCTGCGTCGCCTTCAGGGGGATCGGATTGCATCCTCCCGCCGTTCCCACCGACTGCGGATTGATGGGCGCCGCACAATTCTTGCAGACCACTCCATTCGCCGATTTGTAAAAGCCCACCGAACCGCAGATTTGGCAGGCGTCGAAAACCGTCGCTACCTTCCCGTCGGGCTTTTGATACAACCAGAATCGAATCGCTGTACCCTTTTCCTCAGCCTGATAGCGATGCAGATCCCCATCCGAAACCTGCGACAAGGGAATCGTGAGCTGCCCATTTGTGAAGCTGACCTCCGTGGCCGGCGATAGCGCGCTCTGGCTCTTGGCATAGACAAATTCCGCCGTGAGCATGGCGATAAACATGAACGAGAAAACGTAGACCGAGGCCATCCACAGCCGCTCCCGGCGGGCGGACCATGCGGCCTTGCGCCGCTCTGCGGGCGAAACCGCTTCGGGCGCCGGTTCGCGCCGCTTAGCGTCGAACAAAACCATCAGCGCCGCCAACGCAAAAATTGTGACGAAGAAGAAAAGATCATTCCGCACGATCGGCCCGATGATGGACATCTCCTGCTTCGAAGAGGGAATCACTCCACTCTCGGAAAGCTCGTGCAACCCGGCGATCACCAACTGCGCCGCCACCAGGAAAAGAATCGCCGTCGTGACCCGAAAAAACTTCTGCAAATTAATCCGCACGCTGCCCTTCACGAACATAACGCCAAACGCTATGGCGCACAGCACGCCTAGCAGCGTTCCCAGAAAGCTCATCAGTTCTGTAGAGTTCAGCGATACGGCTGAGAGGATCAGCACCGTCTCCGCGCCTTCGCGCAGCACCATCAAAAAGATAAAAAAGAACAGGCCCACCCAGGCATCGTTCCCAGCCAGCAGTCCGACCTTACCCTCGATTTCGCCCTTCAGCTTCCGTCCCGTCTTCATCATGAAAATAACCATGGTGACGACGAAGAAGGCGGCCACCAGCATGACCCAGCCTTCAAAAACATCTTCATTCAGATTCAGCCGTGAGATTACAACCGCCACTCCGATGCTGCCTAGAAACGCCGCGCCCAGCGCTGCGTACACCGTCTTCCGCAGATCGGCCCGGCCAATCTTCGCCAGATAGGCCAGTGTGATTCCTACGATCAGCGCGGCCTCAACCCCCTCGCGTAACGTGACTATGAAAGCCTGAAGCATTTATGACGCATCCACCATTTTGAAAATGAATTTCAATTTCAATTTTAAGGATATTCCGTTCGCGCTGGGACAGTCAATCCGCCGTGTCACAAACGTGCGTGATCCGCATCACACGGGGAAATGTGGGATTAAACGGGGGTTGATAGTGTTATTGCCGGGTGTCCCACTTCTCGCTTCCTTTGCGAGAAGCGGGCTTGTAGCACCTGCCACGCAATCAATTCTACGACGGACCACACGGGGTACTATATGGTGGTGATTCTCCTTATTCTTGCCGTAGCCTTCTTGGCGGCGTGCGCAATTCTGGGATGGGTGACTGGCGTCATTGCCGGATCGACCGTCTTTTTGGTGGTGCAGGGCCGCTGCCAAAGAGTGTTAGAGGATGGGTTTCTCGGTACGTTTGGAGGCTTCACCGGGTTTTTTTTGGCTTGGACCTATACTCGACTGGAGCCAGTCTGGATCGGTCTCGCCCTCGCGGTTCTCCTGCCATTCGTTCATGAAGTGAGCAGGTTCGTCAGACCAAACACAGCATCGCTGGATTTCGGTCGCCCTGGGAACTTAGTTCCCACCCGATGGAACTGGCTACTGTTTCCTTTTCCATTCGGGATTGGCTACGAAATGCTCACTTGGGTCTGCTGGGTTCCTTTAGCCAGTAGGTGGACTCCCACCCAAGACCTACCCTTCCTGGAAGGCCGACTAATCGCCTTTGCCGGATTTCGCATGGGCGCTGTTTTCACACTCGCCCTTCTCGGTTTCGCATTCATGCCCCGCGCTCGTTGGCGGGAAACAATCGTGGTCGCGGCGATTGCCGGAGCCGCTGCTTCCGCACTCGACCGTTTCTGCTGGGGATGGTTCAGCAATCATGGAGGGTTGCTTGCAGCGCTGTTTGGAATTCCGGCCTTGGCCGGCGGTACTTTGATTTTTATCGATCGGTTTATTCGGAAGCGCGGAGCTCGCGAGGCGACCGCCTAGGATTTCGATGTCCCGACTTGCAGCCCTCACAACCTCTTCAAAAACCTCTCCGCCCGCTCCAACTGCGGAAATAACTTCTCCTCCGCATGGAACTCCGCCGAATGCACGCACCGCCGGCTGCCCCGCAGTTTCACCGGATGCTTCAAATGCAGCATCTCGTGGTAGACGATATATTCCACGGCGTAGCGCGGCACGGAAAAATGGTCGAAAATGCGGCTGATCACAATCGCGTTATGCGCCGGATCGTAATGCCCCAGAATTCGCCGCGTCTTCGTCGGACTCCAGCTCATCCGCGGGCGGCCGAGCAATCCGTGAAAAAATCGGGTGTTCAAATCCTCAAACACCGCATCCAGATCGTAAACGTGACCCTGAGGCGAATGCAGGCGCTTGCGTCCGCGCATTTGACGTACTAAATGCGCCTTGCTTACCACTTCATGGCTGCCCAGATATTTTCGATACCGCGCCGCCTGTCCGCGATCGATCGGCTTGCGATACATCTTTGCCAGCAAAATATGGGCAATGGCCCGCACCACCCCATCCGGCGCGCCTTCCAGCAGATCGGATAGCCGCACCAAAAGCCTGCCCTCGCGCAATCGAATCGTATTGTTGACGTTGGCAAAAGCAAAGAAATCGATCTTCAGCTCAGGCGGCGCCGTCTCCGGCCGCAGATGCCGGTGCTCCTCATGGAAAATTTCGAGCAATCCCTCACGCACAGTGAGCCCAGAGTAGCACGAAGAGGACGAGGCTGCGTGGAGGAGGGAATCAGGCGCGTAACACCGGAGCGCTATCCAAAACCGTCCGCGCAACCGTGAAAGAGCGGCGCTTCAGCGTCGCGTAAAAACGTAGACCAATGCAGGCTTTAGCCCCCAAAGGACCCACTCACTCGCGGCTGCCCACCTGCTTCGAATCCGATTTCTTCCGATGTTTCGCAGCCTCTTCCTGATCGGCCAGGGTCTTGCGGTGGTCCGGCGTTGAAGTATCCACCGTATCCAGAGCGTTGCTCAAAACGAATTCGTATTGTTTTGCCTCGTCCGGACGAACGTCGGCTGCATCCCGCAACGCCCGCAGCTTGGCCTGAAACTCTGTGTCGGCATCAATGATCGTCTTCAGCGGCTTCCGAATGTCATCCTTGCGCTCCACGTAGGTATCGATGTTGTCATTCAATTCGTCATAGATCAGCAGGAAGTCATCCAGATGGTCATGCGTCTGTTGCGCGCGGTCCTTGGTCTTCGGATCAGTGCGCATCTGTTCCAGCCCCACCAGCCGCGCCCGCGCGAATTTCACATAAAGGGACAGCCGCAACTGCGGCTCCCAACTGGTGTCGCGGATCTGATCGATCTCCTCCTGGGTGAACGGATCCCGATGCCGTTGCCCCAGTCCCGGCGCTGCCGCCATCAGCAACAGCAATCCCACCCCACCGATTCGCCCCCATCCAGTTTTCATTTCTTTACTCCATTGGGAAACATCGCCGCCAGCAGATCGTCGCGGATCCGCTCCAGACGGTCGATTGCATTCTGAATCTGTTCTTGATCCTCATGCGCCACCGTATGCTTTAAATTGGCCAGCTTCCGCGCCATCTTGCGCACCGCGATCTCGCTCTGCTTCTCATGCTTGTGGGACTGGATTGCATAATCGCGCGCCAGTTCGGCGAATGCAGTCACGTCCACCAGCGCTGTCTGCCCTTTGCCGCTGTCCCCCGCCGCGTACAGTCGGTCAGCCTCATCCAGTTGCCGCTCCGAAATCCGAATGCACAGCGCAGGCCGCTCAGCGACGCTGGCATTCGCCGCTCGCTCTTTCAACTCCTCGACTGTGGCATCCCGGGCTGCTGTCCGCTCAAACGGCACTGCCAGCGCCCAGATCGCGACCACCGCAGCCGCATACCAGCATCGTGAATGTCTTATCCCGAAGGTCATTCTCTTCCGCCAAAATTATTTCTTGGGCTCGATCGCGATCAGCCGGTGCTTCGCCTTCCACTCGTAATCAGGATACTTCCCCCCAGCCGTATTGAGAAAGAGGTGATAATTAACCGCCGCTGTCTTGAAATCTTTGAGATGATCGCTCGCGGAAGCCCGCAGAAAATATGTGACCGGATTCTCTGGCAGCAGCTTGCTGCGCACATTCAGTGCTTTGATGACCAAGTCATAATTCTCGTTCTCGCTCGCCGCAAAAGCCAGATCGCCGTATGCTTCCCCCAGGTCAGGCTTGAGTTTGATCGCCGCCAGGAACTCCTGCTGCGCTTCCTTCGGTTTCTTCTGCCGCAAGTATGCCTGACCCAACCGACGGTGCAGCTCCGAATCGTTCGGGTGCGCCGCTACCAGCGCCCCATACGCTGCCGCGGCCAGATCGTTCCTTCCCGCAGTCGTATACACTTCCGCCAGATCGCGCTGCGCCGTTTCATCGCCCGGAGCCATCTTGATTCCGCCCTGCAGCGCGGCGATCGCCTCGTCATTCTTGCCTTCCGCAGCGAGCACCCGCCCCAATTGTATTTCCACCACCGCTTGGTCCGGACGTTCTTTCAGCAGCTTGCGCAAATACTCTTCCGCCTCGGGAAAGCGCCGCCCGCGCATGTATACGTTCGCCAGCCCCAACACCGCCTCCGATGATCCCGGATCAATCGCCAGCGCCTGTTTATACTCTTCCTCCGCCTCGCCATAGTTGTTTTGCTGCTCGAAAAGCATCCCAGCGGCAAAGTGCGGCTCCGTCTCTTTCGGCTGCAGCGCCGAAGCCCGCTTGTAAGCGTCCAGCGCCTCTTCGGGCTTCGACTTCGCCAGCGCGTTCCCCAGAGCTAGCCACGCCCGGTATTGCCCTTCCACAACGTGAGTCGCGGGCTTGAGCCGGGTCGCGGCGCGCAAAAACTCCTCCGCTCCAGGTTGCGAAGTCTTGGCCAACTGCAATCCAAGATTCAAATTGGATTCGAACACATCCGGCTTCGCCGACACCGACTTGCGGTAAGCCGCAATCGACGCATCCACATTGCCCAGCGCATTTTCCACGAACCCCAGATCGAACCATCCCACGTAGCTTGTGGCGTCCCGCTCTACTAACTTATGCAGCAAAGATTCCGCCGCCGCATAGTTCTGTTTCTCGATCGCTGCCTCTGCCTGCGTGAGTTCCGGAGGCTGCCTCGGAGCATCCTCATCCGGAACTTGAATGTGATGAACCGTTCGATGCGTTCCTGAAGCAGTAGGAGAAGGAGGGGAAGAGTTTGAAGAAGAAGACGCAGACCCGCCCTGTGCCTGCCCGGCATCCTGCGCAATCACGCCCCCGCACGCCGCCAAAGCCAGCAGCGTCCTTGCAATAAATTTACTTGCTACCATCGGGACGCGACGCTCCGTTGCCACCACCATGCCCCTTCAACACCCGGGCCAGATACTGTCCAGTATAGGACCCCGCCAACCCCGCAATTGTCTCCGGCGTCCCCGCGCCCACAATCCTTCCCCCGCGCGCCCCGCCCTCCGGTCCAAGGTCAATCACCCAGTCCGCCGTCTTGATCACCTCAAGATTGTGCTCAATCACAAGAATCGATCCGCCCGCGTCGATCAGACGACGGAAGGCTGCCAGCAGCTTGCTCACATCGTCAAAATGCAATCCGGTCGTAGGTTCATCGAAAATATAGAGTAAACGCCGCCTCCGGCGGCCGTCTTCCTGCCCACTCGAAGGGGGACGCCCAATCTCCCGTGCCGCCGGCTGCAAATGCGCCGCCAGCTTCATGCGCTGCGCTTCGCCCCCCGATAGTGTTGTCGCCGATTGCCCCAGTCGCAAATACCCCAGCCCGACCTCATCCAGCACCCGCAGCTTGTCGGTAATCTTGGGCGCTTCGGCAAAAAACTTCAGCGCCTCTTTCACTGTCAGGTTCAACACTTCGTGGATATTCTTCCCGCGATACCGGACCTCCAGCACCTGCGCCTTGTACCGCGTGCCTTTGCACTCTTCGCAGATCAGCTCCACGTCCGCCAGAAACTGCATCTCCACCGTGACCGTGCCATCGCCCTGACACGTCTCGCAACGCCCTCCCGGGATGTTAAAGGAAAAATGCCCGGAGGCGAACCCGCGCTTCTTGGCCTCCGGCATGGAAGCGAACAGATCGCGGATCGCGTCGAACGCTTTGATATAAGTCACTGGATTCGAACGTGGCGTTCGCCCAATTGGTGATTGATCTACCAGCACCACTTCGTCAATAAACTGATCGCCCTCCAGATCGTCCCACGTCGCCGCGCCTCGCGCGGTCCCCGCCGTCGGCTGCTGCTTCGCCTCTCCCAGCGCCCGATACAGCACCTGATGCAGCAATGTGGATTTCCCCGACCCTGAAACTCCCGTGATCGCTACCAGCATTCCCAGCGGAATGCTGATGTCGATCCCTTTCAGATTATTCGCCCGGACATTCTTGATCCTGATCTGCTGCACTCCCGGCTGCCGCCGCACGGCCGGGATCTGGATTCGCAAATCATCAGATAAGTACCGTCCCGTCAGCGACGCCGGATTCCGCAGTATCTCTTCATACGTTCCTGCCGCCACCAGCTTCCCGCCGTTTTCCCCGGCTCCCGGACCCAGATCCAGAATCCGGTCTGCCGTTCGCATAATGTCCGGATCGTGCTCCACCACCAGAATCGTGTTCCCCAAATCCCGAAGACCGTGCAGGATCTTGATCAGCCGGTGCGTATCCCGGCTATGCAGCCCGATCGACGGCTCGTCCAGTACATATAGAGTCCCCACCAGCCGCGAACCCAGCGAAGTCGCAAGTTGAATCCGCTGCGCCTCGCCCCCGGACAGCGTCGATGCCAACCGGTCCAGCGTTAAATACTCCAGCCCCACATCGTTCAGAAAACGCAGCCGCTCGCGGATTTCCTCCAGCAGCCTTTCTGCAATCTCCGCCTCTTCCGCGCTCAACTCAACGCCTGCGAACAATTTCGCTGCGTCTTCCACCGTCATCGCGCACACTTCGCAAATGTTGCGCCCATCAATTTTGACCTGCCGCGCCTCCAGCCGGAGCCGGCTCCCGTGGCACTCTGGACAAGTCGAATACCCGCGATACCGGCTCAAAAATACACGGATGTGCAGCTTGTATTTCTTCCGTTCCAAATATTGGAAGAATCCCCGCACCCCCAAAAAATCGCCTTCGCCATTCAGGATAAGTTCCTGCTGCTCCGGTTCGAGTTCTGCCCAGGGCACGTCAAGCGGAATCTCCGACTGCTTCGCGAAGCGCTTCATCTCGGTGAATACCGGACGATATTTCGGCTTGTTCCACGGATCGATCGCTCCGTCTCCAAGCGATTTGGTTTTGTCCGGAATCACGAGGTCGAGATCGAAATCAATCGTGTTTCCAAACCCCTGGCAGCGCGCACAAGCGCCATAAGGATTATTAAATGAAAACAGCCGCGGCTCTGGCTCCTCGTACCGCAGATTGCAGTTCTTGCATTCGAATCGTTGCGAAAACCGCAAAACCCGTGTGGCGCGGGCGCCTTCGCCCGCGGAAGCTAGGGAATCAACTCTCGCGGAGACGTCGAAGATCACTTCCCCCGATTCCCGATAAGCCGTCTCAACTGCGTCCACTATGCGCGAGCGCACCTCAGGGGAAACCGTTAGACGGTCCACCAGGATAAATACCGGCTGCTCGAAGTTAATATCCAGCAGCGATTCCGGCGTGGAAAACTCAAACACCTGCCCAGCCTGATACAGGCGATTGAAGCCCGCCTTCCGCAAATCGAACAAGCGGGTCTTCAACTGCTCCGTCAAGCCCGCGGCCGCAGTGGCGCTTTTCTTGCTGCTCTTGCGCCCTCGCAAAACCTTCTTCGCCGGCTCCTGCGGCACGCCGGCAGCCGTCTTCAGCGGAAACACTACCTGTACTCGTGTCTCCGGATCGAGTCCCAACATCACATCCGCAATCTCATCGACCGTATCCTTTTTCACTTCGAGGCCACAAGTCACGCAATACGTTCGCCCCACCCGCGCAAATAACAGCCGGAGATAGTCATAAATCTCCGTGGCCGTGGCCACCGTCGACCGTGGATTTCGCGTTGTGTTCTTCTGCCGAATCGCTACCGCCGGCGCGATCCCGTCAATCGAGTCCGCATCAGGCTTTTCAATCCGCTCCAGAAACTGACGCGCATAGGCCGACAGCGACTCCACATACCGCCGCTGTCCTTCCGCGTAAATTGTGTCGAAAGCGAGCGAAGATTTGCCTGAACCGGAGACTCCCGTAACCACGGTCAGCGCATTGTGTTCAACCTCAAAATCAATATTCTTGAGATTGTGAACCCGCGCTCCGTGAACAATTATGCTGTTTTCCGTAGTGATCAACTCAGACATGGAATAAGCGTAGAGCCGCCGCCGCAGCGGTTCTACGCACGCAACCGCCCCCAGCAGCCTCAGCCAGCGCTGCCGAACCTTCTATTATAAAGCACAGTTTTAGCGCGCCGAGTGGAGATCCGAGCCAGGCGCCAGGAGGGAATACTGATCAAAACGCGAAGCAAACAGCAAAGTCAGCACGGAGCCCAGCCCCAGCCCAGCAATCAAGAAGGTAATCGCAGTAGCAAGATCGTAATCAGGCTTCTTCACCTTTTCCACAGTTGATTGATTAACCCCCGCCGAATCCGGAACTGGCGTATCCACAGCCATAACGTCCACGATTTTCTCCTTAGAATTGTTATTGTCTTTCCCCAACGTTTACATGACCCGCATTCACATTAGTGGTTCGATGCTCTCGACGTGAATGGTGTTGGTGTTCAGATCCAGCTTGCCCGTCACCTTTACCTGCTTGCCCGCATACTGTTTGGCTTTTGCCGCATCATCGAATCTGTAACTGACCTTGGTGACCGGATCTTTCAACATGAGCTGGCCGTTTTCTTTCACGATCTTTCCACTGAAAGTCTTGGCTTCTTCCGTGGTAGCTTCCCCGGAGGCGGGCATTTGCCCCTCATTTTGTTGCTGGGTCGTAGTCGCTGCCGGGTCCGCCTTCCGCGGCGCCGTCGAACTCCGGTCTTCGTCAGAACCAGAAGATTGTTGCCCTTGCGATTGTTGTGCGTATCCAGAAGGCCCAAGAGCGACAGCCAGGAGCGTCACCGCCGTGGCAAAACAGAAACGCAGCAGAAATCTTTTCATGGCAGACCCCTCCGGGGGGACTTCGGGGCCGTCGAACGGCGCCTCTCGACCCTCCTGCAAAAGATGTGCCAATCTCGCCATCCCCCCTTTGTGCCTGTAAACAAACTTCTTAGCCGAAAGTCTTCCGCTCAAACCATGAAATTTACGCTCGCCGAAAGCATCTCTTGCCAGGTGAAGCGCCGAGCTCAGTTTCCGCTGCCCAATATCCAATGTTAAGCGTCTGTGAAAAGCCTCCTACATGATCCACCCTAGTTTCAATTCCCCCGCAAAGGTTTATTTTCCTACTGATCCAGTAGGGTGGGACGACGGCAAAATGCATTTTCTTCCTTCACCCGGTGGCCAATCTTAGTTTCACTAACAAGTCGCAGGTTCCCCGGTCATTAGAAGTCAGCAGTGAAAATATTCGCCGACGTGGAGAGTTTGATATGGCACTCAATAACGCCGCCTACGGAATGTATTCCCACGACGTAGCCTTGAACGATGTCGTGCATACCCTGAATCAGGCGGGCTTCGACAACGAGGACATTTGTATGATGCTATCGCCTACGCATCCCATTGCCGGCCTGGTTCGCGACGCTAGCCTGTTCAATTCGGAGTGCGAATCGAACGCTGTTACCGCCAGCCTCATCGGATGGCTCTCCGGTTTCGGAGCAGTCCTCATCCCCACCGTCGGTTTCTTCATTAAGTCGCAGGCTTTTTTCCACGCTCTCATGGTGTCGCGCGAGGCCCCCGCTCTCTGCGGAAATGCCAGGACGCTGGTCGGCCTCGGCTTTTCAGACGCCGACGCCGACCGCTTCGAGAGTCAGCTTCGCCAGCTTGGCGTGCTAGTCTATGTCTCCTGCTCCGAAACTGCAAAGACTCTATGGGCTTGCGAAGTCTTGCGCCACACCGGCGCCCGCGAAGCGTCAACCCTGGAAGAGAGAGTCACGGTGACGGCCGCCACCGCAGCGGCCTGATCCACTGGATACCGTGGGGAACGGTCCTTGTGTGGGACGGAAACTCTTGTCCGTCGCTTTTGATTTAGACCTTGGCTTGAGCTTCTGATTCGGGTCTGCAGACTAGGTGTCTTGAGTTGACTTATTCTTCCCCGCGCTCCTGCTCCTCATCCCGCCGCTTCCCATACCGGAACGCAAAACCCACCCCAAATACCATAATGCCAATCGGCGGGACCAACATCACCAGAATTGCCCGGTTCAACGCGCGCTGACCCTCCTTGGGCGTACTCCTCGCCGCCGCATTACACATCGCGCACCCCTGCGCAAACGCCGGCACACTGAAAAGCGCCAGGATCGCCGTCAAGGCTATGGCCCGAAATTTTCCTTGCCGAAACTCCATTGCAATTCTCTGATCTCTTAGTGAACACCTAAATGCAGAACGCGGTCCGCGTCCGGGAAAAAGAAGAAATACATAATCACAAAGCACCCTGTCACCGAAATTACCAGCAACCAGCGCATCAACGCCTTCTCGAACTTCAAGTGCATGAAGTATCCGATGATTAGCGCCGATTTGATTACCGACAATACCAGCAACACTTCGAGCATTCGAACCGGTTCAAAGACCTGTCGGTAACCCAGCCACACTTCAACGCCAGTCAGAACCAGCAACGCTCCCCACACCCAGAAATACTGCCCCTTGCTGTCGTCATGCTTCGCCACATCGTGCATCGTCTCGTCCCCTACCGTGATTTTGGGTGGCGCAGCGCTTCAGCGCTGCGATAAAGCGCTCTTCTCATCGGCGGCTTTAGCCGCTGAGGCAAGAGTTTTCTGGCCCTTAAACCTTCGTCGACATCAAATAAACCAGTGGAAAAATGAACATCCAAACCAGATCCACAAAGTGCCAATACAGCCCGGAGACTTCCACATCATGCGCGTCATAATCTTTCGGCTTCAAAAAGATAATCACGGCCGAAACGATTAGACCAATCAACAACGCGTGCACGCCGTAATGAAAAACATTGTCTGCCGGAATCAGAAAATAGGCCGCCACATACAGCACGCCTAGAATCGGCAGAAACCATTTCCGCAGCGCCACCACGCCCAGATAAATCACGCCAATCGTTACATGCAGCATGTGCATTGCAGTGAGTCCAAAAAATGTCGCGGCGAATTGCGGCACGCCCATCGAAATCTTCCCGTACTCGGTATCGAGCTGCCCCGCCGGCTTGGGGAATCCCGGCAGCGTCAATCCTTCATGAATCAACTTCGTCCACTCCATCCCGTGAAGGACGATAAATGCGGTCCCGAACGCCATCGTCGCCAGCAGCCAGTTGCGCGTCCACGCGCGGTCACGCCGCTGCGCTGCGAATACTGCCATCACCATGGTCAGCGAACTCGACAGCAGGCACGCCGTCATCACCGTCGCATTAATAATGCTGTCTTTTCCAAACGGTGTCGGCCACACTGTGTATATCCGGTTGTAGCTGAACGCAAACAGCAGCGCCCCAAACGTCAGCGAGTCCGAGGCCAGAAACAGCCACATGCCCACCTTCTTCGAGTAAGCCCCAAATAGCGGAGCTTCATACTCGCCCGCAACCCCATGCACGGCGGCGGCGTTGTGTTCCAGCGTGGCGTCAGCCATTCCTAAGATTCCCCTTTCCGTCATCGCGCAAAAGACAAGAGAGCAAAAACGTAAATCCACAACACCGCCATGAAGTGCCAGTACCAGGCCGTGACGTCAACCACAATGCGCCGGCCCTCGACCGGACGCGCTAGCAGGGAAGTCACCGATGCCCAGATCAAGGCGATGATCCCGCCCGCCAAATGTACTGCATGCGCCGCCGTCAGCAAATAAACAAACGAGCTGTTCGGATTCGTATCTACAAAAAATCCTCGCGCCTTCAACTCGCCCCAGGCCAGCCACTGTCCTACCAGGAAGGCAAAACCCAGCAGCACGGTTGCGCCTAGCCACGGGAAGCTCTTATCTTCGCCCAAGGAAATTCCCGGCATCGTTTGCAGCGGAGCCAGCGCCGCCCGGCGCTTGATGTCGCGCCGCGCAAACTCCATGGTCAAACTGCTCACTAGCAATAGCGCCGTATTGATTGCCAACAACAGCCAGGGCAACTGGACCTGCCCCCAGTCGCGCACATAAGAATTCGTCGCACCATCGAATGTCGGCAACCCCTGCCGCACCACGTACGCGCTGGTCAGCGAAATAAACACCATACTGACCGTCGCGATCCCGCAGATCAGCCCCAGCCGCGCCCGACGCAACCGTGCCCCATAATTTGGAAGGTTGGAATCGTGCGAGTTGTCGCCACCACCGCCACCTCCCGGCGGCACCGGAGTGTCCCCACCCCGCCCCAACCGGTTCACCGGAGTACTTGGACTGTAAGTCGCCATAAAATCTAACTGCTGAAATGCCCACCGGGTCCGCATCAGGGTATGCCTATATGCACACCAAAATCCCGACCCTAATCCCGCCTTCAGGCGCGGCGCCCTTCCTTCAATGCGTCGCCGTCGTCGCCGGATCTGTCTGCATCACATAATCCCGCGGCGCGCCTGGGACACCATATTCATACGGCCCATGATTCACGACTGGAGTCACCCCACCAAAATTATCGTGCGGCGGAGGCGTCGCCGTCGTCCATTCGAGCGTCGTCGCTTCCCACGGATTATCGCTCGCCTTCGGCCCCTTGAACATGCTCCAGAAAAGATTGATCACAAAAATAAACTGCGCGGCAATCGTGATAATCGCCGCGTATGTCATGAATGCATGGATCGGCATCAGCTTCTGCAGATACGCCACTTCAGTATATTGCGAGTACCGCCGCGTACCGCCCGCCACCCCCAGATAATGCATCGGCATGAAGATCGCGTACGTTCCTGCCAGCGTCAGGAAGAAGTGCACCCGCCCCCACGTCTCGTTCATCATTCGCCCAAACATCTTCGGGAACCAGTAATACGTCGCCGCGAACATTCCGAAAATCGCCGCCACTCCCATGATCAGATGGAAGTGCCCGACCACGAAATAAGTATCGTGCAACTGGATATCGAGCACCGGCTGGGCCAGGAACGGTCCACTCAAGCCACCCGACACAAAAAGGGAAACGAATCCGATCGCGTACAACATCGGCGTATGAAACCGAATCCGCGCCTTATACATCGTACCCAGCCAGTTAAAGGTCTTGATCGCCGATGGCACCCCAATACACATCGTCAATATTGAAAACGCAAATGCTGAATACGGACTCATGCCACTCATGAACATGTGGTGGCCCCACACCATGAAGCCAAAAAATCCAATGGAAAGCATCGCGTAAACCATCGCCTTGTATCCAAAGATCGGTTTGCGCGAGAACGTCGACAGAATTTGCGACGCCACGCCCATCCCCGGCAGGATCGCGATGTAAACTTCGGGATGTCCGAAGAACCAGAATAGATGCTGCCACAGAAGCGGTGACCCGCCTTTGTGCCCCATGATCTGTCCGTTCACTACTACCAACGGTACATAAAAACTTGTTCCCAGATTTCGATCCATCAGCAGCAAGATCCCTGCCGATAGCAGCACCCCGAACGCCAGCAATCCAAGAATCGCGGTTATAAACCACGACCAGACCGTCAATGGCATCCGCATCAACGTCATACCCTTCGCGCGGAGATCCAGCGTAGTCGTAATGAAATTAAGCGCCCCCATCAGAGACGCGATGCAGAAAATCGCGATGCTCGTGATCCACAAATCTGCGCCCAGTTGTTCCCCCGGCCCAGCCGATGGCAGCGCGCTCAACGGCGCATATCCTGTCCACCCATGCAGTGGCGCTCCGCCGGTGACAAAAAATGCCGCGACGATGGTTACGAATGCTATAAACGTGGTCCAGAACGAAAGCATATTCAGCACCGGAAACGCCATGTCCGGCGCTCCAATCTGAATCGGTAGAAAATAATTTCCGAATCCACCCTGCGGCGCCGTCGTCAGCACGAAGAACACCATGATCGTCCCGTGCATCGTCAGCAGGCTGAGGTATGTTTCCGGCTTAATCTCCCCGACCAGCGGCAGACTTGCCCCCGGCCACAGCAGGTGAATACGCATCAGCAGCGACAAAAACATCCCCACCCACACCGCCGTGAGCGCCAAAAAGAAATACTGAATGCCAATAACTTTGTGGTCCAGGCTAAAAATATATTTCCGAATGAACCCCTGAGGAGCGTGTGAATGAACCGTAGCTGCGGTCGCCATTTATTGTTTCTCCGCCTCCCGTGCTGCCATCCATTTATCGAAATCTTCCTGGCTGACGACATGCACCATGCCGTGCATTTTGTAGTGCCCCAAACCGCACAATTCGGCGCATAAAATCTCATACTCGCCGATCGCCGTTGGCTTGAAGTGCATGTGAATATTCAATCCGGGCACCGTGTCCTGCTTAAAACGTAGCGAGGGCACAAAGAAGCTGTGGATCACATCCACCGCCCGCAGGCTCACGTCCACTTCGCGATCCACCGGCAAATACATTGTGCCCGTCACCACATCATCTTTCGCCGCTGGATCCGATGTGTTCAGCCCCACTGCCGCTTCTCCGCCAGCCGACGGGTCCATCAGCTTCGGACTCGTAGCTCCATACTTCCCATCAGGCCCCGGATAGCGGAAGTACCACGCAAACTGCATCCCCGTGACCTCAACCTGCACCGCGCCCGGCCCCGCCTGATCAAAGCGCTGGCTCGCCCAAACCGTACTGCCCATCAGATTTAGTCCCACAAACAACACAGTGGTTAGCACTGTCCAGACGATTTCCAGTCTCGTATTGCCGTGCGAATACAGCACCGGCGGGGACGAAGGTTGCTCCCGGTATCTCCACACGAGGTAACCCAGAGAGAGTTGTGCAGCCAGAAAAACAATTCCCATTAGTACAAAAGTGAGGGCAAGCTGCCCATCGATGAAGTGCGCTGCGTCCGCCGCGCCAACCGGCAACCACCAGGTTTTAGCAACAAAAAAGTACGTGCTGATCAGAGTGATCAGCCAGATCACACCCATTAACGCGAGGCCCATTCCCCAGTCCCCCGTTCAAGCAACAACGTCAAACGATTTCCCCACAGCCGTTGCCTCGCCCCACGGCGCAAAGCACCAGTCGGCGGCGAGTTTACCACAGCTGCCTGAGAAAAAAACAAGCGAGTTGCACAAGAAATAAAAAACTACCCATGAATCTCACGGATTTCCAATGATGCAAAAATCAATTACTGTATGTCATCCCGAGCGAAGCAAGAGACCATGGCTCTGCTTGCAGCTCCACCAAATGCAGGCAGGAAATCGCCGGAAGCCACCCGATCCCGCCCTATCCGTGGTAATCCGTGCAATGCGTGGCAAATTTTATTTCTCGCTCCACTCCGGCACACGACCAGGAGTCCACGGGGCCCCCGCAGCCTCCATATCTTTCTCGAGCTTGGCCAGATCAGTTTCAACCAAAGCCCGAAGTTTCAGAAGTGTCTCCGCAAACTCCGCCGCCGCAATGTTGTAATCCTCAACATGACTCTGGGTCGGCTTCGCCAGCGAGAATCTCTCGCCCTCCATAATGGCCTCAATCCGATCGTTGATTGACGACGCCACCGGCTCGTTCCGCTTCTGCATCTCCCGATCTCCGCTCAACACCCGCAGGATCAACCGATCTTTCTGCTCAATCGCATCCGCCTCCGAGTCCAATTGTTTTCCCGCCGCAGGTGTTTCCCGCAAAGCTTCGCGGATCGACTTCACCCGATCTTGTACGTCGTGAGCAGTATGGTTCGCCCCCGAGACCGCCCGATAGAGTCGCGCCACCTTGCGGTGGAAGTCCGCCCTCGCCGCCAGATCTCCGGCATTGATTGATCCCTGCCCCTCGCTCACAACTTTAAAATTCTGCGCCGCCCCCAGCTCCATTACCACTCCCCCCACGTTCTGAAAACATCGCACTGAGTACGCACCGGGCATCACCAATATTCCCTTAGACGATGCCGGCGGAAAGTCTTCTTCATCGTCACGATGCTCGCGCAGGGAGACTATTGGATACCTCAAATCCCAGGCCGCCCGCTGAAATCCTGAATCAGTGCTCCCCTCCACGCGCCGAACCGCCCCCCCCGATTCGTCGTACACCACAAAATAAACCTCCGGCTTGCGTTCCTCGGCCTCCGCCCGCAACTCGTCATTCGAAGGGTAAGGCAGCGTCTGTTTTTTCTTCGCAGCATCTTTCTGCGCTTCCTGCCGTTTTTCCGTCTTCGTCTTCAACTTTTCCTTCAAGTACACCGTGAACACCGCGCCAAACGGAGGATTCTCGGCAGTATAAAACGCCTCTCCCTGAAACCCTTTCTTCGGCCCACCCAGTGGATGCCGCTCCACATACAGCAATGCATCCTTCACCGGAAAAATTGTGGCCGCTTCTTCCAAGGTCTCTGCCTTCAGCTGACGCAGCGCAGAAATATCATCCAGCACATAGAAGCCGCGCCCAAACGTGGCAATCACCAGATCGCCTTCCCGCGTCTGCTCCACCATGTCGCGCACCGCGATCGTCGGCAGCCCTCCCTTCAGCTGAACCCAGTGCGCTCCGCCATCGATTGTGAAGAACGCTCCAAACTCCGTCCCCGCAAACAGCAGATTCCCATTCACCGTATCTTCTGCAAACGCCAGCACAGGACCGTTCTCCGGCAGGTTCCCCGCAATCGATGTCCACGTCTTTCCCGCATCCGTCGATTTCAGCAAATAAGGTTTGAAATCCTCATTCTTATGGTTGTCGAACCCCGCATAAACCACGTTCACATCATGCGACGAAGCAGTCAGCCGGCTAACATAAGTCGTATCCGGCACGCCCGCAAACTTCTCGTACTTCGTCCACGTCTGCCCGCTGTCCGCCGTCACCTGGATCAGCCCATCGTCGGTGCCTACAAAAATCAGCCCTTCTTTTTTGGGCGACTCCGCCAGCGCCACAATGTTTCCATAGAACGACGTCGACGCATTCTTCGCCACTGCATCCGGATCCCACACCTTGCCCATCACCGGCAACTTGTTCCGATCAATCTGCCGCGTCAGATCGCCGCTGATCGCCTTCCAGGTATCTCCACGATCGTCGCTGCGAAATAATTTGTTCGCCGCAAAATATAACCGCGTGTGCGAGTGCGGACTGATAATGATCGGCGAATCCCAATTCCAACGCAGCGGAGGCTCCCCCTTGCCCTCCTGTGGCTGCAAAACAATCTCCTGTCCCGTCGGCTTGTCATACCGCACCAATACCCCATACTGCGACTCCGAATAGATCGTGTTCGCATCCACCGGATCCACCTGCGAACGGAATCCGTCCCCACCGGTGGTCACAAACCAGTCCGAATTCATGATGCCGTTGACATTCCGCGTGCGCGCCGGACCGCACCAGGAAAAATAATCCTGCGTCCCGCCGCACACGTTGTAGAAGGGAAGCGCGTTGTCCACCGCCACGTCGTAAAACTGCACCGTCGGCAGATTCGCTTTGAACTGCCAGCTCCTCGCGTCATCCCAGGTCTCATACATCCCGCCATCCGACCCCAGCAGCCAATGCTTCGTATCGTCCGGATCAATCCACAGCGCGTGATTATCACCGTGATGATTCGTCTCTTCCACCTTCTTCAAAGTCTTGCCGCCATCGAGCGATTCGCGCAAACTTACATTCATGAGAAAAATCCGATCCACATTCTTCGGATCGCAAACCACTCGCGCGTAATACATTGCGCCCACATCGAATTCATTTTTGCGCTCCCACGTGGCGCCCCGATCATTCGACCGGAAAATTCCGCCCTTCCCGTCCGCCGCCTCAACCGTGGCATACACCACGTTCGGATCAGCCGGCGAAACCGCCAGCCCGATCCTCCCCATATCCACCGACGGCAATCCGGATTTCAACTTATTCCAAGTTGCCCCCGCATCCGTTGATTTGTAAATCGCACTCTCCGGCCCGCCGTCGATCAATGTAAAAACATGCCGCCGCCGCTGGTAAGCCGCCGCATAAACAATGTCGGGATTCGACGGATCAATCGCCACGTCTGCCACGCCTGTGTTCTCGCTGATCGTCAGTACCGCTTTCCACGTCTTTCCTGCATCCGCCGACTTATAGAGTCCGCGGTCCCCGCCGGGCCCCCACAGCGGCCCCTCCGCCGCCACATACACAACTTTCGAATCCCGCGGATCAATCACCACCCGCCCAATGTGCTCAGACTTCTTCAATCCCAAATTCGACCAATTCTTCCCGCCATCATCCGAACGGTAAATGCCATCTCCATAAGAAACGCTTCGTTGCGAATTGCTCTCGCCCGCACCAACCCACACCACCGACGTATCATTCGGATCCAGGGCGACCCACCCGATGGAGTAGGACCCTTCTTTATCAAACAGCGGAGTCCATGTCGTCCCGTCATTCACCGTCTTCCACACCCCGCCCGACGCCACGCCCACGTAATACTCAAACTTATTCCTCGGATTCACCGCGATCGACATCACCCGCCCCGAAGCCGCTCCCGGTCCAATCGACCGAAACTTCAGCCCGGAAAACGTGTCAGCGGTCATCCCGCCCTTTTTCTCTTCGTCCTTCTTCTGCATTGCGGGCACGGCCTGAGGTTCTTCTTTCTTCGAGCCCTTCTTGCTCTTTGGCGAGGTTGGGACTGCCTGCGGCTTCTTGTCCGCATCCTGATCTTGAGCAGCTACAAACAAGTGGGTGGGAAAAATCAGCAGGACGGCAAGAAACCCAGCGCATCTCAATTTCACAGGCTGCTCCAAGTAAAGATTTCCAAAACCGATATGTATACAGGAATTTCTCGCAACTTAGAAGCAGGTACTCCTATCCGCTCTGTCACCCTGAGCGAAGGTAGTGCTTCGCATCTGCGAAGGACGACCGGAATCGAAGGATCCCTGTCCCGACCACGATCAGATTCCCGTGCACCACCCGATGCCCCACTTCTCTCATCTTTTATGTGAAGTGGGACCTTTCACCTTCCAGAGTTCCATATAAACAGCAAAAAGCCGCAGGCATTCCGCCCGCGGCTCCCTTGCTTCCTGCAAACTACCAGATCAGAGTCACCACACCCGCCATCGCAATCGTATTCGCATTGTGAATCACGAAGGTGTCCGTGCTCGCAACTTGGATATCCACAAGATGGCTGTAGTCCAGATACACGATGTGGGTCCCAGCTGTGCCGCTAAAACCTGACGTGATCGCCGCCGACGCCGGCGATTCGATTCCTGTCCACTCCAGGAAGGCCGACGGTACATGCAGCATGGAAACCTGCCCAACGCCGCGATAGCCGAGATTATTTTGCACGCCCATCACCAGCACGGGAACGCTCTCGGCCGGGTTTACAGCCGTGCTGGAAGCGCCTGCAGCCAGGTTATACGTCACCTTCGAGGCGTTGGGAGCGGTGATGGTTTGAGTGGCATGCGTTCCGATATTCATTGCCACCACAGCGACGAAACCAGCGAGTAGCAACGTCGTTACGCGGGAAAAGTTTGAGTGTTTCAATTTGCAATTCTCCTTAAGTGTGTTTTAGTTTGTCCTGATCCGTGTCCAGGAGTAGAGACGAAGCCCTGCGAACTCCCGCGAGCCTTCGTCGGTTATTTGTTGATGGCTGCCGCCGATGTCATCTGCTGATCGCCGTTCGGCCACGCCGTTTTTTGAAAAGAAATGCCCGCCGCCTGCTCCTCAACCCTTCAGGGCCACGGCCAGATTTCGCCGGTAGCAAACGCCCAACGCCAAGGCGCCTCCAAAGGTTAGAGTTCCGGAAAATCCCCGTATCCAGCGCTCTCGCCGGACCAGCACATCTGGTCGCAGAACCGCTGCCTGCGCATTGTTGATCGGTGGCATCACAAAAGCGTTGTTCTCAATCTTCAAGCGCGGCGATGCCATCTCTACCAGCAACCCCGTCGCAAATATCGCCCAAAGACACAGCGCAAGCTTCGTCTGCCGTGCCTCGTCGCTCGATCTTTGCATTTGTGCGTTTCTTTCCTTGTTCGCAATTTGATGATTCACGATGCCTACCTTTCGTCCACATAGTGCAAGTGGGGGAAAAAGCGTTTCAGAAACAACTGAACCGCAGGAATGGAATCTCTGGGAGTAGGAGCCACCAGGTCGTGATCGACCCTTGGGCGGGCAGGCAGCCTTCGGCTGTTAAAATCCCTCAATGCCACCACGCGCCCAAGGCCACGAAACCCGCTACATGAAAATGCAGAAGAACTATTGCTTCGTCTGCGGCATGGATAATCCCGGAGGCATGCGCCTGAAATTCGTTCTCGACGAAGCCCGCCAAACCTTCGTCTGCCGCTTCCGCCTCGGCAAGCGCTACACCGGCCCCCCTGGCCACACTCACGGCGGCGTCATCGCCTGCATCCTCGACGATGCCATGGGCAAGGTGAACAAGCTCCATCACGTCGTCGCGCTCACCCGAGAGATGACCATCGAATACCTAAAGCCCGTCCCCCTGCACAAGCCTTTGCGCGTCGAAGGGCGCGAAATAAAAAAACGCGGCCGCACACATGTCAACATGGCGGAAATTCTGAATGAGAAAAACGAAGTCCTGGCCCGCAGCCGCGGCATCTTCATCGCCATCGACCCCGAAAAAATGTTCGCCAAGTACGTGGAGAGATAGCCCGTGTGGAGTTGCTCATGTGGGTCGGACACTCCTGTCCGACGCCTTTGACGTTAACTCATTGAATTCAACTCGGCTCATGTGGGACAGCCGCCCTTGGCTGTCCAGCCGAACAAAAGCTCGGCGGTTTCAAACGCTAACCGCCTAAGACTTACCCTGTGCTCCCCCTGTGTCCCCTGTGTTAAAGGTTTCCTGACGGCCGACAGCTGACGGCTGACAGCCCATCGAGCAGGGGTACCGCGAATCCCAAACGCACTGTAAAATAAATAAGGCTTCGCTGATAGCTAACAGCTGAGAGCTGAAAGCTGCTCCAGAAAAGAGTCCATCCATGTCGAAAAACAACGGTAGCCCCACCTCCCTCCGCCTCAAAACCGGCCTCGCCGAAATGCTAAAAGGCGGCGTCATCATGGACGTCACCAACGCCGAGCAGGCCGCCATTGCTGAAAAAGCCGGCGCTGTAGCCGTAATGGCCCTGGAGCGCGTCCCCGCACAGATCCGCGCCGAAGGCGGGGTTGCGCGAATGGCTTCGCCTAAAAAGATTCGCGAGATTATGGCGACCGTGTCGATCCCGGTCATGGCCAAGTGCCGCATTGGACACTTTGCGGAAGCGCAAATCTTGCAGGAGCTCGGCGTCGACTACATCGACGAATCCGAGGTGCTCACTCCTGCCGACGAAGCTCATCACGTCGACAAGCACGCGTTCAATGTCCCATTCGTCTGCGGCGCGCGCAATCTCGGCGAGGCTCTGCGACGCATTGCCGAAGGCGCAGCCATGATCCGCACCAAAGGTGAGGCCGGCACCGGCGACGTAGTCCACGCCGTCAAGCACATCCGCCAGATCGTGCAGGAGATGCGCATCCTCACCGTCCTCGGCGAAGAAGAGCTCTACGCCAAAGCCAAAGAGCACGGCGCGCCGTACGAACTGATCAAGATGGTCGCGAAAGCAGGAAAGCTGCCGGTGCCGAATTTCTCCGCCGGAGGAATTGCCACGCCCGCCGATGCGAGCCTGGTAATGCAATTAGGCGCGGAAGCCGTCTTCGTAGGCAGCGGCATCTTCATGAAAGACAGCACCACCTTCGCCGATCCCGCCGAAGCCGAGAAGCGAGCCCGCGCCATCGTCAAAGCCGCCACTCACTTCAACGACCCTAAAGTGTTACTTGAGGTCAGTGAAGACCTGGCGGGAGCGATGAAAGGGCTGGCTGTGGCTGGGTTGGACGAAGCGCAGATGCTGCAAACTCGGGGTTGGTAACGTCTGTTTAGGGCGTACGCGTTTTAAGGATTCGCTCCTGCACATCCCTGATGCCAAGAGGAGATATGCGTATGCGATGTTGAAGTTCATCGTATTCAAGCAACCGCGCCCTATGGAAGGGCTTAAGAATCTCGTCGCAGAATACTTTGGAGTTGCTGTACCCGACTTACGCTAAAAGGTCCTTCTCAGCAACCCAGGCCGGCTTCGCGTGGAGAAGCAGCAGCGTCTGGTCACCCTTGCTCATCTTCGGTGCAAGGACGCGCCGCATGCCTTCAAATTCCCAGATCAATGTCTCGCTCGGGTATCGCCGCCGCTCCGCCGTGCAGGCTACCGTAACCATTTGCTTGTTGCTTGCTTGTTATGTCCTGATCTTTCGCATTTTCGAAGGTGGGGGCTGACCCACTCTTCGTGCTTTTCAAAGGGTGGGATTCCTGAATGCACGCAGCCTAGGTTTCTTGGGCGCGCAGCTTGCGTCCCAGCCTAAAATGTAGCCATGACTCAAGAAGTCTCCGAGATTCTAAAAAAGGCCCTAGCTCTTCCTCCCGAAGCCCGCGCCGCCATTGCCGGATCTCTCCTCGAAAGCCTCAACGAGGCTCCGGCCGACGAAGGCGTCGAAGCTGCTTGGTCCGAAGGGATCAAGCGCCGTATCGAAGAGATTGATTCGGGCAAGGTTCAGATGATTCCTTACGAGGAAGTGCGGCGGCGCCTTGCAGCCTGGCTGTCCGATGCCGCCCCTGACTGCATTCCGGCAGCTTGGCGAACAATCTACATACCTGCCGGTGGTTTTGCCCTAGTCCTGACTCGCACGCTATTTGTTATCAGCGACATACATTGGCATCCGTAATGCCTATTTCATGGTGTACCTCAGCGAAAAAGGAGGCTCCCTATGAAACGAGCAATGAAACGAGCGCTGCTTAGCTCCCATCGAATGTGGATCCTCGCCATGCTGGCGTTGCTGTTTACGCCGGCGGTCTATGCTGGAAACGATGTGATGGCGGAGATTCAGTTCCAGGGAAAATCGAAGGTTGAGAAGACTTCAGGCGTATGGGTGGATGGACAATACGTTGGTTATCTGAAGGAGCTCAAGGGGTCGAAGAAGGTCATGCTTATGCCGGGGGAGCACGTGATTACAGTGCGCCAGAACGGCTATCGCGACTTCACCCAGCGGCTGGTTGTACAGCCGGGAGAGACGCAGGTAGTGGAAGTGGCAATGGCGAAGGCTCCTATGGGGATCCTTCCCGAGGTGACGTCCACGGTTAAGATTTCGGTGAATCCGTCGCGAGCCGCAGTCTTTTTGGATGGGGCGTTCGTAGGACACGTGGCAGAGTTCCAGGGTGTGGGCCGAGGTTTGGTAATTGCGCCGGGTGCCCACAAGATCAAAATTGCGCTGCCCGGATATAAGACGTTTGAGACGGACATCAATCCGCAGGGCGACCAGAAAGTGGAAGTGAAGACAGACCTGGCGAAGGATGAAGTCCCGGTGGATGAGCCGTTGCTGAAGCCGGATGGCAACGACCATGGGGCACAGTCGTCTGCGGCCAACCCTCCGCCGGCCTCTCCTCAGCGCTGAAACGAGAGAGCGATCTGCGAGGCAGAAGTGGCGGGTAGCCCCTGGTCTCGGTACCGACTTCCCATGTCTCGCAAGAGAAGCGAGACATGGGCACTCATCCGCGGTTTCCCTTGAAACGATTTCCTTTCGCATTCACTATTCAATGAAGCAATTGACTCACTCGTATTGCGAAAGGTGTAAAAAACATGCCTACACAAGCAGACATCGAAGCCTTGGAAGAAGATCTCGCCATCAAAGAGCGCTCTTATCGGCGAGCCTTGGCGAGAATGATCGCGATGGCGAAGTTAACTCTGGCGGCTAACATCGCGGATACAGGCGTCGTGGAACAGCCAGGGGACGGGGAGCTCGTGGACCCGCCGCTAAACCGAACGCTTCCCTGATCCTGAAGTGGGCCGTTCCTATTCTGCGCGACCGGCCGGATCATTGGTAACTTTCACGCGTTGCCCCGCCTACGTAGAATCGCAGCCAGGGCATGATCGAGTCGCTGCAATCGATTTTCGACCAACTAGATCTCGACCTGGGGCTAGACAAGCCTTGGCAGGGGGTCTCCCGTCCGGCGCTCGTGGGCTGGCTCATTTTCTATGCCGGATTCCTCATCTACGCCTTGCACGCCAACGGCGGAATGCTGTTCATCGATTTGGCCAATCTGGTCGTCCACGAGGGCGGTCACAATCTTTTTCGATGGTTCGGCCCGACGCTCGGGTTGTGGGGAGGAACTCTGCTCCAGTGGCTCGTGCCGTTCCTTCTCGCGGCGTACTTCTTTACTCATCGTCAGACCACTGCCTTCGTTTTCTCCCTGTTCTTTTTTTTCGAGAACTGGCTCTACACCGCAACCTACATGGCCGATGCGCGGGCGCAGGTGCTGCCTCTGGTCACCACCGGGGACCCTGAATTTGCCGAGCACGATTACTTTCGAATATTCAGCGATCTCGGCGTTCTCAACTACGACACGAAAATCGCTGCTGTGGTTCGCCTGCTAGGCTGGTGCGGGATGATCGCCGTGGTGGTCTGGTTTGCTCTGCGGCCGACAGGCAAAACGAAGCAGTCAGAAGAAGACACAGCATTGGACGCCAGGTTCATCGACTATTTGCGGAAATGACTGCTGAGAGCTTCGGACGGCTGGCCCACCCGTGTGGTGCCATCTCTCAACTCTCGGGGTTAAAACCGGGGGTTTAAGACCGGGGACTTTCCCCATTTCTTGCCCGCCAGTTGAAAAAATAGCCAGGTTCTGGATGACCTGCCACCGTGGGATCGCAAAAACTGCATTCGGCCGCCATTGACGAAAAACCAGGGGAAACTCGCGAAACGTTTGCCCGGATTTACGCACTATCTAGGCAGAGGTGGAAATATGCAATTCGATGCCATCAAACTTAAAGATCCGATGGGCACGCTCAAGGGCGCCACGGAAACGCTTGCCAATGTGGGGATGGAGAAGACACAGGAGGCGCTGGGGCAGATCAACCTGTTGCTGCAACTTCTGCAGTCAGCAGGGTACGGCGTCGCCAGCTTGGACATTGAATTGAGCCTTCCGCCGAAGGTCACCATGAAGTTGAAGACCGGTCCGGCGGTGAAGGAAGAAAAGTTGAGCGAGATTTTGCGCGATCACCCTAACCAGAGAGCGATCACAGCCGTTTTAGCGTCGTTGATTCAAGCCAACAAGCTGCGCGGTTCAGTGACCGTCGAAACGCTCGAACTGGAAGGCATCGAGATCATTTTGACCACGACTCCGAACATTATCCTGCAATGGAAGGACAAGAATTAGCAAGGCGGCCAGCCCCGCCTAAGCGAAGCTTGTACGGGCAACCGCACCGTGGGCCAGTTCCCCGTAACCTCACGGGCTAGCCCATGTCTTTCAATAAACTCTTATCGCAGCGCTGAAGCGCTGCGCCACCCAAAAGCAACTGGCTGCGGCCCATGTGAAGAGCGAACATCACCCTGCCAAGGCACCCGCCCGCTATAGGTCCGTTGGAGACCCAATCACCGGTCCCATTCGTACTCGCTCATTCCACTTCGAAACGTTTACGCCTTTCACGATAAGCCACACGCACGTGGCCAACTCTCCAATGAAGGCCGGAAGCACAATGGCTGGAAACATCTTGCCCGCGAGGGAGGGATTAAGAATCTGAGCAAAGCTGTTAATCAGGTAGGATACGCCGGCAATCGCCTGCAAGACTCCCAGAGCCTTCGGGAAGTACTCCGAGCGAAACATCAGGTACCCGGTAACTATGCAGCTCACGCCAAAAAAGATCAGGCCGATCCCGAAGCCGTGTTCATGCAGCGCCAGTGAAAGCGACGCCAGAGCCTGTAGCTGATTTGAATCAAAAGCCCTCAGATAGTTCGAGCCTCCGAGAAGCAACAGAACCGCAACCAGATTCAGTTTGTTGGCGCACAAAATAGCAGTCTGAAGCATACCGAACAATGCAGCGAGCAAAGATAGGTCTCGGCTGACTGGCCTGAGCAATACATAGAAAATCACCGCCATCGGAACATCCGATATATGCATGATCAAATCGCCTGCAATGCCGCAGCGAAACAGAAATTCAGAAGTCACAATCCGGTGCGCCGTGGCAGCAGCATCCCCTGCAACAACAAGATGGCCTCTGACGAAGATTTCACCGAATAGACCGCAAGCGATGTTAACCAAATACAATACGCCGGCGATACGTGCATAAAGCTGTGGCGAACTATTTACCGTTTGGTTTGTCATTAACATTCCCCGAGACGTATCCTCGTGTCAGAATCGCATGATTCACCCGGAGGACCCATGAACCGTGAGCGTTCGCTGAAGATGTTATTGGTGCTTGTGGGATTCATCTTCTGCGCCACCATTTATCCCCTCATGACCTCACTGTGGCAAGCGAAGCAGGCGGAATACGGACCGATGATGCTGAGCCTGTACGTCACGCTGGGAATTTTCCTGTTGCTGGCAGCGCCGAACCCTTCAGCGAATCGCAGCCTGATCGCCTTCACTGCATGGTCGAATTTTGCTCACGCCGCTGTGATGGCTGGGCAGGCGATCCATGATACAGGAGAGCGCGTCCACCTCGTGGCCGGCAGCATTATCCTGGTCATCATCGGTGTAGCTCTGATCGCCCTGGTTCCGCCCAGGCCGTCCCAAGCACAGGCATCCGTAACCACTGCGTAAGCTCGCAGCGCCGAACAAGCCGATCCCACACGAATTGTGCCTTTGACGTACCCAATAGTCAGGAAAGGACTCCTCTCCCAATGGCGGCTGCCCGTCCTCGCATCGTTCGTGAGCAGACTCGGCAAGTCTCTTCCGCGCTCTTCCGGAGATCCAGAGCAGAAGCAGAGTAAACAATACCGCCGGCGGGAGGAAGAAGATCAGGGCGTGCCGATTTTCATTCGTTGCCTTGTAGCCGCAAAATGTAAAAGCCGCCGCGAGAAAAATTCCAATGAAACAGTTCCCCGCAAATTGCAAACGTATCCATTAAAATCAAGAAGTGCCAACGAAGGCGCCACATCGGCCTACCGCCAAGGATCGACGATCAACGCCTCTTACCATCGGGGTGCTCGCGCTGCAAGGAGACTTCGACGCCCACCGCCGCCGTCTCGAAGAACTCGGCGCCCATGTCGTCCTCGTCAAGAAGCCTGAGCAACTCGATGCCATCGACGGCCTGGTCATCCCCGGAGGCGAGTCCGGTACGTTCCTTAAATTGCTGGGGAAAGAAGGATTTGAAAAGTTGAAACAATTCGTCCGCCTGAAGCCTACCTTCGGCACTTGTGCGGGAGCCATTCTCCTGGCAACCGAAGTGGAAAACCCGCAGCAAGCCGGTCTTGGCGCGATCGACATCGGCATCCGCCGTAACGCCTACGGACGCCAGGTCGACAGCTCGATCCGCGAAGGTCAATTCATTCAGGAGAAGATGGGAAACTCCCCGCTCGAAATGGTCTTCATCCGCGCCCCAAAGATTTCCCGCGTCGGAGCCGCCGTCGAAATCATCGCCACCGAAGGAGCGGACCCGGTCGCCGTCCGGCAGGGAAGAGCCATGGCCGCAACCTTCCACCCCGAACTCTCCGACGATACGCGAATGCATCAAGCATTTCTGGATCTCGTCGGCACGGGCTCTACCGAATAAAGCAGGGCAATAGAAGAAGATGTTCGTTAGTGGCAGCCTCCCGGCAGTGTCCGTCCAGTTGGGCGATTAATCTTCCCGTCGCCAGATTGCCGGCCCACGGGATCCCATCGCTAACACTCCCAGCGTAGCCGGGGCGGCGCTGGGTGCGCTGCGAGCTTCAGGCATTTCTTCCACATCCGCACCGGTCGTCTTCCCGGCAACAATCGGCGTATCCGCTGCGGTCTCGTAGGCGTAGCCGGTCAGCTCCGCATAGATATTGATCGGGTTTTTGGTAACTTTCACTCTTAGCCGCGCCCACCCATAGTGAGTTTGCCCCGCAATCTGAAACTTCATTCCCAAATAGCGGTTCGTTACGTTGAGCCAGTTCCCGTGCGAACTGGCGCCGCCACCCCCATAATAAAAGGTGGCCAGTTTCGCATCTCTCGAAAAAAAGGGTTCATGGGGGCCGATCGGCGCACCCGCAAAGAACGCACGCGCATCGGGCGGGAACCCACGGTAAACGAAGGTCCCCACTACGGCATTGCCTTGCGGGCAATTCACAAACAAATTCCAAAAGGCTTGGTCAGTGTTGGATCTGGTCGTGTTGGTGATCGTGAAATCCGTGAGTCCGTCGTGGTTGAAATCGAGGTTGTACAGGCCCCGCGGTCCCAGGATGGACACATGCGCGGGCGTGTAAACAATCTTTGCGTCAGCCGTCGGCGCCAGCGCCAGCACGCTAACTCCGGCCGCTCCGGCCGCAAGAGCATACATATTCAGCCGTTGATGAGTTGACTTGGGAAGACTGGACGATGTCCTCGCGGACCGGCGAGACCGACTCATACTCCCTCCTGCTGAGGCCTCCACATTCTCCTCCCACCTTCAATCGCGCGTCAACGCTCATATCGCGAATCAACACTCAACGGTGTCGCCGCTTGTCAAAAGTTTATCAACGGATGGTTCGGCGGATGGTCCCGTAAAAAAACTTCACGAAAAGCTCTTGACAAGTTTATCCCGTAACGATATGGTTACGTATTATGCGGAACCGTTCGGTTACATATTCTCCGGAGGCCACGTTCCAGGCGCTCGCCGACCCCACCCGCCGCGCCGTCCTCGATCTCTTGCGGCGCGGCAGCCAGCCCGCCGGTGAGATCGCGGGAGCTTTCCCTGTCTCCCGTCCCGCAATCTCCAAACATCTTCGCCTGCTCCGCCGCGCCCACCTGGTCCGCGAGCACCGCGAAGGCCGCCACCGCGTCTACCAACTCAATCCTGACCCGCTCCGCGCCGTGGATTCATGGCTCGATCAATACCGCAACTTCTGGACAATGAGCCTCACCAATCTAAAGAATTTTGTCGAAACCGAATACGCCAACGAAATTAAGCAGCCGCAGTCTCCCAACCCCAAAACTTCGAAAGGAAATCGCTAAGATGAAATCACTTCGCATCGCTCTCTCGGTCGTTCTCCTGGCTGCAACCGCAGCCATCGCCCAAACCACCGCCCAGAAATCTTTCGATCAGCTCAAATCGCTCACTGGTTCCTGGGAAGGGAAGTCCGCCCAGGGCAAGCCGCTCAGCGTTTCCTTCCGCGACACCGCCGGAGGCTCCGCTCTCATGAGTGAAATCCACGGCACCGGCCACGAAAATATGATCACGATGTTCTACCTCGACGGTCCCAACCGCCTGCTGATGACGCACTATTGCGGCGCCGGCAACCAGCCTCGCATGACCGCGACTGCATCCCCTGACGGCAAGACCATCACCTTCGACTTCCTCGACGCCACCAACCTCGCTACTCCCGATGCAGGCCACATGCAACGCGTCGTCATCACCGTCATCGATCCCAACCATCACACCGAAGACTGGACCTTCGCCGCCGCCCCCGGCAAAGAAATGAAAGAACTCTTCGACCTGCGGCGGAACGAGGTGGCGCAGAAATAGCACGCAAGAAAATAATGTGCGAGGACCCCATTTCCCGCGTCCTTTGCGAGAAGTGGGGTTTTGATAATCGGAGCTATTATGACTACGACCAAGATCAAATCCACTGTCATCAACAACAACGATGCCGTCATCACGGAAATCGAAATCGCCGCACCCCCGGAGCGTGTCTTCCAGGCATTGACCGATCGCGCGCAGGCGCTGCAGTGGGGGTCGGACGAAGCATTCAAAACCACTTTCTGGGAGATGGACCCGCGCCCCGGCGGTAAGTGGCGCTCCGTGTCACGAGAACTGAAAGGCGCCGATCCCGAAAAAGACTACGATCATCACGGAGAAATCATCGAATTCGATCCACCGCGCCTGTTGTATTCTTGGTTTGCCAACTGGCATGCGATCCCTGCGCACCGCACCGAAGTTCGGTGGCAACTCTCGCCCACCAAAACGGGAACTCATCTCAAAGTTACACACAGTGGTCTGGCTCCACTTCCGTCGGCTTGCCAGGCCTATAGCCAAGGTTGGCCAGGACTCTTGCAGGCTCTCAAAAACTTTCTCGACAAATAATCCAGGAGCAAGCCCATGGCAATTGTTGCAATCACGCCCGATCAAGATGTAATAACCGGCGAAATCTTCGTCGCCGCGCCCCCGGCTCGCGTCTTTCAGGCCATAACCGATCCCAACCAAATGCCGCGGTGGTGGGGTCAGCAAGGTCTCTACACCATCACGGATTGGAAAGCCGACTTACGCGTGGGCGGCAAATGGTCGAGTGACGGCCTCAGCGCCGATGGCACTTCATTCCGCGTCGAGGGCGAGTATCTGAAAGTCGATCCTCCACGCCAACTCGTTCACACATGGATTCATAGTTGGCATGGAGAACTCATAAAGACCGTGGTGCACTGGGAACTCGAGCCACAAAGCGTTCACGGACTTCATCCCAATGGTCCGCAGCGCGCTGGCACCGGCACGCTGCTCAGAATTAGGCACGAAGGTTTCGCCGGCCAGCCGGCCGCCGCGGCCGGTCACTCCGAAGGTTGGAAGCGCGTCCTCGGATGGCTCCTCGCCTTTGTCGAAAAAGGAGACACCGTCGAGACCCGCGGTTGACGCCGCATCAGCCGCCAGCCGACAATGCAGGCATGATCCGGCAATCCCGCATTGCATCAGCCTGCATTGTCGCTCTGGCCTTGTTCAGCTTGGCCTTTGCCAACACTCGCCCTGCCTCCGCTCAGATCTCACCCACTCAGAAGGGAACACCCATGTCCGCGCACGCTAGCGGTCCATTCGAAGTCAAGATCACTCCACAGACCGATGACAAAATCGGCGACCCCACCGTCGGCCGCATGGCGATCGACAAAACTTTTCACGGCGATCTCGAAGCCACCAGCAAGGGCCAGATGCTTACCGCCATGACCGACGTCAAAGGCTCCGCTGGGTACGTTGCCATCGAACGCGTTACAGGAACTCTGCGTACTTCCACCGGAGTCCGCACCGGAACCTTCGCCCTGCAGCACACCGGCACCATGAATCGCGGCGTCCCGGAACTCAGCATCACCGTCGTCCCCGATTCCGGCACCGCCCAACTCGTTGGCCTCGCCGGAAAGATGACCATCATCATCAGCGAAGGCAAACACTCCTACGAATTCGAGTACACATTGCCCTAGTCTCGTGTTTGCCGCCGCAAAATCTAGAATCCCATTGCGACCTTCATTCTCACGGCGCGGCCTCAATCGCGCGCTTTCTGCCAACAAAAAGGCGCGAAGGATTAGGGTCTCCTTCGCGCTTATAGGAACTCATATTCCAATTACTTCACGCTGACAAGGCTGCAGGTTCGGCGATTTCCGCGCGGGTATCGGTAATCACTTCCGGACACGCCCGGCAAGCCTTATCCCCCGATTGCAAGTGCCACCGGCATTGCGGCCGGATGGAACACTCCGGAAGGACGAAGGCTTCCTCGCTCGCCGCCGCAGCATGCTCCTCGTGTTCACCGATTATGCGGTCTACGATGCCGCACTTACCGTCCGTCCACTGCATGCATCCCGCTCGCTTGCAGGTGCTGCTGAAGCGGAATCGTTTCTCCGGTGAACGGCCCTGCCGCGCTGCCTCAACGAAAGCCGCATCGATCACGATGCGGTCTTTCGAAAACGCGACCGAACCATCCGCCAGAACGATCCCAATCAAACTCGCGCCCGCTTCGCACGACCAACTTGGGCAAAGGATCGAAGAGTCTGCCATACGTCTCCCACCCTACGCAGCGGTTTGAGTTCGATTGCCCGCGTTCGTGACCGACAGACTGCTGCCCGAGGCGGCCCCCACCTCTTCGGCCTTGATTAGCATCCCGCCTTTCCAGTTAATCGGGATGTAGAGACAGTTTCCACCGGAAGAACCGCCAGCTGCCTTGCCTTTTCCCTGGTCCCCGTGTAAGTCGAGTCTTGCCAGTTCGGTTAAGACAGCTCCCTGGATTGCAGATGCTATCTTCTCTTGTTGAGCATCATTCAGGCGGACGGAGTCCACTCTGAAAATAAAATCGGCCATGGTACCTCCTTGGCGTCACATTTCACGCCGCTGCCGGATAGTGATCGCGCAGGGGAAATCGTTTCACGAAGTCCGGGAACGGCACGACTTCAGTCGTGCCGCCTCAGTCGTAAGTATGAGGGCTTCAGCCCCTGAGGGATGCTCTCTCGTTCGGTGATCTGAGGCGTGGGGCGAGGAATCTCGGCTCGCCGCTTGCGCCCGCGTTATACTGGCTTCATCTATGTCTGGGGACTCCCACAAAACTTTCTACCTCGAAACCTTCGGCTGCCAGATGAACGTCCATGACTCCGAAAAAGTCATCGGCACGCTTGTCCACGAAGGCTATCAGCAGGTAAACACGGTCGAGCAGGCCGACTTGATTCTCTACAACACCTGTTCCATCCGTGACAAGGCGGAGCAGAAAGTATTCAACCGGCTCAACGATTACAAGAAACTGTTGAAGCAGGGCAAAAAGTTCGGAGTCCTCGGTTGTGTCGCACAGCAGGAAGGCGAAAAGATTTTCGAGCGCGCGCCTCATGTGTCTCTAGTTTGCGGATCGGCAAGCTACCGCAACCTACCGCAGATGCTGGCGCAACTGGAGAGCATCCAGCCGGCGGTAGAGAGCTCCGGAAGCCGCAAACCACAAACCGCAAGTCTGGTTCGCATCACCGGACTCGACGATCGCGAAACGGAAGATTGCTTCGAGACCGAATTCACCGCCCGCAGCAATCCGCATCGCGGATACATCACGATCATCGAAGGCTGCGACAAATTCTGCGCCTACTGCGTCGTTCCGTTCACCCGCGGAAAAGAACGCAGCCGCACCTCCGACTCGGTGCTCGCCGAAGCCCGCCAGATGGCCGATCTCGGCTACACCGAAATCCAATTGCTCGGACAGAACGTGAACTCCTACAAAGATCCGGAAGGGAAGCCGGGTGGAAAGAAAACTTTCGCGGAGCTGCTCGCCGCCGTCGGTGAAGTGCGGGGGATTAAGAGAGTCCGCTTCACCACCTCGCATCCCCGCGACTTCGGACGGGACATCATCGACGCCATCGACGCCGTGCCCACCCTCTGCGATCACGTTCACCTCCCCGTACAAAGCGGATCGGACCGCGTGCTAAGCGCCATGCAGCGCCTTTACACTCGCGACCAATATCTCGAGCGCATCGCCTGGATGAAGTCAGCCAAACGCCCAATCAGCATCACCAGCGACATCATCGTCGGCTTTCCCGGAGAGACCGAAGAAGACTTCGCTCAGACGTTATCGTTGCTCGACGAAGTCGGCTACGACGCCGTCTTCACCTTCAAATATTCCCCGCGCCCCAACACTCCGTCACTGGCATTGGAAGATGCCATCCCGGACGAAGAAAAAGCCCGCCGCCTCGAAGTATTGATGACGCGGCAGAGAGAGATACAGATCGCGCGCTACAATAAATACATAGGAGAAACATTGGAAGTGATGGTTGAAGGGAGAAACGATGCGCGGCAGCAATACATCGGGCGGACCACGCACAACAAAACTCTGAATTTCACGGCGCCCGAGACATCCGCCCCCCAACCCGGAACCTACGTAAAAGTAAGAGCAACGCAGAGTTTTCCCAACAGCCTCCTGGGAGAATTGGTGGTATAAAAAGCCAAGCAGGACGTTTTCAGGGAGCCCCTCATGGAAGTAGAGATGACAATCCGAGGTTTACTTCTCGATCCGGTGACGAATACGCCTATTGTGATTTTGAAGGATGTGGCGGGGGAGACGGTGTTGCCGATCTGGGTGGGGGTTTATGAGGCGAATGCGATTGCGCTGGAGATGGAGAAGGTGAACACGCCGCGTCCGATGACGCATGATCTGATCAAGAATGTACTGACGGGGCTGGAGACGCAGGTGCACAAAGTTGTGGTGACGGAGTTGCGCGAAGACACGTTCTATGCGGTGATCTGGCTGGAGCGCAGCGGCGAGGTGATCAGCATTGATTCGCGTCCGTCGGATGCACTGGCGCTGGCGTTGCGGGTGGACTGTCCGATATTTGTGGATGAGATTGTGCTGAAGAATTCCAAGCAGACGGCGAATATGTCGGACCGCGTGAGTGCCGAGGAGTTGCGGAAATATCTGGAAGGGCTGAACGACGAGGATCTGGGAAAGTACAAGATGTAGAAGCAGTGGCCAGGTGGGCAGTGGCCAGTGGCCAGTAAAGAACCCCAGATTGACTGGATGCCTTCCGGTCAATCAGCATCAGCTCCATCGATTGATGCGTCATCTTTCCATTTGACATCATAAGTGCTTGAGTGACATCATACTGTCATTATGCGCACCACCTTGAATCTTGATGATGACGCCTTCCAGCTTTTGCGCAAATATTCCCAAACGCGTTCTCTAGCTTTGGGCAAGGCCGCTTCGGAGTTGGTACGGCGAGGAGCGACTACCCCAGTGCCCACGCGCGTGGTGAATGGGTTCGTCGTCTTCGATGTCCCACCGGGGGGGGCCAAGATCAGCAGCCGGCGCGTCAAGGAACTTGAGTCCGAGTTGGAATGACTGCTTATTTGCTCGATGTGAATGTTCTGATTGCGCTGTCGTGGCCTGAGCACATACAGCACGCGGTGGCCAGGCGATGGTTCGCCAGGCACCGCGCCAAGGGATGGGCCACGTGTCCGTTGGCGCAGGCAGGGTTTGTGCGAATCGTTTCGAATCCAGCCTTCTCTTCGAGTTCTGTTTCTGTGCAGCAAGCCACCGAAGGACTTGCTGACAGTGTTCGGGACGACGCCCATCAGTTCTGGCCAGACTCAATCTCCTTGCCGGATGCCGCGGCGCTCCTCACCAACCCGATCAGCGGCCACCAGCAAATCACAGACGCCTATCTGGTCGCACTGGCGATCCGCAACAAAGGGAAGTTGGCCACGCTGGACCGAGGCATTCAACAGTGGGCGCCAGCGGGAGCGGTTGAGCTGATTGCATAGGGTGGGCGACGTAGAAGATGGCCGTAGTTTACATAATACCTGTTATCGGACATTGGATTGAAGGCCAGACTCGCTGCCCTCGAAGTAGCTCTGCGCCTTTTGCCAAGCTTCGAATGCGACGACGCGGCCCAGCAAGCGACCGGCGAGGTCGGCGGCTCGGAAGTGGATTCCGCCGTAGCGGCGCGAGATTCCGGCTTCGTTCGCGGCGTCGGTGAACGTTTCCCAATGTAGCGTGATCGGACGGGCGGGCGTCACTCCCGGTTCGATCTTTGAGCTACCTGCCGGAATTGTGACTGAGTTGCCGAAGTGGTCGCTGCCTGTCCAGAGTTCCAGAATCCTCGCGGCGGCGGCGCTGTAGGTGCTGTGGCCGGAAACGTAATCTGGGAACGGCGGCGTGGGGAAAGTTGCAGCTTGATACGGAATCCACTGCGAGCCGTCCATCTCGACTGTTCCCTTGCCCGGTCCGCCCCAGGCGCGAATCGTCTTGCCTCGGAATAATAATGGAATAGCGGTGACCGGACGAACCGAGTCGTAAGTTCGCTTCGCGTCCCAGGCGGCGATGCCGGCGTTGAAGATGGCATTGCTTAGGACGAAGAACATTTTCACGTCGTCGTCGAGCGTGTGATGATCTCTGGCGGAGACGAACTGCGCGAACAGGGCCCAGTGGCCGGGAGGCTGCTCGGAACGCGGGCCATCGGACCAGTATTCGGAAATCATCTTCTGCTTGTCTGTGAGCGCGGCGCTCATGGCGACCAGTTCTTCGGCCTGCTCCTGATATTCTCTTGAGCCGTAGGTGGCTGGGCCGAACAGGCGCGTCAGCCAGCGGTACTCGTCTCCTATGGACATGGCGAATGGAGTTACATCGCACCACTGCGCGCCGACGAAGCGCTGCGTCATCAAGTCGCCGGTAGAACTGACGTAGGTGAGCGGCTGCCAGTGGTTTGCGTCAGGGGGCGCGGCTCGTTCCGGGACGGGGCTGGGAGTGTTTACCGGAGCGTAGCCGGTCCAATCGGTGTATGCACCTTGGGCGAGATCGCCTAGCTGGTTCGATTTGTCGTGATGACGGTATTCGAGAACGGCAGCGCAGGCTACGTTGCCGATGCCAGTGGGCGTCTCGATGTCGGTGGAATCGTCGCTGGGATCATAGCCGAGCTGCTTCATCAGCGGGATGTAAACCGAATTGGTGTCGACGGGAAGCACGTCCGCCAGCGCGCGATAGGCGGCATAGCTGATAGCTTGCTCCTTGTTGGCCAGCGTTCGTTCAGAGGCGGGACGGCGTAATGCGCCGCCAAGCTGAGTGCCGACGGCGCGCTCATCATAGGCTGCCCAAGCATCGTACATGCAGGTGTGAACGATGGCTAGGGCGCGGGCGACGACGGGAGCGCCGAGCTTGGCGTCGCGGATACCTTGCAGGGTAGCGTTGTTCCAGTGCAGCGATAGATTGGCTTGTCCGAAAGCAATCCCGGCCATAACAATTGGAGCAGCCAGCGAAGTAGCAAACGGGCGGGATAGTCTCGAAGGAGTTCTCACCTTGCAATCCACGATATCCGCACGGTCCGATTGTTTCCGCACTGCCGTTGATCGAGTTTCCATATTGCCGTACCGAACGCAGTTGCAAGCGCATTGAGATCTTCTCGCAGGGTTCCAGCAGGCAAGCCAATGTTATGCTCCTGGCCCTCATTAATAGATGTGAAGCCGAGATTCTCCGTCAGTTCAGTCAACTTCATGCTCACGATTCGCTCGCGCACGGCTGCTGCTTGGAGTAGCTTATCCGTGGCTTCAGGCAGCGTGTTGGCGCTCATTTGTAGCGCAGGAAGGCGGACCGAGGTGATCCCCTGATCTTTCATCAATTGAATCGTGACGGTGTAGGCTGTCCCGGTTTTCGTCCACGTTAAGTGCCTTTCTCTCTCGGCCATGCTCGTCAGAGCAATGTCGAGGTTTTCAGATTCAAGAGGCAGAGCTCTCGCCACCGGAACGTCGCATCCTGAAATCAGCTCGATTCCTCCTGGATGCTTGCTTGTTTTTAGGACATCTTCAGCCAGGATGTCGACTGCTTTGGCCGTTTGTTTTGCGGTGGCCTGGGCAACAGCATTGTTAGCGCCTATGAGCGACAGCGTGCAAAAACCGAGCGTGAGAAAGGTTCGCATGTTCCTCCTGTTACGGCGTCTGGACCGTGACATCGACGTGAAAAGTTCCCGAATACTCTCCGCGTTGGATCAGGTTGACGGTGGAGAGGGGGTAGGTTGTAGAGCCGACTGTGACCGAGAACGACTGGTTAAATGACTCGTGGTCGTTTGATCCCGGACAACTGGGGGCTACTGTACCGAAGAATTGGGTGTCTGCTAGGGTCTGAACGGAGGTATTTTGAGTGGAACTCTGCGTGGGCGGAATAGTCAGGCCGGAAACAGTAGTTGAGTAATTCGAAAAGTTTTCCGTAAGGGTGAAGTTGCCTCCCAAAATTGTACCTCCTTTTTGATCGAGAAGGTTATAGGCAATGTTGCGGTATCCGCCGCACCTGTTCGTTTTAAGCACGTTACCAAAATAGTCCAAGACGCTCCCATTGGTGATGAGTACTAAGCTTTCGTAGTTTGAAGCCGATAATTTCGAGGGAGTTTGAACGTAGAAAACTACAGGCTGTAGCTGTGATCCCGGGGGCTGGCCCAGCCGTATTCTAATACGGCACCGGATGCCCCACCCGTGGCAGCTTCACGGGTGGGCTTGCTGCGAACTCTGCCTCGCATGTTTATCGCTCACAAATAAATCGTCGCGTCCTTGTTACATCGTTCCAGCTCTGTCGATGGAACCCGCAACGGGGAGCTTCGTATCCACAAAACCTCCTGATCCCCATCGGCATCGCGGCCCACCCGTGAAACCGCCACGGGTGGGGCATCCAGTTCGCGGTAGCTGTATCGGAAGACGTATCGGCTGGGCCAGCCCCCCGCACTCAAGGAATTCTCGGAGGCAGGGTGAACATAGTTACTCAGCGCAATCCGCAATTGCGCCGTTTGGTAGAGTGCCAGTGACTCTATACAAGGCCACGAAACGTGTAAAGACAAAACGAGAAATGTTGCAAACGCAACGATCAAGGGCAAACCGAAGGCGACGGACAGGAGTGTCCGTCCCACACCTGCTGTGCAGAGGTCGGGCCTTCGTCCCGACGGACAGCCGAGGGGGGCTGTCCCCACATGAGCCTCTTCACACTCTATCCGAGGGCGCGCTATTCACCGGGGAAGACGATTTTGGGATGGAAGAGGGTTCCGGCGACGCGGGTGGCGATGGCGAGGAGTTCGGTTTGGCTGGCGAAGACTTTGACCTGGCGGGCGCGGGAAAGTTCTGGGAGGTTGATGGGGCGTCCGCTGCGAATGCGGGCGGCGGTGGGTTCGTCGGCGGTGACGGAGGGAAATTGGGGCAAGAGTTGGCGGGGATGGATGAATAGTGGGGATAACCCGTTGGCTGCAGTTTTGAATTCGCGATCAAGATTGTTGTTGTCGTTGCCGTTGATGTCATCAACAGCAGGTTCCTCCGCTCCGCCTCCCTCTCCCTGCGGGACGGCGAAGCTCCGGTCGGAATGACAAGTTCTTGCCGAGCCCAAATTCATTTGATTTTCGATGTCCTCGATAGTGTGAGACTGGGTGATGTCGAACTCGGCGACGGCGGTACGGCGAAGGGATTCGAGGTGGGCTCCGCAGCCGAGGCGTTGGCCCATTGCATGGGCGATGGAGCGCATGTAGGTTCCGGAGGAGACGCGGGCGCGGAAATGGGCGCGGTCATCGTGGACTGCCGTGATTAGGAATTGCTTGACCTCAACTTCGACGGGTTGGAGGACAACCTCTTTTTGTTGACGCGCCAGTTTGTAGGCAGGAACGCCTTTGATTTTTTTGGCTGAAAACGGGGGTGGGACTTGTTGGATGACGCCGAGGAATTCGGCGGAGAGTTTCTGCAGTTGGTCGAGTGAGAGTACTGGGCAGCATGGGCCGGCCGTTCCTAAATTCGTTCCCAGCGGTTCGCCGTCGGCGTCATAGGTATTGGTGGCGAAGCCGAAGCGGATCACACCTTCGTAGGTTTTTTCCGAGGCGATGTAGAACTGGGCAAGACGGGTGAGCGATCCGGTGACGAGCGGAAGCACACCGGTAGCGAGGGGATCGAGAGTACCAAGGTGGCCGATGGAGCGCTGCTGGAGAATGCGGCGCATACGGTTGACCACGTCGTGGGAGGTCCATCCGGCGGGCTTGTCGACGATGATGACACCATTCATAGGAGAGATTTGATAATTTGGTAATCGGGATTTGTAGCAGTCGAACATCCGGGGCAGTCCTTCGGGGGCTAAAGCCCGGATTTGCAATAGAACTTAACGGCGCGGCTTCAGCCGCGCCCGTTCACACTAATTCTACGTTACCAGATTCCTTATGCTGCCAATCCGCGACGATCAGGTCCGATATAGCACTCCGTGGGTGAACTACTTTTTAATCGGGCTGAACCTGCTGATTTATCTCTTCGAGGCGACTCTGGATCCTCAGGGATTCAAACTGGTGATGCATGAGTTCGGGGTTGTGCCGTATCATCTGGCGGCGTTTCTGGGAGGGTCGCCGAGGTATCCGCTGCCGGCGATAGTGCTTCCCTTCTTTACCTCGATGTTCTTGCACGGGTCCTGGCTGCACGTGATCGGCAACATGTGGTTTCTCTACATTTTTGGCGACAATGTTGAAGATTATTTGGGGCACTTTAAATATTTGGTGTTCTACATCCTCGTCGGATTGATTGCGATGTTGACGCAGGTGGCGGTGAATGTGCATTCCACCGTGCCCACGGTGGGGGCCAGTGGAGCAATTGCAGGGGTGCTAGGGGCGTATTTCATTCTGTATCCGAGGGCGCGGGTGCTGACGTGGATCTTTGTGGTTGTGGTGTGGATTCCGGCTTGGGTGATTCTGGGATATTGGTTTGTTCTGAATTTCCTGAGTGGAACTGAAAGCGCGCTCGCCATGCAGAGGCAAAACATGGGGGGCGTGGCGTTCTGGGCGCATGTGGGGGGATTTATTGCGGGGGCAATGTTGGTGAAAGTTTTCGGAGAGCGGGCGCGGCGCTATCCTTACGCGTTCCAATAATTCTGGCTGCCCAATGAAAGTCAGACGCGGGACGGATAAGAGTGTCCGTCCAGCGCCTGCGCTGCAAAATCCCACCAACTATTTCTTGGGGCGGGATTCTGGCGGGACCAGGCCGGCGACGCGGTAGTAGACAACGAGCTGGCCGTAGTGTTCGCCGGAATGCTCGATGAAACCGTAGGCCATGTCTTGTATGCGCATTTGCTGATGGGCGAAGGGGTCGATGAGGAGATCGGACATCCCCTTGTCGCCTTTGGCCTTGATGGCAGCGGCGCCGTCGGCGAAGGCTTTCTTCACGAAGGTGACGATGTCAGCTTTGGTTTTGAAGTCGGCGCGCTTGGGATCTTCTTCCTTGGGCATCGGCTTGCCCATAGCGGGGTCGGTGAAGAAATAATTCGCGTTGGCGGCGTGGAGAAGTTGTTCGGCGAAGGTGCGCTGGGCGGGCGTGGGCTTGAAGTCGTATTTGTCCTCGGGAAAATCTTCGGCCATGGCGATGAGCTTGCGGCCAATGTCATTCCAGGAGTCGAGGAGCACTTTCGATGGGCTGTCGGCGGGCTTTACGGCGGCGTCTTTCTTGGCATCTTGTGCGTGGGCGGGAATTGCGATAGCGACGGCCAACAGTGCGGCGGTGAGAAATGGCGCCTTGCTCATGGATAGTTCCTCCGAAGAAATCTGATAGCGACGGCAATATTAGTCGGAATTTCCTTTTGTGTAAACGACGAATCGCTTCACGGCGAATCGCTGCGGGTGACGAAAGCAAAATCTTTAACCACAGGGGACACAGAGGCTCACAGGGTAAGACTGTTTTGTATCGAGCTACAACGGACCGGCCGTGGGAAGGATTTCCAGGATTTCGACTGTGGCATTTGGCGGCAGTAGGAGAGCGTTGACGACTGCGGTGGCGATGGTGGCGGAGGACATCATCTTTCTGCGCGAAGCTTCGGGCCAAAAACTGTTCCAGATATCGGTGTTGGTGGCTCCGGGCATGAGCGCGATGACGCGAATTCCCCGCGGACGTAATTCTTCGCGCAGGGTGTTGGTGAGGCCGAGTGCGCCGTGTTTGGAGGCGACGTAGGCGGCTGATCCGGCGAAGACACGATTGGCGACGATGGAGAGATTGTTCACGATAGTGTCGCCGCGCTTCATCATGGCCAAGGCGGCTTGCGTCATCAGGAATGTGCCGGTCAGGTTGGTGTCGATGACGTCCTGCCAAAGGGGGAGCGGTAATTTATCTACTGTGAGGCTGGCGTGAGCGATGCCGGCGTTGTTGATCAAGATATCGAGGCGTTTGAATTGCTTGCGGACGGTGCGAAATAAATCGTCGATGGATTGCGGGTCGCGAAGGTCGCAGGGGTGGGCGAGGATCTTACTTTTCAGGGAGGCGAGTTCCCTGCTGACTTTGCTCAAGGCTGACTGGTCGCGGCCAGTGAGAATCAGGTTGCAGCCTTCGGCGGCGAGGGCGCGGGCGATGGCGAGTCCGATGCCGCGGGTGGACCCGGTCACCAGGGCGACCTGGCCGAGCAGGGGGCGGCGTGCTTTGAGTGAACCTAATGTTTTACTTGACGCACGTTGGTGCAAGATGGCTACCCTATCATTCGAAAAGCCATCTTAGCGCATCCCATCGAGCCCGCGATGGGTCACTAGTGCGGTTGACTCCGGGTGGTGACTTCTACCATGCTTGACTGCGCGAGGGCCTATGGAGCGTGTTCCCTCAACCCGCGAGCTGCGGCCGGTGCTTTTACTTTCGTTGATTCTCCTTGCCTGCGGCGCGCTCTACGCCGATGGGCCTTGGATGGAGAAGTCTTCCAGGGAATGGGACCGAAAGGATGTACGACAGATTCTTTTTGACTCGCCCTGGGTCAAGCATTTTTCACATAGCAAGCAAGCTCTGGAATTCGAAGTTCCCGACCAGGGTCCGACGGCAATGGAGCTGCGTGGCTACCACGCCAAAGAATCCAAGGAAGATGGTTCTGAAACCACTGAATTCTACGTGCGTTGGGTCTCGTCGCGAACTGTTCGCCAAGCCATGGCGCGAAGGCAGGCCCTCGCCGCGGAGAGTGGAGCGCGGGCCCCACGCGAGCAGGAAATGCGTGATCCCGAAAAGGAAGAGCCTGAAATGACGGACTTCGAAATCGCAGTGGCTGGACGGGATTTGTCAGGCTTCGAACACGTGCGCGAAGCGAGACTGAGGAACAAGTGCTATTTGATAGTGAGCTCGAAACCCAGGATTTCGCCCACCAGAGTTGAGTTGGCGCGATCCGGGGATGGCAAGATTCGAGGCGTGTTATTTCACTTTCCCAGAAAAACGGCGACAGGAGAACCGATCATTTCCACACATGACACCAAGGTGTGGTTTATTGAATACGACGGAGAGACGGAAATCAGAGTCGTATTCAACCCGCAGACGATGGTCAATGGTAAGGGTCTCGATCTATAGGCGGTCACGGGAAATCTGATTGTCATCAAATCCCGTTGGGACGCTGGCGGATCAGCGAGAGAAACTCCGAGCGCGTTTCGTTCGAGTCGCGGAAGCATCCGAGCATAGAGGATGTAACGGCGGCGGAGTGTTGTTTTTCGACGCCCCGCATCATCATGCAGAGATGGCGGGCTTCGATGACTACGCCTACGCCCTGCGGCTCGATTACTTTCTGAATGGTTTCGGCGATCTGGGTGGTGAGGCGCTCCTGAATCTGCAGGCGGCGGGAGAAGAGTTCGATGAGGCGCGGAACTTTGCTGAGGCCGATTACTTTTCCGTTGGGGATGTAGGCGACGTGGACTTTGCCGAAGAACGGAAGCATGTGATGTTCGCAAAGGCTGAACATTTCGACGTCCTTGACGATGACCATTTCGTCGTAGGTGACGGAGAAGAGGGCGCCTTTGAGGAGGGCCTCGGCGTCTTCGGTATAGCCGCGAGTGAGGAACTGCATCGATTTGCGCACGCGCTCGGGAGTCTGCAGAAGGCCTTCGCGTTGCGGGTCTTCGCCGAGGCGGACAAGCATTTCCTGGATGAGGTCTTCGAAGCTGGCGCTGGTTAATGTTGAGAGTTCGGTCTGTGGTTTCATAAGATTGAGCAACTGGGTAATGTTGTCATTTTGCAATTCAAAGTCCAGAACGTTCCGAATCAGCCTGCGTATTCGAATGAGTTCATCATTGTTTCTTCCAGCCTTACTCTCTCCAGATGCGCTTGGGGGAAGCCACGCTGCACTATTTCGTAGATCTGGATGCACAGATTTTCCGTGGTGGGCACTTCTTTGGCGAATTCTTGCAAGGTATTCAAATTTCCGTGGTCGAAGCGGGCCAGGACTTCCCTATCGATGAACGTATCGAGATCGACCAGATTGCAAACCATTCCGGTCGTAGCGTCGACCTGTCCGCTGACGGTTACTTCTACGATGTAGTTGTGGCCGTGTCCGTAAGGATTGTTGCATTTACCGTAGGTCTCCTGATTCTCTTGCGCCGACATGGATTCGCTGTGCAGACGGTGGGAGGCGGAGAACAGGTAGCGGCGGGAGAGGTGGGCTTTCATATTCTGAACCTCGTAATCCTCCGCGTCATAGCTCTCCGTAGAAATCGACGAAGAGATCCGGGGTTTCGTAGACCCGGACGCGGTGGAGTTTGGCGCTTTCGAGTTTGGTGGCGAGGCGCTGCCAAATCGCGATGGCGATGTTTTCCGTGGTCGGGATCTGATGGAGGAATTCAGGGACTTCTTTATTTAGGAAGCGGTGGTCCATGGCGTCCAGCACTTCACGGTGCATGACTTCTTTTAGCTTTTTAAGATCGACGACGAAACCCGAACGGGGATCGACCTCGCCCTTCACCGTTACTTCGAGAGTGTAGTTGTGGCCGTGGCCGTTTGGGTTATTGCATTTCCCAAAGACGCGACGGTTTTCCTCCGGAGTAAACTCCGGATTGTGGTAGAGGTGCGATGCGGAAAACTCGGCTTTGCGTGTGAGATAAACCATAAAAAGCAGTTGCTAGTTGTTAGTCTCCGGTTGCCAGCAAACCGGCCTCCGTCGAATACTTGCGGCCCTTCCACGTCACGTTACCTTTCCCGTGCGCACGGGCCGAGTCCAGCAACAGGTATGAGAACAGAGGAAGACCGAAGAAAGCCAGGAGATTTGCGTCCCCGGAAAAATGGGCGCGGCGGATTCGGGTGAGAAACAAGGCATATAAGGTTACGCAAACGAGTCCAGCGGCGAAGGCCGGCCTGGAGTGTCCACGCAGAATCGTGGCCACGCTGATGGTGAAGCTGGCGATAATCAGAACAAACTCAATGGCGCGGAGTGCGGCCAGTCTAGCGGGTGATGGGAATAGGAGGACGAGGTTCTTGGTCCAGCCTTCGCGGAGTTGGGAGAAGGAGCGATACATGCGGGTGCGGACGGCGTCTCCTCCGAAGCGGAAGAAGATTCTGCGGCCGGATTTTTTTACGGCGCGGGCCAGGGCCACATCTTCGAGCAGGTTTGCGGCGATGGCGGCGTGTCCTCCGACAGCGTCGTAGGCTTCACGAGAGATCAGGATGTACTGGCCGTTGGCGGCTGCGGCAGCAGAATTGGGATCGCTGACTTGAGAGGGGCGAAAGTTCGTGGCAAGGTCGGCGAAGATGACGGGCATTATCGCCTTCTCGCAAAAGCTTTTTACAATCTGCTCAGGCGAGTAGGAGAGCAGGGCGGCGTGTTGGCGTTCCGCTTCGTCGATGCTGCGCTTCAACGAGCCTGGCAGGTGGACGGTGTCGGCGTCGGTAAAGAGCAGCCAGGCGCCGCGAGCGATTTTGGCTCCAGCAGTGGCGGCGTTGTTTTTACCCGTCCAACCAGGGGGGAGTCCGCCGGCTTCGATGACGTGGATACGAGCTGGAGAGTGCGAAAACGACGAGGCGATTTCGCGGGTGCGGTCGGTGGAATGGTCGTCGACCACAATGATTTCGAACGAGATGCCGGTCTGCGTGATTAACGAATTCAGGCACAAGCTTAGGGATGCTTCTTCGTTGCGCGCGGGCACGATTACCGAGACAGCCGGGAGATCGGTCGCTGTGTGCATCTTCGCAGTGGGTGTCGCGGGCATGGGTCGAATCCATTATTATATCTGGGTGCGACGTAGCCCTCGTTTCTCAAGCGCCATTGCCATCGTTCTCATTCTGCCAGCGCTATCTGGCTGTTACAGCGGATCGCGTCCGCCGCGGATTGGGACGGCCGCACCCGACTTCACGGTGCACGACGCCGATCGTACGGTCACGCTGAGCCAACTGAAGGGGCAGGTGGTAGTGTTGAATTTTTGGGCGACGTGGTGTCCGCCGTGCATTGAGGAGATGCCGTCGCTGGTGCAAATGCAGCAACGGATGAAGCCGAAGGGGGTAACGGTGCTGGCGGTGAGCGTGGATGTGGACCAGTCCAATTACCGGCGGTTCCTGAAAGATCACAATGTAGATCTGCTGTCGGTGCGAGATGCGGCTCAGAAGAGTAATGCGTTATATGGGACGTTTAAATTTCCGGAGACTTATGTGATCGATCGCGGCGGTGTGGTGCGGCGCAAATTCATCGGGGCGGTGGATTGGACGGAGCCGGATGTGATCGAGTATTTGGGGAAGTTGTAACGTTGATTAGCTCACTCACTACCAGCAACGGCACGTGGTTTTCCGTCCTCCCCAATTTTCAAGGCACGATCTTCGGGCTTCCCGCCTTTGCCCGGAGCGGAAAGCCAGTGGATGTCCAGCGTCTTAGTTTCAGGCGACCATTCCAGGCCAGGAGAAGCGAGTTCGAGGTTGTCGCGGCAACTCTCCAGCTTAGTGCGGTAAGTTTCGACGGGTCGCTTGCCAGAAATCGAAAGCACGCGCAGGAAGCTCTCTTCCCCAGCTTGACAGTAAGACATGCCACCAGGAATCGATTGGTAAGAGTCGACCAGGATCAGCATCGAATCGGGGATTTCCGCGACAAGCTTTAAAGAAACTGGCGCCTGGCCTGCCGCGACGGTGGCATCGCGCTCCACGTGCAAGCGGGAAGTTCCGCCGGATGGTTTGGGCACGGTAAAGATTGTCTGCTCTTTATTTTGGACAACGTACGCGGTCAGCGATTTTCCGGAAGCCAGCCGAAGTGACTGCTGCGCCCATGCCGTGACCGCGCACAAGGCGGCGACGAGCAGCCCGCTAGCCCAGAACTTTATCCGCATAGCAAACCCCCGAATATTTCCAGTGGGAGTTGGAGCCCGGTGCAGCGCCATAGGAGGCACGATCGCGCTGGTGCAGTTGAGCTTCCGTCTTGCCCGTGTTTTCTGTGTCGGTCATGTCCCAGCCAATGTTTCCGGTCGCGGAATCGCACAGAATATTCGGATGGCGAACCCAAAGTGATTGGCTGTTGTCCCATTCGTGGTAGCTGCCTCCGTTCCACCGGCACACTGACTCGTACTTCAGCTGATCCTGGGTGAAGCTGCGGCCGGCTTGGCTGAGGTAGTTGGTGGCGGCGCTTACCTTGGTAGCGAACAGGCTGAGTCCGCCCGTGATATTCGACTTCCAGTTCCATACTTGCTCGAAGCTGGGTGTCGGTTTTGTGAGTTGGCACATCCCGTAACCGTTGTCAAAGGATTTGATAGGTTCTCCGACGGCATTGAAGTGGCGGCAACCAGACTCCTGAATCAGAATCTTATCGAAGCCGGCGCTGTTGGGATTGCTGGCCAGGAACTGCGTGACGTCATTGGGTGAGGGATTCGTACCTTTAATCTTCACTGCTGCAACCGCCGTCTGATCGCCTGACTGCGCAGTTACGGTGAGGGTACCACCGTAGTTTGCGACTGCGCTTTGTGCGTCCCATTGATTGGACGCCGTGTTGGCTGTACCGGATTGCGAGAAGGATCCCCAGATAATTTTCCAATTCCAGGTGTGAGGACCGGTGGCGTCAGTCTGGAATGAGATGCTTGGCCAGGTGGAATCGGAAGTGATGGTGAAAACCGAGTTGTTACTTGAGGGGCTGGTGATATTCATGAGCGTACTCCTTCAGCCCTGACCGGAGCTTCATCCGGGGAGCTTTCCGGCGAAGGCGAGCAGAATTGTACATCAGTACCCAGCAAGTTTTTCTACAATTGACGAAATCGTAAACGGGAATTTGGTCCGCTACAGTCTTGCGTTCCGCAGCCGTAGCGCATTGGTGATCACCGAGACCGAGCTGAAGCTCATGGCGGCGGCGGCGAAGATGGGGCTGAGCAGAAGTCCGAAGAAGGGATAGAGAACTCCGGCCGCGATGGGGACGCCGATCGCATTGTAGATAAAGGCGAAGAAAAGATTCTGGCGGATGTTGCGCATGGTGGCCAGGCTCAGGTCGCGGGCGCGCAGGATTGCAGTGAGGTCGCCTTTAACGAGGGTGATGCCGCCACTTTCCATGGCGACGTCGGTGCCGGTGCCCATGGCGATGCCGACATCGGCTTGGGCGAGGGCGGGGGCGTCGTTGATTCCGTCGCCGGCCATGGCGACTACTCTTCCCTGCCCTTGCAGTTTGCGGATGATTTCTAATTTTTGCGCGGGCAGGACTTCGGCTTCGAATTCATCGATACCGAGCTTCTTGGCGATTGCGTCGGCGGTGGCGTGATTGTCTCCAGTCAGCATCACAATGCGAATGCTGTGGGCTTTCAGATCGCGGAGCGCGTCAGGCGTGGAAGCCTTCAGTTGATCCGCGACGACGAAGTTACCGACATACTTGCCGTCGATGGCGACAAAGATTGGTGTGCCGCCTGGCGCGGTGCTGAAGGTGAGGTCACCGCCGGGTTTTAGAACCCCAATCTCAGCCATCAGAGAGAGATTGCCGACGTCCACTTGCCTTCCGTTCACAATTCCACGAATACCCTTCCCAGTGATCGATTCGAAGTGCTCCGGCTGCGAAAGGGCGAGCCCGCGCCTGGTTGCGGCGTCGACGATTGGAACTCCCAGAGGATGTTCACTGGCACGTTCGAGGCTGGCGACGAGGCGAAAAAGTTCGGGATCGTCTTCTAATGCTTGTGAGGAGCTTGCGAGGCGGGGCCTGCCTTCGGTGAGCGTGCCTGTTTTGTCGAGAACGAGGGTGTCAACCTTCTCGAGAATTTCCAGCGCTTCGGCATTCTTGATGAGGACGCCGGCGCGAGCGCCGCGGCCTACTCCGACCATGATGGCCATAGGAGTGGCGAGGCCGAGCGCGCACGGGCAGGCGATGATTAACACAGCGACCGCATTCACCAGCGCGTGTGCGAGGCGCGGCTGGGGTCCCAGCGTGATCCACGCAATAAAGGTGATGACGGCAACCGCTACGACGATCGGGACAAACCATTTTGCAACGCGGTCGGCGAGGCGCTGGATGGGAGCCCGTGAACGCTGTGCCTGGCCAACGAGTTGGACAATTCGTGCCAGCAAGGTTTCGCTGCCGACGCGCTCGGCTCGCATGATGAAAGAGCCGGTACCGTTGATGGTGGCGCCGATGACCTTGCTGTCCGAAGATTTCTCGACCGGCATCGATTCGCCCGTAATCATGGACTCGTCGATGGAGCCGCGGCCTTCGATCAGGATGCCATCGACCGGAACTTTTTCTCCGGGGCGAACGCGGAGGCGATCTCCGGGCTTGATCTGTCCGAGAGGGACATCTTTCTCGGTGCCGTCTTCGCTCAACAAACGTGCGGTCTTGGGACTGAGATCGAGCAAGGCGCGAATGGCGGCGCTGGTGCGGCTGCGGGCGCGGAGTTCCATGACTTGGCCGAGCAGTACCAGAGTGGTGATAGCTGCCGCCGCCTCAAAGTACACTTCGGGATAGCCTGCCATCGTCCGAAGCGATTCCGGAAAAATCTGGGGCGCAACCGTGGCGACGAAGCTGTAGCCATAGGCCACGCCCGTGCCCATGCCGATCAGGGTGAACATGTTCGGGCTGCGGTTGACGAGAGAGGTCCAGAAGCGTTGGAAGAAAGGCCATCCACCCCAAAGCACAATGGGCGTAGCGAGCACGAACTCGATCCGGGCTAAATTGATCAGAAAGCCGTTGATATCGAGGTTTATTCTGACGCCATAGCCCATCATGCTGACCATGGCGATCGCCATCAGCGGTGCGGTGAGCGCAAGGCTGATCCAGAAGCGGCGCGTCATGTCGCGTAGTTCCGGATTATCTTCGGTGGCCGCGGTGACGGTACGAGGTTCGAGGGCCATGCCGCAGATTGGGCACGAACCAGGCGCAGGGCGAGTGATTTCGGGGTGCATGGGACAGGTGTACTCGGTGCGAATGGCGGCGATGGGGAGGTCGGGTTCGAGTGCCATGCCGCAGGAGGGGCAGGCGCCGGGCTTGCTTTCGCGAACCTCCGGGCACATGGGGCAGACGTAGGTTGCAGCACGCTGGTTTTTTGCTTGTTCTTGAGCGGCGGCGGGTGGGGCGGGCTTGGGTGCGCCGAGCATTACTAATCCGGCGGCTTTGGCGGGCGGAGGCGCGCTGAGATATTTGTTGGGGTCCGCCTTGAATTTCTCGACGCAGGGGGCGCAGCAAAAGTAGAAAGTTTTGCCGCCGTGCGCATAGAGGTGTTTGGCGGTGGCGGGATTGACATTCATTCCGCAGACCGGGTCGCGTTCGAGTGTGGTTGCGGGATTGGAGGGCGTCGTTGACATGAAGGGCTAGTCAGGCACGAATCGTACGTGGTTCGATGGGGGATGCTTTATATTGGATTCAGTCTGGCATGAAGATCTGGACCGGCAAGGATTATTTTCAATGACATATCTGGATGTTGTTTTTCGCTATGGGAATGCGCCTGGCGAGGGCGAGTTGCGTGCGATCGATGCCGTGCGTGAAGTTTACGGAATTCGCGGGGTGCAGTTCAACGAAGCTGAGCGAACGGTGCGGGTGGGGTTTGACGCTTCGCGTCTGAAGACGGATGCGGTGGCTAAGCTCTTGCGCCTGGCTGGAGTCGATGTGCGGGAACAACTCGCGCTGGCTTAGGCCCGAGGGAGAAACTTGGGGGAGGGCTGCCTTTTACTTGGCTGCGAAAATGCAAGGGGTGCCCAAGAGAACCTCTGGCCGAAGTTATCCTTGGAGCACCCCGTTGCGCGCCACTTCGTCTGTTATAGGTATAAGCATATGGCTTGCCATCTGCAAGGTGTTAAAAATACAAGGCCGCCGGTTTAGGCGCTTTGTAGGAATTGCTCTTCGCTTGGAAAGAATTACTTTTGCCCAAAAGGGATTGCAACAGAGGGGCCGAAGAGCTTGTTGAAAACGCTTAGGAGCAAACTGGGTAGTTCCCGAGAGTAGGCGTTCCCTGGGGCGGCCAAATTCCGTTATAATTCCTGAGCGAGTTCACCTGCCAAGCAGAAACCTGCGCCCTTAGCTCAGCTGGATAGAGCGTCTGGCTACGAACCAGAAGGTCGGGAGTTCGAATCTCTCAGGGCGCACCATCTTTTCAATCACTTGCAGCCGGGTCGCTTTTCTCTCGAAAGGCACTGTAGTGGAAACTGTAGTGAGTAATGAACTTTCCTCAAGCCTTGTTGGGTTTTTCTTTTGAGGCTAAACCCGATTTCTCGACAGATTCTTCCAGTTCGTAGCGAAGGCGGCGCAAGCTCCCCGCCAGATCACGCGCTGCATCGTCAAACGACCGAGCGATTCTGCCGTTTACGCCCGCCGTTTTGTTCAGAACGGGGGCGCTAGTACGGATCGGTGCGGCCTGACAGTTTTGACAGTTGCCAGTGCAGCACGGTGCTCGTACTTTTGGCCTACACGACATCCATCTTTCGTGAAGGTGAGACAAAATAATGAGCGCCGATGACAAAGCAATGAGGCAAGACTCGCTTCCTTTCCCACCAACACCGTCGGCGAGCATTGCTGGACGCACGATGCAGGAATCGGTTTACAAGCGGCGCGTTGAGCCGCGTCGGCTTCCCGCCAATTCGCCGAACATCCTTATCGTGCTGATTGACGATGCGGGTCCCGGCTTGCCGTCCACCTTTGGTGGCGAGGTGCAAACCCGGACCTTGGACCGCATTGTTGGGGAAGGTATAACGTACAACCGCTTCCACACCACGGCCATGTGCTCTCCTACGCGGGCGTCTATGTTGACGGGCCGGAATCACCACCGCGTCAGCAATGGGCAGATCGCGGAGTTGGCGAACGACTGGGATGGATACTCGGGTCACATCCCCAAGAGCAGCGCGCTTGGGGCCGAGGTGCTGAAAGACTATGGCTACAGTACGGCCGCCTTTGGAAAGTGGCACAACACACCTGCCGAAGAGACGACCTCTGCCGGCCCTTTCGAGAACTGGCCAAGTGAGATGGGGTTCGAATATTTCTACGGTTTCCTGGCAGGCGAGGCCTCTCAATATGAGCCGAACCTAGTGCGGAACACCACGTCCGTCCTGCCGCCCAAGAGCCCGGAGCAAGGGTACCACCTCAGCGAAGACCTGGCCGACGACGCCATTGGCTGGCTGCACAAACACAAGGCCTTCCAACCGGATAAACCGTTCTACATGTACTGGGCAAGCGGTGCGATCCACGCTCCACATCACATCATGAAGGAGTGGGCTGACAAATATAAGGGTAAGTTCGACGACGGATGGGATGCCTACCGTGAGCGCGTCTTCAAGCGCGCCAAGCAAAAGGGCTGGATCCCAGCTAATGCTCAGCTCACGCCGCGGCACGAATCCATGCAGTCCTGGGACAGCATCCCCGAGGACGAGAAGCCCTTCCAGCGCCGCCTGATGGAAGTGGCCGCCGGGTTTGCCGAACACGTGGATGTTCAGGCCGGTCGGGTAATCGACGAAATCGAGAAGCTCGGTTACGGCGACAACACTCTCATCTTCTACATCTGGGGAGACAACGGCTCGTCGTCGGAGGGACAGCACGGTACAGTCAGTGAGTTGCTGGCGCAAAACGGCATTCCCACCACGGTCAAGCAGCACATCAATGCGCTCGATGACGTGGGTGGTCTCGACGCCCTCGGCACGCCTAAGGCCGACAATCAGTACCATGCAGGATGGGCTTGGGCCGGAAGCACGCCCTACAAGGGAACCAAGCTTCTAGCCTCGCATCTTGGCGGCACGCGAAACCCGATGGCCATTCGGTGGCCAGCAAAGATCAAACACGATGCCACCCCTCGCACACAGTTCCATCACTGCAACGATGTCGTCCCGACGATTTACGAAGTTCTCGGCATCACACCGCCAATCGAGGTAAACGGGATTCCGCAAGACCCACTCGACGGCGTGAGTTTCGCCTACACCTTCGACGATCCGAAGGCCAAGGGCCAACTGCTCACCCAGTACTTCGAGATCATGGGCAGCCGCGCGATCTACCACGACGGCTGGATGGCGTCGGCTTTCGGCCCGCGTGCCCCATGGGACATAGGCATTCCGGCGGGTATTCGGGACTGGACACCGGACAAAGACGTATGGGAACTCTACAACCTGGAAGAGGACTGGACCCAGTCGAACGACCTTGCCGCCAAAATGCCGGAGAAACTGTCCCAAATGAAGGACATCTTCCTGATCGAGGCGACGAAGAATAAGGTGCTTCCCATTGGCGGGGGCCTTTGGGTTCCCTTATTACATCCTGAGTTGCGCATTGTCCCTCCCTACGCGGAGTGGACCTTCTCCGGGGACACAGTCCGTATGCCGGAGTTCTGCTCGCCCGCACTGGGAAATAAACCCAACGTCGTCGTCATTGATGCTCAGATCCCGGCCAACGCCAACGGCGTGCTTTACAAGCTGGGGGCAAACTCTGGGGGCCTCACCTGCTACGTAGAGGACGGCGTTCTCTGCTACGAGTACAACCTCTTCATCATCCAGCGCACGAAGATCCGCGCCAAGCAGAAGCTTCCCGTGGGCAAGGTCAAGATCGAGGTCGAGACGGCTTATGCAGTTCCTAGGCCCGGCGGGCCGCTCAATATCACCATGCGGGTCAATGGTGAGGTGGTTGCGACAGGCCTTGTGCCAATATCCGCGCCGTTGTTGTTCACTGCCAACGACTGCCTCGACATCGGCATTGCCCTCGGTTCGCCAGTGTCCCTTGACTACTACGATAAAGCGCCCTTCAAGTTCAACGGGACCATCGAGCAGGTGCACGTGGAGTATATTCCCATCGCAAAGGCGAGCGTGGGCGAGGTGACGAAGAAGGAGACGGTGGCGGCCTAGCTGGCCGATAAGTGGCGGGGGAATGGCCTCACGCACGGCGCAAAAGCGCTCCAGACCCTACAACCGTTCTCAAGGCGCAGGTCTAACGCGCACTGGCTCGCAATAATGTCGCCACGCCACAACCTCACTGTAGTGGAAACTGTAGTGACTCATCGCCTCGCAGGAGCGATCAGGACCGATCACGCAAAAAGCTAAGTGTTTGAATTGATACGCGCTTATCAACTGTGAGCTATTCTGCTATATACCAGAAATGGCTACGAACCAGAAGGTCGGGAGTTCGAATCTCTCAGGGCGCACCATCTTTTCAATCACTTGCGACCTCGTGATTTTCTTCTCAAAAAGCACTGTAGTGGGTCGGGGCTTGCCTGCCCCGTGCGGGCCCAGGACATTCCAAACATAAAAGCCTTCCAAGGCGCAAAGGCCGGAGCCAGTCAGTGAGTGATAGAGCGATCTTGCGTCAACAAATCGGTGCCTCACTTGATTTGCGTGACTCGCTATCCCTGTAAAAACTGACAGGTTACAGTTCCTGTGAACAAGTTAAGGTAACTAGCGAGTGGGCTTCGGGGGAGGGCTGCTCAAAACCTACGTCCCAGGACTCATTGAGGCTGGGACGTTTGTTTTGCCTCCAATCAAGGGTCAATGCATGTAATGGCGAGCGGTTGTTCAAAAACTCCCGTTCTGGCTTCCGGTGCTCACGGCCCCGTGTAGTCCTCCGACACATCCGTCCCTGAGTCCTATACTTTTTACCAGTTTCCCGCCTGGTGCTGGTGCTCCTAACCTCATGGCGGTATTGTGCATTGAATGCTCGGCGCAGTGCCAACATTTCAACCGACACCAGTGGATCATAGAACATGATCAAGCCTCGATCAGCAGTTGTCCGCGCATCCCATTTCTTAGCCGGGCTTGAGAAACGTGTCACGCCCGTCATCCTTGCCGCAGCTCAGATCCGGCGGATATCCGCCAAGCACATCATCACCACCGAAGGCGATCGAGCTACTCATTTGTTCCTTGTTCAAAGGGGACAGGCACGCTTTTACCACCTCACTAAACAAGGCGAGTTAGTTGTACTGGCATGGCTGGTGCCGGGAGACGTCATCGGGTTGGTGGCTCTGCTGACGAGTCCGCTCGCCTATATGGCATCCGCAGAAGCAACCTCCGACTGTGAACTCTTAGTCTGGAATCGCTCCGTCATACGGAAGTTGGCGGCCCGCTATCCCCTGCTCGGTGAAAATGGTTTGCACATGGCCCTTCGCTATTTGCGAGACTACATGAACCGCCATATTGGATTGGTTACCAAAACTGCGGAAGAGAGGCTGGCAGAGACTTTACTCAAGCTCAGTGATCAGTCCGGCAAGGTTCATCCTGATGGAATCGAAATCCGTGCGACGAACGATCAACTTGCAGCCTTAGCCGACATCAGCGAGTTTACCGCCAGCCGCGTGCTAAGTAATTGGGTGCGAGCCGGAACAGTGTCCAAGGGACGCGGTCGTGTCCTTCTCCATGCTCCTGAAGCGCTCATGATTGATTAGCAGGAGATGGTGTATCGGCCTCCAGCTTTCATCGGAACTATTTCCTTCTTCCTTGCGCTGGCGCAAAGACAGAACTATGGTTCATGCATATTCTTGCTGGCAGGCCCTCCCCCCATGGGCTTGTTTTTTCAACGCCCGATCTTGACCTGTACTCGAGATCGGGCGCTCGCTTCGTGCATACTTGTCTCCCCAATCTGGAATTGTGGTATGCGAGTGTTCAGCAGATTCGATTTTCCAACCGCTACTCCATCGTGTGTTACCAAGACCGCGGGTCCCCTGATGACCCGCCGGTACCCAACCGGGTGAGTGATGGCATCCAATATTGCCTTCACCGTGCGTTACCGTGCGTCCTCGAAATTCAACGTTGATGCGCTATTGAAGCGCAGCTTTGTCGATGTACTCAATGCCAATCGGAATGTGCTCCTGCCCTCCAGAGGACAGAAATGCATCAATTAAGTTTCGTTGTTTAACTTCGAACAATGGGACCTGTCGAGACGGGCTGATAGTGACGGCAGAACGGCTCTGGCACCGTTGTAGCTCTCAAGCAAGGTGTCAATGCGAAGCGTTTTGAGGTGCCACCTTTCTTACAGTTCCCGATACACTCTTGCCATGAAGAAAAACATCTGGAGAGCGGTGATTGAGGTGGGGTTCATCGTCTTTCTGTTTTATTCGAATCTTCTGATGGGGGAATTTGAGCGCTCGGGCATGGGACGGACGAAGGGAATAGCATGGGCGATCCGGGATATTTTTACGATGGCTAATTTTGAAATTGCCATGGTCGCGGCGCTGATTGGATATCTGCTTTTTGAGTTTCTTCGAAAGCTATTCTAGGGAAGAGATTCTTTGTCTGAATGCGGCCTCAGCGGCTAAATCCGGTCGAGGAAAGAAAAGCTGTCATCGCAGCGGTGAACCGCTGCGCCACCCAAAATCAGCTTTCGCCTTAAGCACTGCGTCGTTCAACACGGTTTCATCGCGGCTGCGGCTGAAGCCGCGCCCTATCAGAACTCAGGACTGCGCGCTTGTCCGACCCTTCCTCTCTGGCTAGGTCTTAAGGGACGCGGAATTTCACGTTGCCTTTCAGCGTGCAACAAGAGGTTGTAACCACGACATTGCCGGTCTTCGCGCCGCTGGGGACGGTAGCTGTGATGTAGGTGTTCGAGCCCTTCTTCCAAGCGGCGGTGAGACCGTCGATGGTGACGCCGGTGGTGCTCGAGAGGCCGCCTCCAAGAATGGTGACAGTGGATCCGACTTTGCCGGAGGTGGGCACGAATCTTACGAAGGGGGCGAGGCCCGTGCTGAAAGTGAAGACCGTGCCCAGTTCGCCGGTGCCTCCGGATTGAGTTACGCCAAAGAATGCGCCGCTGGTGTGCTGCACCAAGCCGCCGAAAGGAAACGATCCGTCGGTGAAGGGACCGGTGAAACTGTACAGCGTGCTGAGAGTTCCGCCGGTAGTAATTTCGAAGACGGTGCCCAGGCTTGAAGTTCCTCCTCCGGTGGTGGTGCCGTATAATTTTCCGTCGGTCGCCTGAACAAGCCCGTCGTTCGGCTCATAGCCATCGGTGATGTCAAAGCTGTGAAGGACGGTGAGCGTGCCGGATGAAGTGACTTTGAAGATCTCGCCATCTCCGCTGGCTCCGCCGCGGAGGGTTGTGCCGTAGAAGTTGCCGTCGGTGGCCTGGATGAGTTGGCCCTCGGGCTCCCAGCCGTTGGTATTGGTAAAGCTGTCCAGGGAAGTGAGGGTTCCGGCGGTGGTGGTTTTGAAAATCACGCCGAAGCCGCTGGCGCCGCCGGTGGCCGTGGTGCCGTACAATTCGCCATCGGTTCCCTGAACTAATCCGGCGAGGGGATCGTAGCCGTTGGTGTCGTTGAAAAACAGCAGCGTAGTGAGCGTCCCCGAGGGAGTAATTTTGAAGACGCTACCATAGATAGTGGGCTGGCTATAGCTGGTGGTGCCATAGAAGTTTTTGTCGGTACCCTGGATCAGGGCGCTAGCGGGAAAGCCGCCGTCGGTGTCGGCGAAATTGTAGAGGTTGGTGAATGTGCCTGATGCAGTGATTTTGAAGACGGTGCCGTCGCCGAAGGTTCCGCCCTGGTAGGTGGTGCCGTAGAAATTTCCGTCTACTCCGAGGACGAGGCCGGAGTAGGGATTTTCGCCGTCGGTGCCACTGAAGCTGTGCAGAGTTGTGAGGGTGCCTCCCGGAGTCATCTTGAAGATGGTTCCGTCGTTGCTGGCACCGCCGTAGAGGGTCGTTCCGTAGAGGTTGCCGTCTTTGCCTTGGACGAGGTTCTCGGTGTCGGGAGTCTCACCGTTGGTGCCGTCGAAATTTACCAGGATGGTGACTGTGGCAGGAGGAGCAATCGGCTCTTCATTGCTCTGGGCGCTGGCCAGCGGGGCCGTGGCAAAAACCAAGAAGGCCACGATACATGCAGGGGTTCGTCTTGACGCGACGATTAGTAACACTAGTTGTTTCATTGCTTAGATCTCCGGACCTTCATCTTTCGCTAGAAGTATACGCCGCCGATTGTTTTGGTCAATATGCTGGGTCGTATTCACGGCCAGAACTTGATACTTCTGCTTCGATCCTCCTAAGGAGTTAGCTCAAAAGCTACTCCCCAGCCCAGACGACCATCCAAAGGTGCGACTCCTCGCGGAAACGTTACTCATCGGGATAGTGATGAGAGAACCGAAGCCGTTACAACAATTCTCGGCTCTACATTCGCTTTGGGGATCGGGCCAAGATTAAGACGTACAGCATTCACCTTATTGATCCAGATTCCAGCAGTTTTGACAATCTGAATCCTGTTTGTTTCTGACTGACATGACTCGCCCGCCGATCCGCGCAACCCGTAGCAGGAACGCACACGGGAAAGCGAAGGATCGTGGGCCCGAGGAAAACCCTATGCGTATTGTGCCTTCCGTTCGGTCTTTGGTATTCACGCTCGTCGTGCTGTGCATGTCGGCAGCGGCCGTTGGGCAAGTGGGCATTGCGATCAGAATCGGTCCGCCTGCGATCCCAGTTTACGAGCAGCCGATATGCCCTGGCGACGGATATCTGTGGGCTCCTGGCTATTGGGCTTACGACTACGACATCAACGATTATTACTGGGTTCCCGGTACGTGGGTTTTGGCGCCTGAGGTCGGGTATCTTTGGACTCCTGGATGGTGGGGCTGGGGTGGAGACGCATTCATTTTCCACGAAGGGTTCTGGGGTCCGCACATTGGATTCTACGGCGGGATTAATTACGGGTTCGGCTACTTTGGCACTGGCTTCGTGGGTGGCGAGTGGCGCGGCGGCGCATTCTTCTACAACACCGCTGTGTTTCATGTGGACACGGTCAATATCAGGAACGTCTACGTCAACCGGACCGTGATCGTGAATAACACTTCCCACGTTGCCTTCAACGGCGGCGAAGGAGGCGTGGCCGCTCGTGCGACATCCGAAGAAGAAGCGGCTGGACGGGAAAGGCACGTCCCGCCGGTAGCTGCTCAAACGCAGCATATGCAAGCCGCCCGGGGCAATCCTGAGCTGCGGGCATCAGCGAACCATGGTAAGCCGCCAATTGCGGCCACTGCAAAACCGGGGGAATTCAGCGGGCGGGAAGTAGTGCCGGCTAAAGCGGCAGGCGGAGCTTATGCGCCGGTCGTTGGCCATGGTGAAGCTCCAGGAAGCAGTGCGCATCCCCCAGTTCACCCCAACGACCTTCCAGCGAACGAACGCCCGTCGGCTCCCAACACTGGAAACGCGAAGCTGGACCAGAAATACCAGAAGCAGCAGGATAAGCTGATCGCGAACCAGAGTGCGGAGCGGCAGAAGCTCCAACAGCAGCAGGACCAGGAACATCAGCGGGTGGCGCAACAGAAGGCCGATGATACCAGCAGGCAGCAGATGGAGCAGCGACACCAGCAACAGACACAGCAACTGCAGCAGAAACATGTTCAACAGACACAGCAGATGCAGGCGAAACAACAACCGAAACATAAATAATTCCTGGGTAGTGGCTCCGTTTGAGCCACTACCTGATTTAACCCGTTTTGCCCGGTGTCTTGATGACTGCGCTCAGTGCTGATTGAACAACTCGGTTCTGTCGACGCGTTCGCCTTTGAAGACGACCAGGGAGATTCGTTCGGTGGCGGCGATGTCCTCGAGGGGGTTCCCGTCCACGATGAGGAGATCGGCGTCATTGCCGCGGCGAACGGAGCCGGCTCGATTCTCGATACGCAGAAGACGAGCAGCGTTTGAGGTTGCGGCCTGCAACGCTACGGCGGGCGGAATTCCGGCCTGCACCCAGAGCTGCATTTCATGCTGCACAGTGGGGCCGTGGACTACCAGGGGATTCCCCGCATCGCTTCCTGTCACCAGCGGCACTCCATGGGCCAGCGCGCGTTTCAGATTATCGATTGCGATCGCCATGTCGGTCGGATACTGCGCCATCGATTTGCGCATGGCTTCCATATTTCCGGAAGCCAGGGCTTCCTCGGTGCCGCGCAACAGTTCCGGCGGGCCCACTTGCTGCACTAAAGAGCGTTTGAGCAAGTCCGTCTTACCGGCCACAAAGTCCTTGAAAGCTTCTCCCCCACTCAAAGTCGGATCGTAAAATGTTCCTTGCTTCGCCAACTGCTCAAACACGGTGTCCGGAATCCTCTCGCGGAAAGAACCATGCTCAATGGAATTAGCCTGCGCTTGTGCCGCATCCGCCACATCGCGAGCGTCTCCCGTGTGAACCACCAGGGGCAACGAATCGGCATGAGCTTGTCTAGCGACCGCAGTGAACAACCCGGTGTCGAGACGATTGAAGACCTGGCCTCCAGCGCCCGCTTCAAGAATTGCCTTGATGCAATTCAAGTCCTGTTTCTTTAGTTCATCCACTTGTTGCCGGGCTTCGTTGCTGGAAGTAGGAATGCGCAGAGATTGTTTTTCCAGATTCGCGCGAGCGTTCTCCGGAAGGCCCTTGAAGAATTCCGTCCCGTGTCCGCCCGCGGCTGTGAACAGTGGACCGCAGGTCTGCATGTCCGAGCCTAGAATTTCCCCGCTGCTCACCGTCGAACGCAGCTTCAGAACGCCGTCCAGCATATCCCCGACGCTGCGCACCGTGGTCACGCCACTGTAAAGATACGCAGCCAAAGCACGCCGCATGCCTTGGTCGTCGCCGTACTTCGCATCCGCACCAAAACCGCCCGGTGCACCGAGATGCACGTGCACATCAATCAATCCCGGAAGAATTGTCTTTCCGGCCGCCTCTACGGTCTCCGCTCTTAGGGTCTTCGGATCTGGACCTTCTCCTTCATAGACCTCTGCAATCTTGCCGCCGCGAACCAGGACTGAGCCGTTCTCGATCACATGGCCGTCGCCGATGAAGATGCGGGCTCCGCGGATGAGGAAGGTTTCGCTGCGGGAGAGCTGGCGATTCAGGATTTTGGTTTTCGCGATGCCGGTGCGGGCATGCATCTGCCAGAAGCCGAGCAGCAGAAATGGAGTCATCACGGCAGCGAGCCACAATTTGGCGGAGGCGCGAATCTTCTCTTCCTTCTCCCAACGGAAGAGCTTGTAGGCAATAAAGAGTCCGACGAACGCGGTGAGAACCAGAGCCATCGCCGGCTGCAGGTTCGCCGCGATCCCTTCATTCCTAAGCAGCATGCCCTGAATGCCAACCACCATATAAGTTGCGGGCAAGAACTGCGTCACAACCAGCAGCCACGAGGGAAACATGGAGAGCGGAAAGGTGGCGCCGCTCAAGAACAGCATGGGAAGGTAGATCAGCTGGACAATGAGCTGGCTCTCCTGCATCGAGTTAACGACGGACGCGATGATCATACCGATGGAGCGAAATGCAACGATTGCGAGAGTGATGAAAACCAGAATCGAAGCCATTGACTGTGGCCAGGGCATGCCGTACAGGAAATGTGCCAACGTGAAGATGAGAATCACATTCGGCATATACAGCATCCAGCCAGTAACCACCGAAGCCACCAGCAGAGGAGCAGGTGTAATGGGCGTAACTTTGTAGCGGCGCAGAATGTTGGCTTCGCGTTCCTGCACGGCGCGAATGCCGGCGCCCATCAGTCCGTTGCCGAGGATGCCTATAATCAGGACCATCGAGATCACAATGGTCATGGCGGCGCCGCGCTCGCCGTGCATGGCCTGGCCGAAGATAAAGAAAAAAGTGAGTGGGAACAGGTAATTGAAGAAAATTACGGAGCGGTTGCGCAGAGCCAGCTTGAGATCGAGTGCGATGAGGGCTTTGTAAGGTTTCATCGTGCGCATTCCTGGATCATCGCTATTGGGATCATCACTCGCGGAGTTTCTTCCCTGTCAATTCGATAAAGACATCTTCGAGGCTAGGCTGCTTCAGGCTTACGTCGGTGAGTTCGAGTCCCTGCTGGTCGATCCACTTGACGAGGTCGACGAGGGTGGCCGCGGGACGACGGGAGTTTACGGTGAGGGCGCACCCGCTGGGATCAAGGGCGCTGTGTGTGGCCTCCCCCCAGGCAGGGCGGCCTTCGGGAAACGGGGTGGAACAGGTCACGACGATGCTTGAGGCATTGCGGCTCTGTTGTTGGAGGCGGGCGGGAGTGTCGAGGGCGATGATGAGGCCTTCGTCGACGATGGCGACGCGATCGCAAAGGCGTTCGGCTTCCTCGATGTAGTGTGTGGTCATCAGGATGGTGCGATGCTCGCGCTTGAGTTCCTCTAGCAAGGAGTGAATCTCGACGCGGACCTGGGGATCGAGGCCGGTGGTGGGCTCGTCGAGAAAGATCAGTTGGGGATCATTGATCAGGGCGAGCGCCAGGGCTAGGCGCTGCTTCTGTCCGCCGGATAGGGTGCCGTAAAAAGCGTCGCGCTTTTCTTCCAGTTGCAGGCGTCGGAGTAGTCTGTTCAAGTCCACGTGACGGCTGTAGAAGGAGGCGAAGACATGCATGGCTTCGCGGACGCGAATTTTCTCGGGCAGATTGGTGGCTTGCAGGCAAACGCCGATGCGGTCCTTGAGTTTTTGGCGTTGCCGGTCGGGATCGAAGCCGAGGACGGTGACGTCGCCGCCAGTTCGGGGCCGGAGGCCTTCCAGAATTTCTACGGTCGTGGTCTTGCCGGCGCCATTGGGCCCGAGCAGGCCAAAGACTTCCCCCGGCTGGATGGTGAAGTCGATTCCCTTCACGGCGTGGACGTCACCGTAGGATTTCTTGAGGGATTGCACCGAGATCGCTGGCGAGAATGAGTTCATCGCGGGGAGAACAGGCTAACCGAGAAGCGGATGGGAGTCAAAAATGAGAGGATTGGGGAGGCGTCGGCCAGCGATCGATGGCCGAAGGAGGCGTTAATTAGTTAGGTATTGTCCAGGATGGGCCGAATATAGAAACAGCGTGCGACGGGTACTTCGGTGACCGTGGAAGAACCGGAGATGCCACTCTATCCGGCATTTTTTCTGGTAATGTGAATTCAGCCCTGTTGTTTCGGCCCCGCCATCCGCTTGACGGGACTTCAGAACTTGAGTTCGCGCCACCCATGTCCAAGGTCATCGCTCAGGAAGTGGCTGTACTATCTTCGTCGAAACGTGGGTTAGTTTACCTGACGGCCAACGACTGGACTCTGGTTGCCGACAAGGCCAGCCGCGTGAATTTCCGCAAAGGCCAGACGCTGGTGCACCGAGGCAAGAGGTCGAATGGCGTTTACCTGGTGGTGAAAGGTAGTGCCCGGGTGCAGATTCCGTCGCAGCCGGTATCTCCTGAGATCGGGCCCGGGGAGATTTGTGGAGAGATGTCGTTTCTGGACGATGTACCCGCCAGCGCGGATGTGGTCGCGCTGCAAGATTTGGAAGTCTATTATCTGGATCGGCCAACGTTGGAAGGCCTTTTCGAGCTGTTCCCCCATCTCGCCTCGCGCTTTTACCGATCTCTGGCAACGAATCTGTCGAATCGACTCCGGGAGTGGATCGAACCAAGGCTAAGCCGGTAGATTTCTCGACGAGAGACCACGGCGCTGAGCGCCCTTCTACTTCTTCTTGAGTGATTCTTTTGCGCGGTGCCAAAGTGCCGCCTTGTCCACCGCCCTCCTCATCGACCCACCAGGATGATTACTTGCGCGCTCAAGAGGTTGTGAATTACACTTCGATGCCATTGCTGGAGAACCAGCGTCGGCGCGTTAAGTGTCGGGCGGGCTCTGAAGGCTCTTTCTATGAGTAAGTTGAGGAATTGCACCCTTTGCGGCTGGCTGGTTTGAGAGCGTGAGACGCAACAGGTATGCAATAGTGTGCATCGGTTTGCACCTTCTGCTCACTGAGGTTACTCTGGAACTTCGGTAACCATTTTGTAATCAGCCGGTTAGTAATTTCGCGGGTTTGGCACCCCGGATGCACGTGTAGGTTCAGGTTGGAGTGGGTCTCTGCCCCGCAGAGGCCTTAAACTTCATTTTGACCACTGAAGGTTTAAGCAGGTTCAGGAGGAAGACAGTTATGAAGCGGATAGTTTTGATGGCATTACTCGCAATGGCTTTGCCGCTGGCGGCGTTTGCCAGCAGCTCGGTGGACTTCACTAATAGCGGCGGCGTTCTTTCGGGGACCTCTGCGGGTATGAGCCTGTCGGGTTCTGAGCTGATCGCCATAAATGGCCTGAACGGTGGAGGGCTAATTACTGGTGGTTTAGGGGGCGTAAGCTTTACGACGGGCTCGCTGATTTCCGGCGGAAGCTTGCAGATGGGTGGCAGCTTCAACGGCGGCGGCAGCTTTACCATCACGGGCAACGGAACCGACGGCATTCCAAATGGCACAATTTTCAATGGAAGCTTCACCGGTCCGGTTACCTGGACCCTGATCACACTCGCGAATGGAACCCATAACTACACGTTGACCGGCTCAATCGTTGGAACCTGGTATACCGGTTCTACGGTGAATGGAGCGACGGTTCAGTTGACCATCAACACGGGCAAGGGGTTCTTCAACGGGAGCACGAACATCTCAAGTGGCGATACCAACATTGTGACCGTTCCGGAGCCGGGCACGCTCGGCTTGCTGGGAACTGGGTTGATCGGTCTGGCCGGAGCTTTACACCGCAAGCTGAAAGCGTAACTCATCACAAAATCCGCTTCACTTAAGCCCCGCCTTCAGCGGGGCTTTTGCTTTGTTGTTTAGAATCCTTACTGTTTACAGTCCCGTCGGGTTTCGCCGTGCTCAGGCTAACGAATCCCCGCGAAGTGACTCCCAGAGTGATTCTGCCTCTCGATGAAGTAATCAGCTCCAAGAAGGCACATGTTCGGTACGATGCGGCTGCGGGCGGGTTAACGGCGCGGCAGCAGGAAAGCGAGAGGGTTGGCCAGGAGTTCGCGTCCAACTTCGCGCAAAAAGCGATGGGACTGTGCGTCTCCGATGTTACGGGCGCGTACTGCCAGAATAAAACTCAACGCAAAAGAGGCGAATATATTCAGAAGTCCAACCATCGCGATGCCTGAGAAGGCGGAGATGGTTTCATACTGAGTGAGTTGGCCATAAAGATGGCGGGCATCGAGCGCATAGCCGAGACTGGCGGCTGCGAGGGTGACGTGGCGGACTTCGAGGGGGATTCCGAACAATTCGAAAATGATGGGCATCGATCCCAACAAGAAGCCGAGGACGATAAAGCCTACGGATCCGGCGGCGTGATGCCCGGCCCAGTTTGCGAGTTTAGCGGCCCACTTTGGTCCGAGCCGATTTCGAATGCGAAGACTATTCGAGATGGAGGTGGCCATCTTATGGAGAGCGAGATAGTTCGCGGTCCAGCCGGTGGCCAGTGAAGAGAGCCAGAGAAAAACGCCGGTAACGATGGCAAAAAAGATCGTTCCCGAAGTATGCGGAAAGAGCATGTGGACGCCATGTTCGGCCTCGGCGGCGGTGAGGAAAGGGTGTCCGGTAACGGCCTTGAATATCCTGTCGATCAGCATGGAGACTGGCACGGCGCCCAGCAGGTTGCTGATGGTAACGATGAACTGAGTATGGGAAATGGCTTGCAGGCTAGCCATACGATCTTTTTCGGGATCTTCCATGGCGTCGACCAGGGCGGCCGCGGTGGCGGCGGGCATTTTCGAAGCCAACAGGAATGCGCCCGCCTGCATCAGCAGGAAGCTGATCACATAGTTCATGGAATGAGCGAAAGCCAAGAGCAAGGGAGCGTGAATCACGGAGGAAAGTATGTACTTGAAGAGAGCGGTGAAGGCGGTGATGATGCCGGCCATGATTGCGCCTCTGCCCATGACTCTCCATTGCGCGGCGTCGCGGGCGATATAGTGTTTGCCGGTGCGTCCGGTGCGCTCGACGACGCTTCGCGCCAAGCGGCGTGTGCTAGCGCTGAGCACAGTGGCCATGCGGCGTTGGGAGGCGAAGCCGTGAACGATAACGATGCAGAGCTTGCGGGCATCGGACCCGGACTGTTCGAGGCTGATGACCTGCTGGATTCTTCCCAGGAGAGAGCGCAGCAGGCGCACTCTAAAAATCAGATCCACGGAGGAGCCTTTTTCCGCGAGCAGCCGGTTGACGGCCTGCAGTTGGGTTTCACAAGCAGTTCGCTGTTCCTCCCACTGATGAAAGTCTTCGGGATGCCGGACGGTGTGTTCCACGACCGCGGGAAGATTAAAAAAACTCGATTTGGTGATGTCTTCGTCGTCGGCAAATTCGATCAGATCGCGGGATAACGCGATATTGGTAGCGCGCAATGCGAGGATTTTGCAACTGGCCAGGATGGAAGATTTGGACGGCCGGAAAATATCAGCCCAGGCGGCGATTTGGGAGTCGGGCAACGAAGCGAGCCAGCGAGCGTCGGATTCACATAGGTTTAAGGAATCCATCAAGACGTAGAGATCGCCTTCAACTTCATCGACGGGGAGCAGATGTTTGAGGGCTCGGGCGAGGAGTTCGCGCAGCAGGAAGGCCTCATCGGGCAATCCCGCCTCCGAGATCACGCGAACATAAGAATGATGAGACCAGAAGTCGCGAAGTGCAGAGTGGATTGCTTCGCGGTCGGGATGATTGTCGATGGCGGCGGTGAGGTGGGCAAGAGTTTCGGTCCGGGCCGCGACCGGAATGTCGAGAAACCTGCGCAGGAGGCCGTAGACGCGGGTCGCGCGCTCTCGGGAGGAAAGCAGCTCGAGCCCTAAGAGATCGTCAATCGCAAACAGTATGGATTCCCCTCGACTTCGACGTGGTCAAGTCAGGATACAGCCTTCCGGGCGGCGTGAGTTGGCGGAAATGCCGCCGTCATTTCTGCGGAGCGCTCGTGCTTGGAAATCTTCTTTGGAAATCGTCAATTACCGCGGTAACCGGGTGTGGGGGATTACCGTTGACGGTGGCGGGGGTGTGTCCTTACATTCGCCACAGGGGGTCGTATGAAAGATATCCATGAAGTGTTGCGGCAGAAGCAGACCAGGTACGCTCAACTGGGCAAACAAATTGAGATGCTCCAGCAGGCGGCGGAGAAACTGCGCGAAGTGGCTCCCTTGCTCGCGGAAAATGATGATGAAGATAACGCGGTGTTGATGGAAGTAGACGAAGCGGTGTCCGGCGCTGACACGAAGGCGGCGGCTGCGGGGGCAGGAGCGAGTAAGGCAGCGCGGCCGACAGCGCCTCGCTGGCCATAGCCTGGCCTTGGCAAAGCGGGAATTTGAGTTATGACCCTTCTTGCATTGTTGATTTCGAATGACGACTCCGCTTGCGAGATCCTGGGCCGGGTACTACCGGCCTCAGGAATCGCGACGGAACGTTTCAGCGATCTGGCGACGGCGCTGGATCGTCTGCGTCAGCAAAGATTCGACGCCCTCATTCTCGATTATGAAGACGCGAAGGCGGCTGCTGAAGTGTTCGAGGAAGGGCGCAAGCTGAATTCGGGAGTCGCGCCGGTGACGGTAGCGTTGGTGGCCGACCGAGCCCAAGTCCGGGAAATTCTGACTGGCGGGGCGCATTTCGTGTTGTACAAACCGCTCTCCGAGGAGACGGCGAAAGCGGGGCTGCGGGCGGTGACTGCCATGCTGAACCGCGAACGGCGGCGGGCTTACCGCGTTCCCGTGCAAGCTCCGGTGGAACTCACACTTCCCGATACTCGCAAGGTGGAAGGGATTCTTCTGGATCTGAGCGAGACGGGAATGGATGTTCTGACCGCGGAGCCGCAGGCTCCGGCGACGCTGCTGAAGTTTTGTTTCCAACTGCCTGACGGGTCGCTGGAAGTCACGGCTCATGGGCAGGTAGCGTGGGCAAAGCCGAACGGACAAACCGGCGTTCACTTTCTGGATCTGGATGAAGCGGTCAAAGCGCAGCTTCAGGTGTGGTTAACGGCGGCTGCGGCGGCTCACCGGGCGGGAGCGGACGAGACCGTCCCGCACTGCAAGCTCACCGATTTAAGTTTGGGCGGGTGCTATGTGGAAACCGATTCGCCGTTCCCTGAACGCTCATTGATCGATCTTTGCCTGAAAACCGACGAGATGGCCGTGCACACGGAAGGAATGGTGCGAGTGGCGCATCCCGGTCAGGGCATGGGAGTGGAATTTCCATCGCGTACGCCGGAGCAGCGGGCGCAGGTGGGCAATCTGATCAGCTTTTTGCGCAGTGCTCCCGAGTCCATGCTCGAGATGAGCATCTCTCCGAAGGCGCTGACGGCGGACCTAAGCCAGTTTGAATCGACGCCAAGTGCCGGGAACGAAAGTCAGGGAGACTCCTCCCGGGACGAAGAGTTGCAGGATCCTTTGCTTGAACTGCTGCGGCAAGCGGCCTCCATGCAGGAAGATGAGTTCCTCGAGGAGCTGCGGCGGCAGCGGTCGGGCGAGACGGTGGCCACGTAGTTAATCCGGCTATTCAATTTTCCTCATCGCAATCTCTGTCGCTCTGCCTGGCACACCATCATTCCATCACCGGTGAGGCGCCCTTTTCGTCGCGGTTGTCGACGGATGAGCACCCTGATTGCATTGCACGCCCGTTTTCCGTCATTCTCTCCCGTTTACGGAATGATTCCGCTCAAGACCCTTATGTTTTAGATTCGTGGTACCCACTCTATCGACAAGAGTGTCCGGCCCACACATTCCTATCCGTCCCACGCACTCATGTCCGTCACGCGTTCCCGCTGAAGAAAAAAGCCCTCGCGGCGAGTGACTGGCAGATTTTCGGGAAGAAGGGCGAAGGCAGAAGAACGGCAGGCAGCGAGGACAGCGGAATGCGCGAGAGGCTTGTGGAGGAAGTTCCGGAGAGGCGAAGAACCCGACCCCGTCTCTGGCCTCGGGCTCTTCGGATCTCCGTGGTCTGTTCCACCCCAATGCGAGTAAGGTAACGGAAGATTGTTGTGCGGTGGTTGCAGGAATGTTAAATGTGGATGAAATAGAAAAGAAATCGCGAGAGCAAGGCGGCGCGTGATTCACCGGGGCGTTGCAGCCGTTATGAGAATATCTAGAGCAATCCTGTCCACACGAATCGGGATCGAGTCTGCGCACGGAGGCTGGGGCGAAGCTGGCGACAATCGGAAAATCCGGGTCGGTCGATAGTGTGCTTTCCGAGAAAGCTGGGGCAGCGAAGGCGCGCAGCGGCCTGAGGTGGGCTCCGCTGCTTTCGATCGCAGCGGCAGCCTTCGCGGTTGAGATTCCCTTCTTTTTTCTGGGAACTCCTTCCGGACACGATGTCGACTTTCATTTGTACACTTGGCTGGAAGTGCTGGCGCAATGGAAGCAGGGGATTTTCTATCCGCGTTGGGCGGCCTTGGCGCACTTCGGCTATGGGGAACCGCGCTTCATCTTTTATCCACCCGCATCGTGGACTCTGGGTGCGGCGCTGAGTGCGGTGTTTCCGTGGGTGGTGGCTTCCGATATTTACATTTGGCTGGTGCTGGTGGCGGCGGGCGTGTCGATGTTCTTGCTGGCGCGGCAATGGCTCGACCGCCGCAATGCGATTTTCGCCGCCGTGTTGTATGCGGTGAATCCTTATCATCTGGTGATCGTGTACTGGCGGAGTGCATTTGCCGAATTGCTGGCTGCGTCTTTGCTGCCTTTGCTGGTCCTGCTGTTGATGCGAGATAAAAAGCGGCGTGGCGGCGTCGTTTTGTTGGCGCTGGTTTTGGCGGCCTCATGGCTCGTAAATGCGCCGGCGGCGGTGATGCTGCACTATTCGATGGCGCTCTTGATTGGAGTGCTTGCGTGGCAGAGGAAATCCGGGCGCATTCTGCTGGACGGATCGGTTGCGGTTGCGCTGGGCGCAGCGTTGGCCGCGTTCTATTTATTTCCGGCGATCTATGAACAGAGGTGGGTGAACATTGCGCAGGCGGTGTCGGCGGGGTCGCGTCCGCTGGATAATTTTATTTTTGTTCATACCGAAGACGCCGAGCACGACGCTTTCAACCGCTTGATTTCGTGGATTGCGCTTGCCGAAATTGTTTTGACGCTGGCAGCGGCGTGGGCCGCGCTGGAGTGGCGCAGGCGCAACCGCGAGCTGTGGTACTCGCTGGTTATCTGGGCTGGCGTGTGCGCGGTGCTGATGGTTTCGGCGTCGAATGTTCTCTGGATGATACTTCCGAAGATGAAGTTCATGCAGTTTCCCTGGCGGTGGTGTTTGTGCCTAGGGATTCCTTTCACTCTGTTTATCACACTGGGCGTGCGGCGATGGCCCGCACGTGTGGCTTTGTATCTGGCAACTTTGTGCTTGCTGGGATTTGTGTGGCATCATTTTCAAGCTCCGTGGTGGGACACGCGCGCCGATCTGCGGGAGATGCAGGACAACATGGCCACGGGCGCGGGATATGAGGGCACGGACGAATATACTCCGGCGGGGGCGGATCCGTCGGCACTCACCGCCGCAGCCGAGAATACTGTGCGGCGCGTAACCGTGGATGGGCCTGCGCATGGTGCGATCCGCGTATCCGAATGGAGGGCGGAACGGAAGGAATTCACGGCGGAGATGTCGGCGGGGGACAATCTCACTTTGCGTCTGTTCAATTATCCGGCGTGGCGTGTGGAGGTGAATGGCCGGATCGTGCAGGCGGGCACCCGCGAGGGCACGGGCGAGATGTTGGTCCCGGTGGAAGCGGGAGCGAATCGCGTGCAGATTGTGTTTGTGCGCACGTGGGACCGCACCGTGGGGGCGTGGATCTCAATGGTGGCTATGGTTTTTGTGTTGGTGTCGCTGAGGAGGGGTCTGCGGCGTGGTGCGGCGGTCCTGTGATGCGAAAAATCCTGATTGCGACATCAAATCCGGGCAAGCTGCGCGATTTCGCTGGAGCAGCTTTGCAGCACGAGGTTGAAATCGGCGCCATGTCTGACTTCGCTTCCCTGCCAGCGGTCGTCGAGGATGGATTGACGTTCGAGGCGAATGCACGGAAGAAGGCGGAAGAATATAGCCGTTACGTTCCGGGGGAGATGGTGCTGGCCGACGATTCAGGTTTGGAAGTCGACGCGCTCCGTGGCGCACCTGGCGTGCACTCCGCGCGCTACGCTGCGCCCGAGCTGCAGAATAAGGAGCCGGCTGATGCGGATGCGAATACGGACGACGATGCCAACAATGCGCGAGTTCTGCGCGAATTGAAAAGTTTGCCATCTGCTAAGCGAAGCGGCAGATTTGTCTGCGTGCTGGCTGCGGCCCGGGATGGCAGAACTCTGGCTGTGTTTCGGGGAACGGCTGAGGGAATCATTCTGGACTCTCCGCGAGGGAAGAACGGATTTGGCTACGATCCCCTGTTCTATTTTCCGGCAATCAAGAAAACATTTGGGGAACTGAGCACGGAAGAAAAGTCTGAGTACAGCCACCGCGGTAAAGCGTTCCGACAGTTCTTGGACTGGATCGACGGATTTGATGGATCGATTTAGAGATGCGAAATTGAAGTGGTGACGCTTGGAAGTGACGGCAAAACGGACAGGGATGGTGCTTCCCAGCCTTGACTTCATCTGCATCACAACAACATAATATAAAGTTATTTTTCCCTACTTGAACTCATAAGGAGCTTTCGTGGCGTCAACTGGTTCTCCCGCTCCTAATGTAGCACCGGGCGCGGTGCATGGCGTAGCTCCGTTGCGGGCGGGGGAGGGTACGTCATTTCTTTTGCGGCGCCTCCATTCGCTTTCGGGCATTGTTCCTGTCGGGGCTTTTCTTTTCGAACATATTCTGGTTTCCAACTCTACCGCGATCAGCGGGCCTGACGCTTATGCTCGGCAGGTAAGCTTTCTTGCCAACCTTCCTCTCGTATTTTTTCTTGAGCTGTTCGGGATCTGGCTGCCGATCGCCTTCCACGCGCTTTATGGTTTCTACATCTGGTACCGGGGCGACGGAAATACCATGGAATATCCGTGGACCGGGAATTGGATGTACACGCTGCAGCGCTGGACCGGTGGCATCGCGTTCTTTTACATCGTGTGGCACACGTGGACGATGCGTTTTACGGGGA
>Ga0210389_10000134_pt1 | contig 74249 bp, 62 predicted proteins | sample IncBWH28OmetaG_FD_160127 | JGI IMG/M metagenome (GOLD analysis project Ga0210389, IMG submission 160127) | Forest soil microbial communities from Barre Woods Harvard Forest LTER site, Petersham, Massachusetts, United States - Inc-BW-H-28-O ...
GACAACTCCGCCAAATCCAATTCCGGAAAATTCGCTCCCGGGGCAAGAGAGCGCTGGCGCGGTGATTTCCACGACCCGGCCTTTCTATTGGTCTGTGCGGCGGGAAGTGTGGGAGAACCGCTCGGTCTACATTGCGCCGCTGGCGGCCGCGGGCTTGGCGATGCTGGGGTTTTTCATAGGCCTTCTCAGCCCGCTCCATTCGGCACACATGCGCGGCCATGAGGACACGGCGCATGAATTCCTGATGATGGTGATGCCGTACGGCCATACCGCGTGGCTGCTATTGCTTGCCGCGTTCGTGGTGGGAGTTTTCTACTCGTTGGACGCGCTGTACGGCGAACGGCGGGATCGCAGCATATTGTTCTGGAAATCCTTGCCGGTATCCGACCTTACGGCCGTGCTCTCGAAAGCGAGCATTCCGCTGGTAGTACTTCCGGCGCTGGTGTTTGTGATTACGGTGGCGACAAACCTGGTGATGGTGCTGATCAGCAGCGCGGTTCTGGTGCTGAGCGGGATTAATCCCATGACTTTGTGGAGGGAGTTGCCGCTGTTGCAGTTCGAGTTGGTGCTGCTGTACGGGGTAATCGTGCTGGCGCTGGGGCAGGCACCGCTGTTTGCGGGGTTGCTGCTGATTTCCGGGTGGGCGCGGCGCACGGCGTTTCTGTGGGCGATTTTGCCGCCGCTGGCGATCTGCTTCTTTGAAAAGCTGGTGTTCCACACAACGCATTTCGCGCATTTGCTGGGTTACCTGGTGACGGGCGGCGCGACGAACGCATTTTCCTTCCGGACTACAAGCGGCGAGCCAGTGGATCCTCACTTTATTCCGCTGGCACAGATTACGCCCGGAAGATTCCTGAGCAGCCCGGGGTTGTGGATTGGGCTGGCGTTTGCCGCGGTGTTTCTTGCGGCGGCGGTGCGGTTGCGGCGGTATCGCGAACCGATTTGATTTTGTGTGTGACTGAGGCGCTTAGGCTGGCCGGCTGGAAGCCGGCGCTACGCGAGCCGTGGGGATGCAGTTAAACCCGGCGCTTCGGAATCACGGGGCTTCCGCGCAAGGAGGAACGAACATGAGTACGGCGGTATGGACGACACGGTTGGAGTTGAGTTCGGTTGCGGACAAATCGCTGAAGGCCGCGGCGCGATTCTGGTTTGTGATGGCGCTGCTGGGGCAATTCGCGTTCGCAATTTCTGTGGCGGTATTTTATGGACTTACGGCTCTGCGTGGGAATATCCAGGCGTGGAATAGAATCCTTGGCCGCGGCTTCGAAACCGGTGCAACGATGAGCAACACTGCGCTGGTTGGGCACATTTTGTTCGGCACGGTCATCAGTATTGCCGGAGCGCTGCAGCTGATTCCCGGCATCCGGAACCGCTTTCCGGTTTTTCATCGCTGGAATGGGCGCCTGTTTGTGCTGGCCGCATTCACGCAGGCGATTACCGGCATTTATTTGACACTGTGGGTCGGAAAGCGTGTTGGGGACACGACGCAACATGTGATTTCGGTGCTTGGCGCCTTGCTGATCATCTTTTGCGCGGTAATGGCGCTCCGTTTTGCGATTGCACGGAATTTCACCATTCATCGCCGCTGGGCTCTCCGTCTGTTCCTGGTAGCGAGCGCCTCCTGGTTCATCCGGCTGGGATTCGCCGTGACGCTGGTTGTGCTTGGACCGATCGGTTTCGATTCGAGGACGTTCAGCGGACCCTTGGTCACCTTCTGGTCAATCGCTCAGTATCTTCTGCCCCTCGGGGTCCTGGAATTGTATCTGTGGGCGCAGGACCGCCCGGGCGCGCTTCGGCGCATGGTTACGGCAGGGGTTCTGTTTGTGCTGACGCTTGCGATGGGGGCGGGGATTGCTCTCGTCGCCGTGGGATCGTGGGTGCCGAGCGTCAAAGCGGGACTGGATCCTCGCAAGTCCATCGGACAGGTACTTTCGGCAACCATCGCTTCCAGCGGGATGGACGCAGCCGTGAATCAATACCAGGACCTGAAGGCGACGTCGGCCGCGAATTACAGGTTCGACGAAAGAGAACTGAACGATCTGGGCTACCGGTTGATTCGCAAGAACAAATTCAAGGAAGCGATCCGAATTTTTCAGCTGAACGTGGAAGCGTATCCGAACTCAGCCAACACGTATGACAGCCTGGCGGAAGGCTACATGGACAACGGCGAGAATGCCCTGGCCGTCGCGAACTATGAAAAATCGCTGCAACTGAACCCCAAAAGCCGCAATGCCGTGCTGATGCTGCAGAAGCTGAACGCACGCTGACAGCGGCTCCCATCGGATAGCAAACGAGGAGAAGAATTATGGCGTACTCCACGCTTCTGATTTTTCATATTTGCGGCGCGATTGTTGGATTGTTGTCTGGAACGGCGGCGTTGATCTTTCGCAAAGGTTTCCGGTGGCACCGGGCGGCGGGAAATGTGTTTTTTGTTTCCATGCTGATTATGTCCGCGAGCGGGGCGGGTATTGCGGCTTTTATCAAGCCAAACATGGGGAATGTTTTCGGGGGCGTGGTGACGTTTTACCTGGTGGCAACGGGCTGGCTGACGGTGTTGCGCAAAGAGGGAGAGACGGGCTTCCTCGAATACGGATTGCTGATGCTGGCGGTTGCGACGAGTGGCGGCGGGTTGCTGTACGGGTGGGAAGCGGCGCACAGCGTGACGGGATTGAAGGAGGGATATCCACCGGCGCCTTATCTGGTTTTTGGGTGCTTAAGCATGTGGGCGGCGGCGCTGGACGTGCGGATGCTGGTTCACAAGGGTCTGACGGGCGCGCCGCGGATCCGGCGGCATCTGTGGCGGATGTGCGTGGCGTTCTTGATTGCCGCACTCTCTTTTTTCCTTGGGAAGCAGCAACATTTCCCCGTGGCGATCCGTGGGAGCCAGCTTCTGAATCTGCCGATGATTCTGATCTTGGTCGTGATGATTTACTGGCTGATTCGCATGCGGGTGACAGGCTCATACAAGAAAGTCCAGGAAGCAGGGTTGGCAAAATGGAGGGGTCGACCGCTTGCCGGCTGGAAGCCGGCGCTACCCAGGGCCATTCGGGAGAAGGGCGTTCCTGGGGGACTGCGTAAGAATTACAGAAACTTGCGGTAGGTAAAACTTTCTTGGGTACTGGAACGGGCGCGGAAAAGTTGGCGTTTTTTCGGAGGGTAATCAAAAAGCGCGACTTAGGGAATTGGCTGTTCGAATGCACTCTGCCTTCGCAGATTGAACTTAACGAAGCCGAAATCGGGAAGATGCGATCCGGCTAGAGCGAAAGAAGGCGAGGGTGAAAATATGGAAGAGCTGACCATTGACGCCGCCATCTGTTCGGACTACGAGAAGCTGCTGAAGGAATCGCAGCGGGGCCTGGTGGCCTGGAGAGAACGCAGCGAGGAGGTGTTGCGATTTGGGCTGCACGGGAAAAGCGTCGGGGACGAACTGCAGAAGCTACAGGCGGACTATGCGACCGCGTATCACCGACTGGAACAGCACGGAAAAACCTGCATCCTGTGTCAATTCACGATTGGCCTGTCGACATTTGAAGCGCCGACTCCCGTGTTTATTTCGCCGCGCAGAGAACTGCCGGCGTAATTCAAGCGGTGGTGGAAGAAGTGTCTTCCGTCGCGGGTGAGGCGGCGGGAGGAACGGGCGCAGCCAGCGCTTCCAAGCGCGCCGCCAGCGCATCGGCGAGCAAATCCACGACTTTCTTTGCGCCGGAGCCGTCCGGGTCTTTGTCCGGGTTGTATTGAGCGACGTCCAGTCCGAGCAAATTCTTCTGCTTCACAATTTCCACAAATGAGCTGCGGACTTCGGCATAGGAGAGGCCGCCGGAATCGGGCACGTTCACGGCGGGGAATTCTTCCTGAGCGATGACGTCAAGATCCACGTGCAGCATGAATTCGCGCGTGTCGGCGTGAAGGTGCGCGAGCGCATCGTGCGCGGATTTTTCGGCGCCGTGGAGCGAGATGTCCGCGGCGTAGACGTGGCGCAGCGGCGAGCGGGTGAGGAAATCCACTTCAGGCTGATCGACGCGCACGAGCCCATAGAGAAGAGCATCAGGTTCGCGGACCAGCGGCGGCTCTCCCCAGAAGCGGACAAGTTCCGGCGAGCCTTTGCCGATGATGCTGGCGAGAACCATGCCATCGAGGCGGCCGGAAGGCGTACTGGCGGGCGTGTTCAGATCGGCGTCGCGATCGAACCACAACAAATTAATGTGCTTGTAGTAGCGGCGGGCGCCGGTGAGCAGAGCGATGATCTGCGTGCAATCGCCACCCAGGACGAGAACGAGAGCGCCGGCTTTGAGGCCAAGCTCGGCGCGAGGCTTTAGGTCATTGAGCGAAGCGACGATCTCCGGGATGTTGCGGGCGCGCTTGTGTTCGTCGTCATCGGCAAAGAGGCGCGGGGCGCAATCACCGAGGTCGGTGATTTCGTAGCCGATGGATTGCAGGCGCTCGACGATGCCGGCGGCGCGAATGGCGGCGGGTGCTTTTTCGCTTCCAGGAAGGAAAGCGGCGGCGCTGGAGGGTGCTCCGATGATGGCAATTTTGTTCGGCTGACGAACGATCTTAACCGCCAAGGTACGCTCCTTGTGCTGCGGATAATCGCCTGGCCATTCTTGGTGGCCGCTTTCTAGGCAACTTGCCTGGCCACCCTTCCCTCGTCAGGGCAAGCTTGAAAGTGGCCGCTACGGTGGAACTGCCGGGTACTTCCCTGCCCGGCAAAGCTAAGCAAAATACTGGACGCGCGCGAACCGCGATTAGCGGCGCGGCGCGGGCGCGATCGACTGAAGTTCCGGAGGAAGCGTGAAACGCACGTCTTCGCGGATCAGGTCGAGATCGCGCTGGTCCGTAAAACCGAAATTGGCGAGGCGTTCGCTGACCTGCTCGACCAGAACTTCGGGAGCGGAGGCACCGGCGGTGAGGCCGATGCGGGAGACGCCTTCGAGCCATTGGGGGTCGATGTCGTTCGCGGAATCGATGAGCTTGGCCTTGCGATTCAGGCGCTGGGCGAGTTCCACCAAGCGGTTGGAGTTGGAGCTGTTCTGCGAACCAACGACGAGAATCAGGTCGACGTCTTTGGCGACTTGCTCGACAGCTTCTTGGCGATTCTGCGTGGCATAGCAGATGTCGTCGCTGGCAGGACCGATAATTTTGGGGAAGCGCTGGCGCAGGCGGGCCACGATTTCCTGCGTGTCGTAGAGGCTGAGCGTGGTCTGCGTGAGGAAGGCAAGCTTTTCCGGATCTTCCACGTGGAGCGCATCTACAGCAGAGATAGAGTCCACGACCAACGTGCGGTCCGGGGCTTCGCCGGAGGTGCCGACGATTTCCTGGTGATCCTTGTGGCCGATCAAGATGATGGTGCGCTTTTCGCGGGCAAACTTGAGGGCTTCCAGATGGACTTTTGTTACCAAAGGGCAGGTGGCGTCAATCACGCGAAGCGAGCGGTCCTTGGCTTCCTGACGAACGGTGGGAGGAACGCCGTGGGCGCTGAAAACGAGCACGGAATTGGAAGGGACCTCTTCGATCGTTTCGACGAAAATGGCGCCGCGGCGGCGAAGTTGTTCGACGACGTACGTGTTGTGCACAATTTCGTGGTGAACGTAGACAGGGGCGCCATATGCTTCGAGAGCAAGCTCCACAATGTCGACTGCGCGGACGACCCCGGCGCAGAAGCCGCGGGGACGCACACGGAGCAAAGTTTTGGTTTCCGTTTGGGTTGCCATCTGGCTCCTAAACTACTGAAAGTTCAAGACTCCATCATATCAAAGTCACGTTTCCTGTGCATCGGGTGGTGTAGCGGCAGAAAAAAAGCCCGGATAGACTGTCATTTCGGACAGTTCCAGGGGTACTAGAGGGGCGTAGAATAGAGAGTAAGAGAATCCTTATGGCGGAAACGCAAGCAGCCCAAAACCGGCGGCGCAGCGAACGTGTGATGCTGAACTTGGCGGTCCACGTTCTGGCGGAAAACGAAGAGCGCCGGCAGATTCGCGTGGAAGCAAAAACACTGGTGGTGAACGCGCACGGCGGGCTGATGGAGATGAAGGATCACCTCCATGTGGGGCAGTCGTTTCTGCTGACGAATCCTGCGACAGGGTCGGAGATGAGCTGCCGGGTGGTGCGAGTGGACGAGACCGGCATGGAGCACTTTCATATTGCGTTCGAGTTTGACCGGCCGGCACCGAAATTCTGGCCGGTGACGTTTCCGCCCGCCGATTGGGGCGTACCTTCCTGAGCCTGATCTGCAGGCTTTGAGACTACCGTACTGAAAAACCACTAAAATTGGGCGTGGGCGCATCCAACTTTTTGCTGGATGGCGTGTTAGATGGAATGTGGAGGTACGTTCCGTGGACTTAGGCAAACGAGCAGCGACCGTAGTTTTGATGGCCGGCCTTGTGGCTGGCGGAGTTTTTCTTTCCGGATGCGATGATAACGTTGAGATTCTACGCGACCCGGATATTCGCGTGGCGAAGGGCATGACGTGGGCGTGGCGGCCGGTGAATGAGCCGGAAGGGGGAAGGCGCGCGGCCGAGGGAGGCCAAGGCGCGGTTTCGCGCGATGTGATTACACCGGAGAGCCAGGGGCAACCTCAGGCGGCACCTCGGCAGCGCCTGGAGAGCAACCGCGACTGGAATACCGAAGCAAACCGAGACACGTTGAAGGCGGCGATCGCGAAGAATCTGCATTCGAAGGGATTGACGCAAGTGATGGATCCCAGAGCGGCTGATTTCCTAGTGGATTACCACGTGGCGGTGAGGACACAAAGTGCGACGGTGGGACGTGTATATCCGGGCTACCCTGGTGTGGCTTGCGGGCCGTATGGATGCTGGTCCGGATGGGGTTGGGGACCGCCGGAAGTGGCGTACCAGAATGTACGGTATCACGAAGGGACTTTTGTGATCGACGTGGCGTTGCGTGAACCGAGGAAGTTGGCGTATCGCGCGATCAGCCGGAAAGAATTGAACAACAAACAGACGATTACGCCGTATCAGGCGGATGAAGCGGTGAAGCATTTGTTGAAGGGATTGAAGGCGAAGTAGCGATCGGCTTCGCGTTTGCGGTTCTTTTTTTCGCGGCGCGATTCAACCGCCCTCTCGAATTAATCCAGACATTGTCATCCTGAGCGGAGCGCTGTTTGCGCCGCGAAGGATCTCAGCTTTAAATTTATTGCAGAAATTGACGTTGAGATCCTTCGGCTATCCTCGTCGGATAGCCTCAGGATGACAGTGGCTGCTTGGTGTTCGTTGGGTAGAGAGTTTGAGACCGTAAAAGCGGCGGCTTCGCAGCCACACTCAAAAGTGCACTTATTTGCGGCCTTTTGCTAGTTCGGCGGCGGGCTTTTGGGCGCGGGCCTGAAAGTCTTCGTAGGTGCCCTTGAAGTCTTCGATTTTGCCGCCCTGGAAATGCCAGACGCGGGTGGCGACTTCGTCGAGGACATCTTCGTCGTGGGTGACGAGGAGGACTGTGCCTTCGTATTTTTGCAGGGAGATGTTGAGCGCGTTGTTGGATTCGAGATCCAGGTTGTTGGTCGGCTCATCGAGAACCAGGAAGTTCGGCTTCTGGATCATCAGCTTGCAGAAGATCAGGCGCGCGCATTCGCCGCCGGAGAGACCGGATGTTGGCTTCAACGCGTCTTCACCACTGAAGAGCATCTGGCCGAGGGCCGCGCGAATTTCCTCCTGCGGAGCCTGGGGCTTGAACTGCCAGAGCCAATCGAGCGCGGAAATCCCTTTTGATTTGTCGATGGTGTAGCCGAAGTCCTGCGGAAAATAGCCGACGGTGACTTCGTGTCCCCAGATGACGTTGCCGGAGTCGATTTTGAATTTGTGCTCGTCTGCACCGATGAATTGGCCGGCATTGCGTATGATGGAACGCAGCATGGTGGTCTTGCCGGCGCCGTTGCGGCCGGTGAGGGCGATTTTCTCGCCGCGAGTGATGTTGGCGGAAAAATTCGAGATGACTTTCAGGTCGTCGTAGGACTTGGAGAGATGTTTGATCTCCAGCGGGGCGCGGCCTGAGGGAATTTCAAATTGGAAGCGGATGTACGGGCGCTGGATGTTGGAGCGGGCCAGTTCGGAAACCTGCAGGCGCTCGACTTCTTTTTTGCGCGAGGTGGCTTGCGCGGAACGCGTGCCGGCGGAGAAGCGGGCGATGAAATCGTTGAGCTGGGAGATTTTCTTTTCACGGACGGCGTTTTCGGCTTCCATGCGCGAGCGGATCTGCGTCTTGGCGATGACCATGTCGTCGTACCCGCCGGGATACATGATGATGGTCTGGTAGTCGATGTCGGCGGTGTGGGTGCAGACGCTGTTGAGGAAATGGCGATCGTGGGAGATGACGATCAGCACGCCGTGATATTCGAGGAGATATTCTTTCAGCCAGTGGACGGAATCGAGGTCGAGGTTATTGGTCGGCTCGTCGAGCAGCAGAGCCGAGGGATTGCCGAAGAGGGCTTGCGCGAGGAGCACGCGGACTTTCTGTCCGCCCTGGAGTTCTCCCATTTTGCGTTCGTGGAGATCGGCTTCGATGCCGAGGCCGTCGAGGAGCACGCCCGCGTCGGCTTCGGCGGTGTAGCCGTTTTCTTCGCCGACGATGCCTTCGAGCTCACCGAGGCGCATGCCGTCCGCGTCGGTCAACTCGTCATGTGGCTTGGCGTAGAGGGCTTCGCGCTCCTGGAGAGCTTTCCAGAGCGTGCCGTTGCCCATGATGACCGTGTCAATTACGCGGAATTTATCGAAGGCGAACTGGTCCTGGCGGAGGATGCCGATTTTCTTGGGGCGCGTGATGGTGCCGTGGGTGGCATCCTGCTCGCCCGTCAGGATCTTCATGAAGGTGGACTTGCCCGCGCCGTTGGGGCCGGAGATGGCGTAGCGGCGGCCCGACATGAAAGTGGTGGTGACGTCCTCAAAGAGGACGCGGGCGCCGAAGCGCATAGTGACATTTTCAACAGAGATCATAACCCTACAATTTTACCGTAGAACGCCACATTCGCAACAAATCAAAGAATCGATGCTTGGGAGCGCTTGACAGCACTTCCGGAGCGCCATAAGGTGCTCGAACGGAGCCCTTCATGAAAAGACGCGGAACGCTTGTTGCGATTGCGGGATCGATCCTTCTGGCTTCATCGGCGTTGCTCTTTGGCGGAAAGGCAGCGACTCCGCCAGCGAAGGAAATCCCTTGGCCGACCAACGGCTGGGCGACAGCGACGCCAGCGAGTGTTGGGGTGGATGAGCAGGTTCTCCTTCGGCTGGACAAGGACATGGCCTCGGGAAAATATTCGCAGATGATGGACAGCTTTGCGATTTTTCGCTGCGGCAAGAAAGTTTTCGAACGCACGTACGCACACGACTACGCAAAGATCTATGGGAAGGAAGCTGGGGAACGCGGGCCGCTGAACGCTCGCCTGATGGGGCGGTACAACTACTTTGATCCTTACTGGCACCCGTATTATCACGGCACGGATCTGCACTCGATGCAGTCGGTCAGCAAAACTGTCACTTCGATCATCATCGGCGCGGCCATGCAGCGCGGTGACTTCAAGGCCGGACTGGATACGCCGATACTTAAATACTTCGACGTTGCCAAAGTTAAAAATGTGGACGACCGCAAACGGCGGATTACTTTGCGCAATGTGCTGACCATGACTCCAGGTTTGGAATGGCATGAGGAAGACGTGCCGTACGACGACCCGCGCAGCGATTCCAGCTTGATGGAAGCGACGGATGACTGGGTGCAGTACGTGATCGACAAGCCCATGGCGGCGGAGCCGGGGAAAGTGTGGAACTACAGCAGCGGAGCGACGGAACTGCTTGCGTATATCTTTCAGAAAGAAACCGGGCAGGATATTGACGATTACGGCCAGAAATACCTGTTCGCGCCGTTGGGGATCCGGCATGAATGGAAGCGCACGTATCTGGGAGTGGTGGACACCGAAGGCGGATTGTATTTGAACGGGAGTGACCTGGCAAAGATCGGTTACTTGTACCTGCAGGATGGCGTGTGGGAAGGGCAGCGGATTGTATCCAGCGAATGGGTGAAAGAGTCGGTGACGCCTTACTTCCAGACCGATGAGTCTCCGTTCATGTACGGCTTCAAGTGGTGGTTGGCCAAATTGCCGAATTCGCCGGAGTACGTGTGGGTGTGCCGCGGGTTCGGGGGGCAGAACCTGCAGGTGTTTCCGAAGGAGGGGCTGATTGTGACCTTCACGGGGTGGGACATTCTGGCCAACTCCACGGGGAAGGAGCCCAGCCCGTCCGATTTTCTTGCTGCCGTGAAAGGCGGGAGTTGCGGAGGCGAGGCTCACTGACACAGGCTGAAGCCTGTACTACTTGGGGTCATTGAGGGACAGATGCTGCTGGAAAACAAAGTTGCGTTGATTACGGGATCGGGACGCGGGATTGGGCGGGCGATGGCGCTGTTGTTTGCGAAAGAAGGGGCGGCGGTGTTTCTGACGGCGCGAACGGAGAAAGAGATTGCGGCAGTCGCGAAAGAGATTGTGGCGGAGGGTGGCAAGGCAGGTTTTGCGATGGCCGATCTGACGCAGGTGGCGGATTGCGAGGGGGTGTTTGCGGCGGCGGTGAAACAGTTTGGGCGCGTGGACATTCTGGTGAACAACGCGGGGCACTATGGGCCGGTGGTGCCGGTGGAGGAATATCCGCTGGAAGAGTTTGAGAAGGTGATCAACGTACATCTGCGGGCAGCGTTTGTCCTGAGCAAGCTGGCGCTGCCGGGGATGTATTCTCGGAAATCCGGCGTGATTCTGAATATTTCGAGCTTGTCGGCGAAGGCAGCGTTTTCGTGGGGGTCGGCTTATGCGGCGGCGAAGGCAGGGCTGTTGGGGCTGACGCGCTACATGGCGGCGGAGGCGGCGCGAAATGGCGTGCGGGTGAATGCGATCTGCCCGGGGCCGGTGACGGAAACGGTGATGAGCAAGGAGCTTGGTGACACGTTGGCTAAGAAGCTAAACGTGAGCCCTGAGGATCAACTCAAAGGATTTCTAAGTTCGATTTTGCAGGGCCGCGGGCAAACGGCGATGGAAATCGCGCAAGCGGCGCTGTTCTTGTGTTCAGATATGTCGAGCGCCGTGGTTGGGCAGTCGATCAATGTTGACGGCGGCGCTGCATTTTTCTGAATTCGGCCAGGTGGATTTGCGGAAAATGAAAAAAATATTGCTAACCGTCTTGCTGATTTCGCTCGTGCTCGTAGAGCTGGTTATTTGCACCGCGTTTCTGCCCGTTGAATGGCAACACTCGATCCACGAGCGAATCGCAAATGTCTTCTCAAATCCAGCTCACGATTGGTCGCGTGTAACTCACCCACGCATGGACTTGGAGATGGACGAAGTGTTCCGCCAGCGTCTTTGGCTAAGAATTGCATCATACGTTTTTGCGGCGCTAATGGTAGCGGTGAATACAGCCCTCATTCGTCTCGTCTGGCAACGCCTGCGCGGTCTCAAGAAGCCTATTGCAGCTCGTTCTTGAAGACGGAACCGGATTTCATGACGAATTTTACGTGTTGGAGTTCGGTGATGTCTTTCAACGGGTCGCCGGAGACGGCTACGATGTCAGCCCACTTGCCGGGTTCGATGGCGCCCATTTTGTCGGACCAGCCCAATAGTTCGGCGGCGGTGGTTGTTGCGGTGCGGATGGCCTGCATGGGCGTCATGCCGTATTTCACGTAGTAGTCGAATTCGAGGGCTTGGTTGAGACCGCGCCAGTCGAAGCCGCCGGCGTCGGTGCCGAGGACGATCTTCACGCCTTTTTTCAGCGCGAGTTGGAATGCGGCTTTTTCGGTGTCGACCATCTTCGTCCAGTTCCCTGCGCGGCCGGGAGCGACGTAGGCGCCGACCATGATTGTCGGGACCCAATAGATGCCGCGGCGGGCCATCTCTTCCATTTGCGGCTCGGTGAGGCCGTCACCGTGTTCGATCGAGTCGACACCCGCCTTCAGCGCGGCGGCAATGCCGTCACTGCCGATGGCGTGGGCGGCGACTCTGTGGCCGAGGCGATGGGTTTCGTCGACGATCGCTTTCGCTTCTTCATCGGTGAAATTCACGTGACTGTGCAGGACGACGCCGTCGGGACCGTAGAAATAGCCGTGGTCGGAGTAATACTTGATCCAGTCGGCGCCGTAGCGGATCTGCTCGCGGACGGCTTTGCGGGCCTCGTCGACTCCGTCCACATATTGCACGCCCTGGGGAATGGTGATTTCCCAGGAATAGCCGTAGGGGCCGTACGCCCCGGTGGGAGTCATGGCGCGCGTGGAGACCTGCATGTGCGGGCCGGGGACTTCGCCGTTGTTGATGGCGTGCTTCACGTCGACGTCGGCGTACATGGCGCCTTCGGTTTCGAGGTCGCGTATGGATGTGAAACCGTGGCCGAGGGCGATCTGCGCGTTGCGTGCCCCCAGAATCGCGCGGTAGGGGATGGATTGTTTGAGGAGTTGCGCGTCGTACTCCTCCTGCGTGATATCGCCTTGCAACAGCACGTGAGTGTGAGCGTCCACGAAGCCCGGCAGGACCGTGGCTTTCGAAAGATCAATTACTTCCACGCCCGCTGGCGCGGATCCGCCCGGCGTGACGCTGACTATTTTGTCGCCTTCGACGAGGATTAGGGCGTTGAGGATGGGCGTCTCGCTTTTGCCGTCGATCAAGCGGCCGGCGCGAATGGCAATTTTCTTTGGCGCGGGCGCAGTCTTTTCCTGCGCTTTACAAATCGGAAGGCAAATCATTGTCGCGAAAAATGTGAAGCGAACGAACCGCGAGAAAATGGAATCCATTGCAGCCTCCAGGGCGCGGCAACGATAACAGAATTGAGGTCGGGAAAAAAGGCGGGTGTTCAGAAGGGTGAGAGAAGAAGCCGCACAAAAAAGAGCGGGCCAGCCGCTCTCTCAGGACGGCTGGCCCTTTGCTTCACGATACAGATTTGGGAACCACCCAAGTCTATATACAGTTCCCGAATCTGTGTGCTCAGCGAAGCAGAAGCAGAAACAAGCTGTCAGGAAACCGGTTGTGAATCGGGACGCCGAATCGGCCGGCGTGCAAGATCCTCAACGGAAGCAACGCTGCGCCGCACGGCCAACAGCACCGGGTTCCGGCTGGCAGCCAACTGCGCAACACCCGCTTCCCAAGTCTTCTGGGCCATGTACAGCGTGGCGATGGCAATACCGATCACCGCGAACCCAAGAATGAAAATCGCGAAAGCCGCCAGCAGTTCCCGCACAAAATACAGCTGCATCGCGGCGATGATCCCCAGAAACCACCAAATCCATTTGCGACCCTTGTCCTGTTTGCTCATCCTGACCCGCCCCCTCTTCCTTGCACAGCCGATGAAAGTTGAACCACGGCTTTGAAACGACCTACGCAGGTTGGATGACTGTCCTTGACCAAAGGGTCCAATCTGCTGACCTGTCCTATTAGACAGGAGGGGGGCCTAGAGGGAAATGGTACAGTAGCACCAAAATTGGTGGTAAACGAAAATCCTAGTACGTCCATACCCTTCGAAGAATGGCCGTAACATGCAGATTATGCACATGTTACTCGCGCCAGAAAGATAGGGCTAATTTTCGCCTCAGGTTCGGGTACTGTCCTGTGGAAAAACCTGCCCCTTAGGACAGGGGACAGGTGGGTGTCCTGACCGAATCCAGCTCGATTCACTGGTTCAAAATGAGCGATGGGCAGATACAAAACTACCCCGGACGCCCAGGTGGGGGGCCGCCGGGGTCGGATGAAAGGCACTCTCTGTTCGAGCTAGGCCTTCTTGATGAGGCGGGTGATCCAGACCAGGATGACAGCGCCGACGAAGGCAACAATGATTGCTCCGATCATCCCGCCCCCCGGCCAAATCCCGATGATGCCAAACAGCCAACCACCGACCAATCCGCCCAGCAACCCAAGAATGATGTCTACGATGACGCCGTAGCCACCGCCCTTCATAACTTTGCCCGCCAACCAGCCGGCGATCAGACCCGTTATGATCCACGCGAGAAAGCCCATGCGAAGTTCCTCCTTGGCTCCGATAGGAGCGACATTGATGACCCAATAGGCTGGATTGCTACTGTTTTCCCTTACCCCAAATAACACGCAAACCGGTGGAGAGCAACAAATCGTTTGCTTTCAAACCTACCGGGGGGTAGCTGATATATCGGTCACTGAGGGTGGACTGCCAGCTCAGCCATTTCTTCACTTGGGTACTGAGGGTGGAATCCAGCTGGAAGCGGTAGTCACCGGTGTGGGACAGATTCGGATAGAAGGAAAAGCGCTCGGTGAGAGCGGTGCGCTTAGAAAGTTTGGCGTCGAATTCCTCGCCGACGACGGCTTCGGCGCTGTTCTGAACAGACGAGGGCACCAGAAGCAAAACCGGTGGAGGAGCAGGGTTAGTCGTGTTGTAAGCGCCAAAAGAATCGCGGTCGTAAGTAATGCCGCCGAAGAGATCGAATGTCGTGTTGGCAGTTTTGATGAGATGGTAGCCAAAGCCACCGCCGAAGACGCTGCGGAGGTCGAGGTGCTGGAGTTGGTTAGTCTGGAAATCGGCCAACGCGAACACGAAGGTGCGGCCGGAATGGATATTCAAGTCGCCGCGAATGCCTGCATCAAGGGCGTTGGCGGTGGTCACGCTGGGCGGAATCGAGCTGTTGTTGGCGAAGATGTAATCGCCGTAGACGGTGAGTTTGTCGCGAGGCGTTTCGCGGACAGCTTTTGCAGCGAGAGTGAAGTTAACGGTTTCAGAGTTGCCGCGGGTAAGGGCAAGGCCGGTGTCCACCGTGCCATTCCAGAAATAAGTGAAGCGAGGATGGGCCATCCTTTCGGTTTCGACGTCGAAGGCGTGCTGCACAGCGTCGTTGCGGACCGCCGAGATGGTTTCCTTGGCAGCTACAGAAGGCGTGGGGGCAGCTGGAGCTCCTGCAACAACGAACTTTCCGTCCTGGGTGGTGACTTTGCCAGAGAGGTGGGTTCCGTCCTTGAGCGTGATGTGGATGTTGTCGGAAGACTCGAGATCCGTGATGGCGTCCCACTGGATGGTGACGTCACCGGCAAACTCGGACTTAAGCAGCAACGTTTTTCCGTCGCCGGATACGATTTTCCCGGTTAACCGGTCGCCATTCTTCAGCACGACCTGGTCGGCGCGTACCGAGCAGGCTGCCAGCAGCAGCGAAAGGACAGTAAGCAGAGTGTGACGCATGGGCGTCCTCCTGATCATTGCAATTACGTAAAACCGGCTGGCTTCACGCGGGCGGCGAAAAGCGATGTTCTTGTTCAAACTCGGGCAGGTGCTGGAAGTCTAATGAAAATGCCGGAGGGCTGCAATTCGTTGATTGGGAAAGGAATGCTGGCCAGCGGTTTGGGCTATCTCGTATACTAATTTGCGTACGGGGTGAGCCTGGGTCGCGCATTCCGCGTGCGCGAGATTGGCTGCGACGTCCGGGGGGACGCGGCCTTCCCAACTCCAACAAACTAAGTGAGAGCGGCATCTTGCCGGGCTTCGCGCTATTCCAATTACGGAGATGTGTTGGATGAGGACATTGCGTTTAGGAGTAGTCCACAAATTTCTGGCCCTGGCCCTTTCCTGCGGGCTGTTGATTGCCGCGGGGTGTTCCAAAACGGAACCAACGGCGGGTGGGCCCGCGACGGCTGGGCAACGGGTAGGCTCTCGCCCGGTGCTGGTGTTCATGACCGATTTCGGGACCGCCAACGACGCGGTGGCCATTTGCAAGGCCGTGATGTTGGGAATCGCGCCCGAGGTCCGGATTATGGATATCACGCACCAGGTGACGCCATTTTCCATCGAAGAGGGCGCAAGGTTTCTGGCGGGAGTGACGCCTTACTATCCCTCCGGGACGGTGTTCGTTTCAGTGATCGATCCCGGTGTGGGCACAAACCGCAAGGCGGTGGTGGTGAAGTCGAAGAAGGGCCAGTATTTTGTCTTGCCGGACAACGGGCTGATCTCGCCAGTGCTTGACCGCGATGGGCTGGACTCCGCACGGGAAATTACCAACACCAGTTGGATGATAGGCGACGCGATTTCCTCTACATTTCATGGGCGGGACATTTTTTCGCCGGTTGGAGCGCATCTGGCGGCGGGATGGGATTACACGCTGGTTGGGGCAGAGGTGCAGCAACTGGTGCGGTTGACTCCAAAGAGCGCGACTGTTACGGACAAAGGGATCGAAGGCGAGGTAATCGCGCTGGATGATCCATTTGGTTCACTGATTACCGACATTCCGGGAGATGAGTTCAAGAATCTTGGATACAAAGTGGGCGACCGGGTAACAATCCTGCTGAACAAAAAGCCGTTCACCGCGCCGTATACGAAGACATTTATGGACGTGCCCGTCGGCGATCCGCTGTTGTACGTTGATTCGCGGGGGCGAGTGGGACTGGCGCTAAACGAGCGCAGTTTTTCCGCGGTGAACAAGATTACGCCTCCAGCGCCGCTTTTCATTCCGAAAAAGGGTGCGCCGGTTGGAGGAAAGTGATGCAAGTTAATTTGCGAATGCGTCGTGACGCTGCGCTTTCGCTGCAACAGGGCGTTCGTCTAAACGGACGATGTAGCGGGATGCGGTGGTGTCGCCGCACGGGCTGGGCCGGCTGAATCCTTCCGCCGGAGGGGGAAATACCACGGGTCAATTCAAGCTGCAGGGGCTTCTGCCTCTGCATGGATTCCATCTACTCGAGGATGGATCAAGAAAGATAAAGGAACAGGTCATGAGCTTACGGAGCGGGGTTGTTTCGGGGTTGCGGTTGGGTTTGGGTTTGGTGTTTTTATTCGTACTTCTACTCAATGGAAATTTCGCGGAAGTGGCGGCACAATCTTTCCGCGGCGCGATCCGCGGCGAAATTACGGATGCTCACGGACTGCCGGTGCCCGGGGCAAAGGTGACGGCGCGGAATCTGGGCACTTCAGAGACGCGCGAAGTAACAGCCGATGCGGAAGGCCAGTATCGATTTGTGGAACTTCCCGCGGGAGAGTACGAAGTTTCGGCAATGGCACCGGGGTTGCAGGAAGCGCGTGCCGCGCGAGTTCGCGTGGAAGTGGGGGCGGAAACGGTAATCGGGGTGGCACTGAGCCAGGTGAAAGACCGCCAGGATACGGTGACCGTGGTTGAGACGGTGCCGCTGGTGGAAACCTCGAGCACGACCCTTTCGCAGGTAGTTGACCGGCAGCTTGTGCAGGAGTTGCCGCTGAACGGGCGCGATTTCGGGAAGTTGGTTGCCCTGACTCCCGGCGTGACCGTCGAAGGTTCCGGTGTGGCTGGCAGCGAGAAAGGCTTTGGGCAGTTCAACATAAACGGAAATCGCGACCGATCGAACAATTACAACCTCGATGGAACGGACAACAATGATCCGTTCTTCAACAATTCGGCGTTAAACCAGGTGGGCATTACGGGCGCTCCAGCGACGCTGTTGCCGCTTGACGCGATTCAGGAATTCAGCATCCAGTCGCAGTTCGGGTCCGAATACGGGCGCAATTCCGGAGCTGTGGTGAATATCGTCACCCGCTCGGGAACGAATGTTTTGCACGGTTCGCTTTATGAGTACAACCGCAACTCTGCCTTTGATGCGCGCAATTATTTCAACACGGCGTTGCAAGGGGACGGCGCGCCGAATCCGCAGTCACGCTTTAACAACAACAATTTTGGCGGTTCGCTTGGCGGTCCCGTCCTTAAGGATCGCGCATTCTTTTTCTTTGCCTATGAAGGGCAGAGGGAACGCGTGGGCTCCGATTTCACGTTGACGGTTCCTTCCGCCGCGCAGATCGCGGCGGCGCAGACGCTGGCTGTGACCAATCCCGTTCAGGCAGTGCCAAGCGTCAACCCGGCGCTGATCAAGATCACGGATCTGTTCCCCACCAGCGATTCGAATTCGCTGGCGTATTCGGTGCGCGACAAAAACGACAGCAACAATCTGATCGGCAAAATCGATTACCGTCTCAACGACAACAACTCGCTCAGCGGCCGCTATGCGTTCGGGCAGAGCGATCAGATGTTTCCGCTGGGCTCGCTGGGCGGATTCGGCAGCGGATCGCGACTGGCAAACTTTGCGCAGATTTCGCCGACGCGCGTGCAGGTCGTCTCGGTGAACTTGCTCACGACAATTTCGGCGACGAAGCTCAATGAGGTGCGCTTCGGTTATTCGCGCTTCCGCACCGGGTTTAATTCTGCGGATGCAACGCCGGGGAATCCCAATTTCATCGATCCGACGGCTCTGGGCCTGGACATGGGTACGGCCCATGTGGGATTGCCTGAAATCGACTTTAACGGCGACCTGGAGAATCTGGGGGCGACTGGGTTCAGCGTGCCACGCGGACGGGTCAGCGAAACGTTTCAGATTCTGGACAATTTCACCTGGATTCACGGCCACCACACGATCAAGTTCGGCGGCGAGTATCACCGCTACGATGTGCAGAGCTTCAATGACAATCTCGAGCGCGGCTTACTTCAAGTAAACACGTGCGTTTTCATCGACGACAATACTTGCCCCACACTATCGGATGATCGCATCGTGAACGAGCTGGCAAACTTTTACATTGGCAACATTTTTGCCCTGGGGAATGCCGGCAACACGCAGCGCTTCACCTTTAACAACAATTTTGGCTTATTCGGCCAGGATGAATTCCGCCTGCGCCCTAACCTGACGGTTACCGCGGGTCTTCGATGGGAATACATCGGACCACTTGGCGAAAAACACAACCTGCTTTCGAATTTCGACGCCAGCGGCAATCTTGTGCAGGTTGGATCGCCAACCCTCCCGAACGTTTATCGCCGCGACCTGAACAACTTCGCCCCACGCCTTGGGATTTCCTGGAATCCGCTCCGGAATACTGTGGTTCGGGCGGGCTACGGTCTTTATTACGACTACACACCGCAGAACAATCTCATCGCCAATTTCACAAACTCGGCGGGAATCGCGACCAACCCCGTTCCCTCCCTTTCGAACAGCCCTTTTTTTGTGGGCGCCCTGGATTTCAATTCCGGGTCATTTAATGGAACCTCGGCGGGCGCCGTATTCACGCCGACCGTATTTCCGCAATCCATTTTCATTACGGATCTAAATCTCCGCACTCCCTATGTTCAGAGCTGGAGCCTGAACGTGCAGCAGGAACTTGGAAAAGCCGTGGCCCTCGAACTCGGTTATGTGGGAACAAAGGGCACCAAGTTGACCCGCCTGTATGACCAGAACCAGGACTTCACGAACGATCAGTGGAGCACCATCGATGTTTTCTCCGGCGGCGCAAATTCGACCTACCACGCGCTGCAAACTACCGTGCGCCTGGCACAGTTCCATGGATTTTCCGGGTTCTCCACTTACGCCTGGGGGAAATCGATTGACGGAGCCTCCGACGGAATTGATTTCAACTTCGCCAGCGCTGCCTTTCCGCAGAATTCGGACAATCTCCGCGCGGAAAAAGGGCCGTCCACGTTCGACACGCGTCATCGGTGGACTTCGGCCATCACCTATCGCGTTCCGACCTTGCCGCACGTGCCGAATCTGCTTGGAGTTGGTTGGCAACTGAACACCATCCTTACAATCCAGTCCGGACGGCCGATCCCCATCGTCAACTCAAATGACACCAGCGGAACTTTTAATTTTCACCAGCGCCCGAACGTGGTCGCCGGCGTGAATCCCATTCTATCCAACTGGTCGCCAACCAGCGGATATCTGAACCCTGCCGCATTCAGCCAGCCGGCGGACAATACTTTTGGCAACCTGGGGCGTAACGCGATTTATGGGCCGGGTTTCCGCAACCTGGATTTTTCGGCGACGAAGGACTTCCGGATCAGAGAACCCTTGGCATTGCAATTCCGGGCGGAGTTTTTCAATCTGTTCAACCATCCGAATTTTGCTCTTCCTCAGGGATCTTTCGGGTCACCTTCCTTCGGGCAGATTACGCAGACTCCAGATGTGGCACAGGGGAATCCGGGGCTAGGCGGTGGCGGTCCACGTGTCGTGCAGTTCGGGCTGCGGTTGCAGTTCTAATGGTGCACTTGCAGTCTTAGAGTGGCGCGATTCAATTCTCACCGCGCACAAAAAATAAACTGTCATCTTGATGGGCACGTCGTATGTGCCCCGAAGGATCTCAGCTGAACAGCCTGCTGGAATTTAACGTTGAGGTCCTTCGGCTATCCTCGTCGGATAGCCTCAGGATGACAAAATTCTTGCGGCTGCGCGGCGGAAAATTGCCGATTTGCTTTTTTGGGCGCAGCGGCCGACAATCGGGAGAATTGAGCATGAAAGAGGTTGGCCATGGCTGATGCTGTTATTGTTTCTTCCGTACGTACTCCAGTCGGACGCGGTTTCAAGGGATCGCTGCGCACGACGCGACCCGATGATCTGGCTGCGCTGGTTATCAAGGAAGCGCTGGCGCGTGTGCCGGGGCTGGATCCCAAAGAGATTGACGACGTGATTCTGGGCTGCGCGATGCCCGAAGGCGAGCAGGGCATGAACGTGGCGCGAATCGCGGCGTTGCGCGCTGGGCTTCCGGTCGAAACTTCGGCGATGACCATAAACCGATTCTGCTCCAGCGGCCTCCAGGCCATTGCCCTGGGTGCGGAGCGCATCCGAGGCGGCGGGGCGCAGGTGATTGTCGCCGGGGGAACGGAGTCGATGTCGCTGGTGCCGATGGGCGGAAACAAGATTTCGCCGAATCCCTGGCTGGTGGACCATTATCCAGACGCGTACATCAATATGGGGCTGGGCACGGAGAATATCGCCCGGAAATTCGGGATTTCGCGCGAGCAGGCGGATCAGTTCGCAGCGGATTCCCACAAGAAAGCAGTCGCGGCGCTGGCGGAAGGCAAGTTCAAGGATGAAACGGTGGCGGTTGAAGTAAGGATCACTTCCCTGCCCAATGGCAACGGGGCGAAGAGTAAAGGGCCGGCGAAAACGGCCACGCAAAGTTTCAGTTTTGACAAAGATGAGATGCCGCGGCCGGAAACTTCGATGGAAGTGCTTGCAGGGTTGAAGCCGGCGTTCCATGTAAAGGGCACGGTGACAGCGGGAAACAGTTCGCCGATGAGCGACGGCGCGGCGGCGGTTGTGTTGATGAGCGATGCAAAGGCCGCGCAATTGGGACTGGAGCCGCAACTGCGGTTTATTTCGTACGCTACCGCCGGTTGCCCCCCGGAAGAGTTCGGCATCGGGCCCGTCTATGCGATTCCGAAGGCGCTGAAGCTGGCGGGGCTGTCGCTGAGTGATGTGGCAGTGATCGAATTAAACGAAGCTTTCGCGGCGCAATCGCTGTCCGTGATTCAGCAGGCCAACCTCGATCCAACGCGGGTCAATCCCAATGGCGGCGCGATTGCACTCGGCCATCCGCTTGGCTGCACCGGCGCGAAGCTCACGACGTCGTTGGCCCGCGAACTCGAACGCCGCAACGCCCGCTACGGCATGGTGACCATGTGCATCGGCGGCGGCATGGGCGCGGCTGGCATCTTCGAACGGGTGTAGCTTTTTAGTCGCCCGACTTCCACAGGCCGACGGTGTTGCCTTCGGGATCTTGCATCCAGGCGAAGGTGCCGGTGGGGATTTTCACCGGGGGGACGATGGTTTTGCCGCCCAGCGCTTCTGCCTTTTTCAGATACGCACCGACGTCGTCCACTTCGACATAGAAAATTGTGTAGTGATGCGGTTCGTGGCCCAAGGCGGACATGTGGCCTCCAATCCCGCCAGTTTCAGCCGCAATCATCGCTGCCGGGCCCATGGGCTGCGGATTCCAATCGAACATCTGGGAGTAAAAGTCCTGCGTCTTCTGCAAGTTGCGGCAGCCTATTTCGAAATGCACAACGGGACGTCCCATGGTTCCTCCTCCTGAAAAATTCGGGGTTCGGGCGGTTGGCGGCAGTCTGCCACAGGTGGCCTTCGGGAGTCGCCTCATTTTTTGCCGGGCGAAGCGGCTATCCCTGCGGGCGGGCCGGGTTAAATTCCGCAGGCTGGCCCAAGAGGCTATTGCGAAAATCAGGGCGCTATGGTTAAAATTTGAGGTCTGGAATATTCAAACGGTTGTTTGAATTTTACACGCGGCCCAGAGCCGGCAAGGAGCATCACCAATGGCCACCTCCGTTTTGACCAAACCCGCAGCCAAGGGCGGCAGCTTTCTGCTGGAGTCTCCCGCGCCCGCGGACATCTTCACCCCGGCGGATCTTACGGATGATCAGAAATTGATCGGGCAGACCGCGGAAGAGTTTGTGATCAAGGAAGTGTTGCCTCTGGCGAAAGACCTGGAAAACAAGAAGCCTGGGCTGATGGCGGAGCTGGTGCGCAAGGCGGCGGAACTCGGATTGATGAGCGGCGGGACGCCGGAAGAATATGGCGGCGCGGGGTTGGACAAGATCGCGACGACTGTCCTCACAGAAAAGATCTCCATCTATGGCGGTTTCGCGGTGACGCATGGAGCGCACGCCGGGATCGGCACGCTGCCCATCGTTTATTTCGGGACGGAAGAACAGAAGAAAAAATACCTGCCGAAGCTGGCGAGCGGCGAACTGATCGGCGCGTATTGCCTTTCGGAGCCGCAAGCCGGAAGCGACGCGCAGAATTCGCTGACACGCGCGGAACTGAACAAGGAAGGCACGCACTACATCCTGAACGGGCAAAAGATGTGGATCACCAACGGTGGATTCGCGGATCTCTACGTGGTGTTCGCCAAGGTGGATGGGGAGAAGTTCACCGCGTTCATCGTGGAGCGGAAATTCCCCGGCTGCAAACCCGGCAACGAAGAACACAAGATGGGAATTCACGGCAGCTCGACTACGCCGATTTTCCTGGAAAACTGCGCAGTACCGAAAGAAAACGTGCTGCACGAAATCGGCCGCGGGCACATCGTCGCGTTCAACGTATTGAACGCGGGGCGGTTTACGCTGGGCGCATCTGGCGTGGGCGGATCGAAGTACGTGCTGATGACTGCTTCAAAATATTCTAAGGAGCGCAAGGCGTTCGGCAAGCAGATCGGCGAATTCGGCTTGATGCGGGAAAAACTGGCGGAGATGGCGATTCAGATTTTTGCGGTGGAATCGATGATTTACCGGACCGCGGGCAACATCGAGGCGGCGATGCACGCAGCGTCGGGATCCGGCGACAAAGCGCAGAACACGATGAAGGTGCTGGAAGAATACGCCATCGAAAGCTCCATTTCGAAAGTGTACGGCAGCGAGATGCTGGACTATGTGGTGGACGAAGGCGTGCAGATTTTTGGCGGCTACGGTTTCCATGAAGACTATCCCGTTTGCCGGGCGTACCGCGACTCGCGCGTCAATCGCATCTTCGAGGGCACCAACGAAATCAACCGCATGCTGATCATCCAGATGCTTATGAAGCGCGCCATGGGTGGGCAACTGGCGCTGATCCCGGCGGCGATGAAACTCGCCGACGAAATTCTGGCCGGACCGTCGTTCGAGGAAACACCGGAAGGCGTGCTGGCCGAAGAAGCGCGGACCATCGCCAACTGCAAGAAGATGTTCCTGCAGGCAGCAGGTGGAGCGGTGCAGAAATTCCGCGAAAAGCTGGCGGACGAACAGGAACTGATCGGGGCGCTGGCCAATATCGTGATGGAAGTGTACGCGATGGAGTCGACGCTGCTTCGCGCACAGAAGGCCGCTGCAAGCAAGGGCGAAGCCGCCTGCTCCGCGATGATCGACGCCACGCGCGTTTTCGTTGCCGACGCTGCAGAGCGCGTGGATCATGAAGCGAAGCGCGCCATCGCCGCCGTGCATGAAGGCGACATGCTGACCACACAGATGGCCGTGCTGAAACGCTTCGGAAAGCGTCCCGCCGTGGACACGATTGCCCTGCGCCGGCGCGTCGCGGCAGCCGTGCAGTCGCAGGATCGGTATCCGTTCGAAGGCCGCTGAGGCGTCAGACTGGCAAGAAAGGCCCGGGCCAAGGCGTTCCAAATTAGGAATGACCAACCGGGCACAGTTCGAGCTAGCAACCCCTACCTCAAGCGGAACTCCCCTAAACTATCTGATAGCACAGTACTAGGACTGTATTTTGAGTTTACGTCGCTTTCCCCGGTCCCTGGCCGTGGTTGCCCTGAGCGTACTCGCTCTGCACGCGTTGGCCGTGGTGTTTCTGGGCACTTCTCCGTTGGGTTCCCTGTTCGGCAATGGACTGCAGATTTTTGCAAGCTTTCTGGCCGCGGCGATGTGTTTCCAGGCCGGCCGGCGCACCTCTGGTTTCTCCCGGTCGTTCTGGGTGCTGGTCAGCTTCGGGATGTGTGCCTGGGGACTGGCGGACTTCGGGTGGACCTACTACGAGTTATTTCTGCATCGAGAGCCGCCGCCGGGATCGCTGATCCGCTTCTTGTTCGACACGCACGGGATGTTCTTCGTAATGGCCATTTTTCTCAATCAGGATAAGGACGACTCACAAGTGGATTTGCCGGAACTATTGGACTTCGTACAAATCGGCATCCTGTTTTTCCTGGTGTATTTCGGCGCGTACTATCTGCCGGCGATCAATCTCGGATACCGGGAAGCATTGGCGCGGGAATTCCGGGTGATGACGATGGGGACCTCTGGGATATTTCTGCTCGCGTTGCTGCAATGGAGGCGCAGCGCCCGGGGAGAGGCCAAGCGGCTGTATGGGGGGCTGGCGTCGTACGTACTGATTTACGGAATCCTGGCGACAATCGTTTCGTGGATTCAGGTGTCACACGAAACACCGACTGGAACCTGGTTTGACCTGTGCTGGACGACGCCGCTGCTGTATGGCGCGTTCTGGGCGGCGACGTGGCAGCAGGTGCCTGAATCTGCAGCCCACACAAGACGGCGCAATCACACGCTGTCGGAAGTCCTGATCAACAATGGAATGTTTTTCTTTGCGCCGATGATCATTCTGATCCAGGTGGCGCAACTTGGCCCCGGAATGAAAACCGTCCGCTTCACACTGCTAGGAATTTCCTTCTGCTGTTATGCGGTGCGTATCGGCTTGACGCAATACCGCCAACAGTTGGGAGAAGAAACGGTGCGGCGGCAAAGCCTGGCGATGGATTCCTCCATTGAAGGGATCGGGATATTGAATGAAAAGGGCGTGCACAGTTACGCCAATTCCGCGCTGGCCGCGATGCTGGGTTTTGATTCGCCGCAGAAGATTGTGGGCCAACCGTGGCAGGTGGTTTACGCGTTCCAGCCGATTGCGGAGATTGAATCACAGGTTCGCAAGGGACTGCGGGAAACCGGCAAATGGTCAGGGAATCTGCAACTGAGGCGGCCGGATGCCAGCCGGATTCCGGTGGAGTTTCACGTGGGGCGCATGCCGGACGGCGGCACCGTGTGCGTGTGCCGCGATCTTTCCCAGCACCAGGAAGCGGAGAAGGCGCGCGCCGAAGCGGAAACCAAATATCGCATGCTGGTGGAGCACGTCAACGCGATCACCTACATCGCGGACATCGGCCTCAACGGGAAGTGGTTTTACATCAGCCCGCAGGTGGAAAATATTCTGGGATTCACGCCAGGAGAATGGCTGGCCTTATCCACCAACTGGGATCAGCTTATCCATCCGGATGATCTACCCGTGGTGATCGCGGCGGAAGAGCAAAGCCAGAATGGGTATCCCTTCCAGGCGGAATTTCGCGTGCGGCGCAAAGATGGGCGCGAGGTGTGGCTGAGCGACACGGCGGTGATTGTGCAGGGCAGCGATTCGCATCCAGTGATGGAAGGCATCATGGTGGACATCACGGAGCGGAAAGCGCTGGAAACGCAGCTGCAGCAATCGCGCAAAATGGAGGCGGTGGGACGGTTGGCCGGCGGCATCGCACACGACTTCAATAATCTGCTGACGATCATTTCGGGCTACACCGAGCTGGCGATGAGCCGGCAAAACCTGCCGAGCGAGGCCCACGCGGACATCGAGCGGATTGAAAACGCGTCCGGGCGCGCGGCGGCGCTGGTGCGGCAGTTGCTGGCGTTCAGCCGCAAACAAGTGTTGCAGCCGAAGATTCTGGACCTGAACAAAATTGTGCTGAACCTGGATTCGCTGCTGCGGCGGCTGATGGACGAGCGCATCGAAATGGTCACGCGGGTGAAGGACGATCTGGGCAAAGTGAAGGCCGACCCGGCGCAGGTGGAGCAGGTGATTATGAACCTGGTGGTGAACGCGCGCGACGCCATGCCTGAAGGCGGACGGTTGGTGGTTGAAACCTGTAATACCGATCTCGATGCAAATTATGCCCTGGACCACGTCCCGGTAAAGCCTGGAAAATACGTGATGCTGGCCGTATCGGACACGGGCGTAGGCATGGATCGCCAGACGGTGGCGCATATTTTCGAGCCGTTTTTCACGACGAAGGAGAGCGGGCGCGGCACGGGCCTGGGCCTTTCGACGGTGTACGGAATTGTGAAGCAGAGCGGGGGCTACATCTGGGTCTACAGCGAGCCGGGCAAAGGGAGCACGTTCAAGATTTATCTTCCGCGCGTGGATGAGGTTTCCGAAGGGACTTCCATCGCGCAGGCCGCACCCCGTTCGCAACGCGGAACCGAGACGATATTGATTGTCGAAGATGAGGAAGCTGTGCGGGAACTGATTCAGACGGTTCTGACGGAGAAGGGCTTCGACGTTATTGTATCGCTTGATCCGCAGCACGCCGAAAAGATTGCCTCGGAGTTCGCGGGAGAAATTCACCTTCTGCTGACGGACATGGTCATGCCAGGCATGAGCGGGCGCGAACTCGCCGAGCGCATCTCCGCGAAGCGCAGGGATATTCGGGTGCTCTTCATGTCGGGCTACACGGACAACGTGATCACCAGCGGGGGCATGCTGCAGGAAGGTCTGGCATTCCTCCAGAAACCTTTTTCCCCGGCGGCGCTGGTGCAGAAAGTGCGCGAGGTGCTGAGCCAGACTACCGCGGCTTAGCTATCTCTCCTGGAATCGCTGTCTGGAATGTGTTTCACTGCGGATTTGTTGGCGCCGGATCCGGAGTTGGAGTTGGTGAGGGGTTTGGAATCGGTGGGGGCTCGGTTGTCGCTGGCGGAGCGGGGACTGCCGGAGGCGCTCCCTTGGGCTTGCCGATGTTGTTCAGGGTTTCCACATTGAAGCGCTTGTAATCGGAGTAGCGGGTAATCGCGTTCAGCTTGAAACCCTTCACCAGCAACACGCGCGCGCCGACATGGGCTTCTTCATAGGTCGGCAGCCACACCTCGTTGTTCAGGTAAGCCTGTTCAAAGACAAAACTGGTGCCCTGCTGAATGCTGGCGAGAATTCCTCCCCCAAGATGGAAGTCGCCGACAAAATAGGCCTCCAGTCTCGCAACGTCGTTGGCTTTTTCGTCCACCCAGACGACGCCGGCCAATTCTTTGACGAGGCGCTCGACGAGGTTCTTGGGTTTGTACTCAGGGTTTGGTTCAAAATCGAAGACCAGCACGTCCTGTCCGCGAAAGCGTTCGCGGCGGGGATTCACGAATTGCGAAGTTCGCAGAAAGACTTCGATGCCGGGCTCATCCTTCTCTTTCTCGTCTTTCCCCTCTTCTTTTGCCTTTTCGGCTTTTGCTTCCTTCTTCTTGCTTTGTTTCTGGACTTCTTCGATATGCTTCTGGGTCTGCTCGTTTTCCTTCTTCTGTTCGCCTTCTGTGAGTTCGGAGCCGTCTTTCTTCACCAGCGTGGAGATTTCCTCGCCGTCGAGATAGAAAAAAGTGAATTCCTTGGCTTCTTTCTTGGTTACGCGGCCGGTTTTGTCGTACTCGGTCTCTTCTTCACTTCGCGTTCCGGCATAGTTCTCTTTGAGCTTGTCGATCTGCTTCTGGTTGGCGTCGAGCTGTTCGAAGAGCTTTTTCAGGTCGGGCAGCTTCACCTGCGACTTCATCGGAAAATCAAAGACGCGTTCGCCGATGGTTTCGTTGACACCAACACGAGTGACGTTGATCGAATAGTGCTCGGTTCCGCGAGTCAGCTCGATCTTGTAGGGGACTTTAACGCCGTTCACGGAGCGGTAGTCTTCGTAAGTGATTTCCCGCGGAATTCCCGCGATTTGCGCTTTTTCTTCCGTGATCAGGTGGGTTTGAGGATCGAAAAAAACGTGCCACTGCACGCCGGCTGGATAGGTTAGTTCAAGTTCCTGCAAGGAGCGGCCGCGCAACTGAGTTTCACCTTTGTAGGCAGCGCCCACCTTGCGTTTGGCGAGCGATTCGAGGCGTGCGTTGTAATACTGCGCGGCGATTTCCATTTCTACACCGTCGCGGCCGAGAAGTGTGCCGATTTGCCCGTCGGCCGCTTCATGCCAGGCGGATTTGCCGTTGTAGGACTCGATCAGGGTTTCGCCGTTGGCGCGCAGTTCGATGTACACGCGGTTGGGCCGCTTCACCTTGAATGTGTAGGTCCCCGGTGGGGCGTCGCCGATGACTGCGACACTTCCGTCGATGGAGAGGGTTTGCAAACGGGAGATGGCTTTGCTGCCGCCGACGGCTTTCAGGTACTGGTCGATTATTTTTTGCGCTTCGTCGGCACGCGCCCCTGCGCTGAAAAAGCTTCCGAGAAGAAGTGGAAGAGCAATGAGGACGGGTTTGCGCATGGCTTTGCACTCTTAGATACGCGGAACCCGTGAAAAAGTTGCGAGGCCGCGGGCTACTATTTTTGGGCCGGTCTAGTCAGTGGGCTGCCTTCGGGCGATTCAGGTACTTTTCGTACAAGGCCTTTTGTTTGTTGTCCGTGGATGCGAGCTGGCCTTTTATAAAGACGTAGCGCACGTCGGTGGTGACGTCGAGCGGGTCGCCGTTGGTGACGATGAGATTGGCGGTCTTGCCTGTTTCCACGGTGCCAAGCTGCGCGTCGAGCCCAAACATTTGCGCGGGATAGAGCGTGACCGTCTTGAGGCCCTCTTCGTAGGGTAGGCCATGGGCGACGGCATTGGCGGCGTTTTGGCCGAGGCGGCGCGCGAAGCTGTTGTCAAAACTTCCGAAGGCTATCTTGATGCCGGCAGCGCGCAACTCTTCCGGCTGGGTCAGCAGGCGGTCGTAGACGTCGTCTTCCTCGGCCGGCTCGGCGAGGGTTGGTTTCAGGATGACGGGGACGCCCTTTGAGCGAAGGAGGTCTTTTTCTTTCCACGCTTCGGTGCCGCCCGCGAGGATGATTTTTAATTTTTGCTTGTCGCAGAATTCAACGGCGTCGCGGATTTGCCGGGCCTTATCCGCAAAGACGAGCAACGGCATTTCCCCGCGGATCACGGGCGCCATGGCTTCGAGCTTGACGTCGCGTTGGAAGCCGCCGGCGCCAGGGCTTTGCAAAGCTTGGGCATAGTGGCGCGCTTGTTCGATGAAGTCGGCGAGCTCGTTGACCTTTGTGTCGTACTCTTTTTTTGCGTCGGCGAAGGCCTTTTCTTTGTTTGAAAGGGTGGAGAAATCGAAGGAACGCGTTTCGATGCCGGGCCAGTCGACGACCATGGCTGCGCGCTTGTTGATAAGCATTTCTTCGGCGGTCCAACCGGCAAGGTGAATCGCCGATGCCTGCCCACCCACGAGATTCGTGGCGTTGCGGCTGTCGAAACCGCCGCTGGCGGGCGCTGCGATCACTTCCGTGATGCCCGAGGCGCGGGTGACGGGAATGTGGGCGCTGGAGGGAAGAACAGCGGTGGCGGCGGTGACATCGGGATTGAACAATCCGGTTTCGGTGGTGTCCACGGTAGCGCTGACGGCGCCGATTTCGCTCAGGCCCATTTGTGTGACTGGATCGAAGAGGCCGGGATAAACCTGCAAGCCCTTCGCGTCGATTACTTGCGCGCCCGTGGGGATCGCGATACCTGCGCCGACGGCGGCAATTTTTCCGTCATGAATCACCACTGTGCCGTCTTCGATCGGTGCTCCAGCAAGGGTGAAGATTTTTGCGTGCGTGATGGCCACGTCAGCCGCGGAGTTTTGCGCGTTGGAAATGCCGGCGCCAAGCAAAGTGGCGGCGACGATTATGGCGAGGAACCTCAGGGAATGGCGTTTCACAGCGCACCTCCTTCACCGGCATCGTTTTGCCGGGGCTTGGGTTTGTCTTCCGGTTTCTTTTCTTCGGTTTTCTTATCTTCGGGCTTTTTTTCGTCCGGCTTCTTTGCGTTGGCTTTCTTTTCCTCGTCTTGTTTTCTCTTCGCCTTCTCGAGGAGATCTTTCTTTTCCTTTTCGAGCGCCGCGCGGCCGGCCAGATCTTTCTCGCGGTCGAAATAGACTCGGCCATCGATGAGAGTCTTTTGCACGACGGCATAGGCGCTGAGCGGATCATGGTTGTAAATGGCCAGGTCCGCGTCCTTGCCGACGTCGATGGAGCCGACGTGCTTGTCGATGCCCAACTGGATGGCGGGATTCAGGGTGACCAGCTTCAGCGCTTCATCGTGAGTCAACCCGCCGTAGTGGATGCTTTTCGCGGCTTCCTGGTTGAGGTGAGTGGCTTCCGCTGCGTCGTCGGAATTGATGGAAACAAGGACGCCGCGTTTCGTCATCAGCGCCGCGTTGTACGGAATGGCGTCGTATGCTTCCGCTTTGTAGCCCCACCAGTCGGAAAAGGTGGAGGCGCCGGTGCCCGCAGCGACAATTTCGTCGGCGACCTTGTAGCCCTCCAGCACGTGCTGGAGGGTCTGCACGTGGAAGCCGAATTCCTTCGCCACTCGGAGCAGCATCAGGATTTCGTCTTCGCGGTAACAATGCGCGTGGACGTAGCGCTTGCCTTCCAAGACTTCCACCAGCGGATCGAGCTTCAGATTGCGGCGGGGGGGGAGGGCATTTTTCTCCTCGGCAGAAACGCGCTTGTTGTAGTCGTCCCAGGATTTCTTGTAGTCGCGCGCTTCGGTGAAGGCGCCGCGAATGGTTTCTTCAACGCCCATGCGCGTAGTGGGATAGCGATCCGGCACGCCGGGAGTGCGGAAATTCGAGCGCTTGGGATTTTCGCCGAGGGCAAATTTGATGCCGGGCAGCGCGCCTTCAAACGGCAGCTTTGCGGCGGGCTGTCCCCAGCGTAGCTTAATGACAACGGTCTGGCCACCGATGGAATTGGCGGAGCCATGCAGAATGTTGGCGGTTGTGACGCCGCCGGCGAGGTCACGAAAAATGGAAATGTCGTCGGAGTCCAGCACGTCGGCGATGTTCACCATGGAAGAGACGGAGACGGAGCCTTCGTTGACGCTGCCGTCGACGGCGATGTGCGAGTGGCAATCGATGATGCCGGGGGTGACGAACTGGCCCGTGGCGTCGATTACTACGGCGTCCGCTGGAGCCTTCAGCGTGCCGCCCATCGCGGCGATCTTACCGTCTTTGATCAGGATGTCGCCCTTGTCGATCGTGCCATGAGAAACGGTGAGGATGGTGGCATTGCGAATCAGGATCACCGGCGCGGCAGCATCAATTGTGACGGAATGTTCTTTTTCCCTGGCGCTGATGGATCCTGGAATGCCGAGAGCAAGCGCGGCGGCGAAACACAAAATGTTTATGCGGAATCTCATTGCGCACCCCCTGCCTGCACTGCTGCCATTCGTGAGGGCTTGGTGCCTGTGAACTCAAGGTTGTAGCCCGCCGCCTGAATCGAACCTTTCATGGAAGTTCCCTCAAAGGTGCCGGTGAAAACAACATCGCTCGAACTGCCCTCGATGGAGATGTTGATCACAAAGCGGAATTTCTCGCCGCTGACCCAGCCACTGAAGACGCTGCCAGTACCGTGGTCGCTGGCCACGCTGCCGGTCAATGTGCCGTCGGGCTGCATGGCGAGATCCGCGGTTGCTTCTTCCTGCCCCTGCGGCGTGGTGAAGCTCAATTTCCATTTGCCAGTCAGGTCGCCCTTTGGCGGTTCGGTGGGACGCAGGGTTTCGCGTACTTCATATTTTCGGCCGTCGACGAAGACGATTTTCACTTTGGTTTTCTTGTCGAACAGGTCCCCATCGGTGACAACGAGATTGGCGATCTTGCCGGTTTCGATTGACCCGAGCGTTTCCGCAACGCCAAAAATCTCGGCAGGCGAGAGAGTGAGGGCGCGGAGCGCGGCGTCGGGGCTTAATCCCGCATCGATCGACTTTTTCACCGCGGGAAGAATATCTTTGGGCGCGGTGATGCCGCCGGAATAAAACGCGAATTTCACGCCGGCCTTGCCGAGGGCCGATGGCGAGGAGGGCGCACGGTCGCGGAATCGCAGGGTGCGGAGCGAAGGCACCGCCTCCGGATCGCTGTCTTTTTCCGCCTCGGGCCATTTCAGGTCCACCAGCACCGACAATCTCTTATTGGCCGCGATTTCGGGCGCGACGTCATAGCTCATCTGTGCGCCGTACAGCACCGCCGGCAATTTCCATTCATCGATCAGCCGCAACGACCTGCGAATCTGCAAGGAAGTATTCCCCGGAATCAGGAACACTGCAAGTTTTGAATACGCGGCAGCCAGTGCGGCGTCGCTGCGGTCGTACTTCGGCCGCTCAACACCGCGCGGATGATTTTCGTATGCAGCCTCGGCTTCCACGTCCCATTTCGTGTCCAACCACACCTGGCGAACGTAGGCGATGCCACCCATCACCGAGCCGGGGAAGCTTCGGAATCCCCCGGGAGCTTGCAGCGAAACCGGAATGGCAACGGGTGATTTGACAACGAAATCTCCGGCGCGTTCGCCGCCAAGGTCGAGGACAGACGCCTGGCCCGGAAACATTCCGCCCTTGGGTGCGGCGATTACGGTCGTGAAGCCCGCCGCGCGCCAGGTTTCCACTCGTGGATCGCTGGGATTTACTTCGTCCGCGGCAATTCGCCACGGCGTAGTTGCGGGGCGGTCTTCGGGCCCGCGCGAAATGGCCGCTTGCGGCCGGGCGCTACCGTCTCCGGTCGAGGCAGGCGCAGGCGCGGCGGCAACGCCGACGTCCGTGAATCCATCAATCAGGCCGGGATAAACGGTAAGTCCTTTACCGTCGATGACCCATGCGTCCGGGGGAATGGTGACGTTCGTTCCCACTGCGGTGATGATTCCGCGCGAGACGACGACCGTTGCGTTTTCGATCGGCGCTGAAGAGACCGGAACAACCTTCGCGCCGCGAATGGCGAAGGTGCGCGGCTCGCCGCCCTGTCCGCGCGCGCCCGGGACCGTCAGCAATCCAAGTGACACTCCAAGAAGCACAATTCTTCGCAGGGGCAGATGAACGCTCCTCAAACTCATGGGTTGCTCCTTGTCCTGATGGCGTTATTGCTTCAGCGAAGTCCCCGTCGGACTTGCATCCTTCGCAGGGTATTGAGGCTAGTGGCAATGAGAAGGAACGTCAAGAGCTAGCGCAGATTGTAGCTCAGGCCTTTTAGACCTGAGGGTTTTCCCTCCATCTACACTACTTCGCCATGCCTTTGGAAGGCCCCACCCCTGAAGGGGTGAGCTACAGTCCACTAAATGGGGTTACGGCTTCTTTTTCCCGAAGAGGCCGCCGAGCTGGTTGATGGTGTCCGTGGCTCCGCCCTTGCTGCCACCAGCGAGCGCACCTGCCGCGTTGGTGATTCCGCCCGCACCGCCGCTGCCGACGCAGGAGAATTCGGACTTGAGCAGGCTGGCCGCTGCGCCGCCGATGTCCGGCACAAATTGGGGACTCGCCGTGGTGCCGTGAATCTGCAGCGGCACCTTGATGCCGCCGTTTTTGCAGGACGCCGCGCCGCCGCCGAGCATTTTGCCGACTGTGCCACCCATGCCCCCGGCCGCGGAACCCGCCGCTGCGGTCGCGACGTTGTTGTTCACCGTGGCGACAAGCTTGAAGTCGAGATTATTTTTCGCGTCCACCGTGCCGTTACCAACCATCGAGCCAAGCGCCGGAACCACCGCGTTCAGATTGTCCGCGCGGAGCCCCGTCGTGGCCATGTGCAAATCGGTGGTGAATTTTTCAATGATCAGGTCGCCGCCGGATTTAATTCCTGCCAGCGCGCCAATGCCGGACAATTTCTTGCCCAGGTCAAAGCCAGCGAGCTTTCCGTTGAACAAGCCGATGTTGCCATCGGTGACCAATTTGTCGGTTGGGCCGGAGACGTGCAGGTTCGTATTCATCGTGCCGGCGCTAAGCCGCGACTTGTCCGGCAGATTGATGCCCAGCGCAGGGAGGAAAGATTCAAGGTCAGTGGCGGGCAGGCCCTCACCGGCGATTTTCAGGTCCACGGCAAAGACATCGCCCTCCGACTTATAAGTGCCGTTCAGATTGGATTTGGCGTTTCCGATGTTGATGGTGGAGGGATGCAGTATGCCGGTGCCTTTGACAAGGTCGTATTTCGTATCGAAATTGACGATCAAAGGAACGCCGGCGGGGCTTCCTCCGGCAACGAGCACGGCCTTCGAAAGTTTCAGCTGGCCCTTCGTGGCCATTTGGCCTTTTTCGCTGACCAGATTCGCGTCCATGTCCACCAGTCCACCGAGACCAAGCGAAGGATCAAGGAACCCCGTGCTTGCCAGATTGAGGTTGTTGATAGTGAGCTTCACGTTCTGCGGCGTGAGCGCGGCGTCTTCGGCATCCACCGGGCCGATTTTGCCGTCAATCTTCATGGTGCCGCCACCCGGCCCCTGCAGGGAAAAGAGCACCGGGAAATTATTTTTCATCGCTACGTCGGTGGCGGTCAGGTTCACCTTGGTGTAGACGGTGCGCTTGCGCGAGTTGGTATTGCCCAGCGTGATTTGCCCGTCTTCGAGACGCAGCTTACCGATGGAGAGTGAGTCCGCGGAGGTGCTGCCGGAATTAGCAGGGGTTTTCGGAGCGGCTTTGCTGGAGCTGCCGCCGATGGAGGAAAAATTCCAGCGGCCGCTGGGATCCTTGAGCATGGTGACCTGTGGATCGACGACGGTGATTTCAGTGACGTTCAATTTCTGGGAGAAAATCAGAGGGATGAGTTCGACGCCCACTTTCACGGTCTTGGCCGTCAGAAAGGGGCCGGAATTGAATTTCGGATCATCGCTGACGGAAACATCGTCGATTCCGACCGAGCCGGTCAGGAGAGACAGACTCAAATTCCCGAGTTGCACCTTGCGGCCCAGCGCGTCGGAGGCATTGGATTCGATGGTGGGCTTGAATTTGTTGATGGGGATCAGGAAAGGCACGATGATCAGAATCAGAAGAATCGCCACAACGGCGATGGCAAGCCATTTCAGTTTGCTGCTCATGGAAACCTCCAAGGTAGCCTGGGAAGGCGTAGGCGGGCGGTGCACTCAAATGCTGGGGGGATAATATCACAGAGCGAAGGTGTTAACGGGGATAGGGCAGGAGGATGAAGGTGTCGCGGCGGCGCGGCGAGTCATACTACAATGAGGTGGCCGGGGCTGTAGCTCAGATGGATAGAGCGTCGGTTTCCTAATAGGAATGCTTTCCCCTGTGCCAATTGTTTTCAGTGATTTGCGGTAGGGCCACTTGTGGCAATTTGTGGCGTTTTGCGAAGGAAATCGCGGATAATGTTATACGGTTGTTATACCCGGTGGGGCTGTAGCTCAGCTGGATAGAGCGAGGGGTTCCTAACCTCTAGGTCGCCGGTTCAACTCCGGCCAGCCCCACCATTACACTGCATCTAGCGCCGCGAGCACGGGAATGACAATACCTCTTGAAGTTTTGTTTGACAGATATTTCCGCAGCGGCGAGTGCCACCCTGACAACAAGCGCTATTATAAGGGCAAGCAGAACCTGAGCAATCTGTCACCACAGCTCGCGTCTTTCCTAACCGACATTCAGGCAGCCCTGAATGAATCACTTAACAACGAGAAACAAAATGTCCCCGGACATGTGGAGCATCCACCATTCCATTTTGATTACGTCATTTCCGCAGTACCAAACGCCATTGCATTCACCTTTGCGAACACATCCTTTATTGGCATTACGATGCCGCTTATCAACACGTTGTGGGACGCGTGTGTTGAGCTGAGCAAATCAACAGGTATCGGGGCGCTTCTTGATCTTGATATCCCAGAAACGGCCAAACGAGAAGAAGCAATACTCACAGTAATGTTTCAAACGCAGCTCATTTTTGTGGTTCTGCACGAATGGACACATCATGTTCACGGGCATTGTTCGCGATATGCTCCACGATCGGAGTTCTTCAATGAGGTTGTAAGTAGTGATACCGATGGCAATTTGGAAGAACAGGCACTTGAAATGGACGCTGACTCTTACGCCGTCTACTACGTGCTGGCACACCTGTTTAAAGGCCCAAGGAGAGAACAAGCTAGCGAGCTTTTGAACTGCAAACACGCTCGGGCCAGCGTGCAGGACGAAATATTATTTTCCTCGTTTTTCATGGCAATGGGGGCCTTTCTATATTCCCTGTCTCCCGTGCCAGTAGACCTCTCTAAGGTTTACACTCGCACCCACCCACTTCCAGCAACTAGGATGGCTTGGATCGTCGGACACGCAAAGAGTTGGTGTACGCAAAATAATAGGTCCGAGCTTGCGGCCAGTATGACTCGAGAAAAATATCAAACGCTGATGGTCGTCGTAGCGAGGGCAATAGCTGGAATGGGGGTAGAACCAGACTGGAGCGAACAAACTGCTTTTCTACAGTCTGAACCTGGGTCCAAATACCGCAATAAACTAGAGGAACTGTTCAAAGCCCATGTGGAGGCTTTGTATCTACGTAGCTCCTAGCAAGGCTGCCACACTGGTCCGCGCTACACTGTCGGTCAGAAATGTTATGCGCGGTCATACGTCCATGATAAAAGTATAGGCTATGTGGGAACGACTTAAACGCCGCCACCCGCGCTTGTTTTTCATCGTCGGAGGCTTTTTATTAATTGTTGACCAGATAGGCCGAATACAAACTGTTAAGGACCTGTATACGGAGGGAAAGAACTGGTTTGCGAGCAGAAGCGACATTCAACTAACGTGGCCACCGCACACCTTGCTGGCCGTCGGGGTGTTCTTTCTTTTACTGGGTTTGATTTCGTTTCTCTTGCCTGAACGAAAGAAAGCATCAAGTCCCCCACCGCCACTCGAGGCACACACCCCCAAATATCTTGCAGAGCAGCCGGTGGGGGAGGCGCCGCACGTTGACCTAATTTTTGAACTCCCCAAAAACCACGGAACGAGCCCCGGACAGCTCGTGCGGGATGAAAAGATAAAGGTTGTGAACACAAGCGACATAATTGCTTACGATGTCAGCATCCAACCAAAGGAATCGCATTTATATGAGGCGGAATTTGAAACTATAGCGCGGCTAGAAAAAGGCCATCCCGCATTTGCCGTCATGAAGCTGCGGGCAAAATCAAGCGGTGTGTATTACAGTCAATTTGAGGAGCTGCTCAGCTTTGAGTTAGAAACGTCAAGTGATGAAGAAAACTTCAAGGTGCGCGTCCCGATGGTTGTTCAGTTTTACGACGACAAGAAAAAGGTCTTGTATCAGACAACGCATGAGGTCATCTACGACGGTTTTTGGCGAGAAGCACACACCTACCTTGTTCAAGGGACGGCCCCGGTTCAGGTGACCCCGCCGCTCCCCGATGTCGCGGCTCTAGTGAACACTGGTCCCTCTGCAAACAAGCTCTTGATAAAACTTATAATGAGGGGCACAGAAAAGCTCATGGCATGGGAAATAATCAGAGAGGGTCTTCCCAATTGCTATTTCGTAGAATTCGCCATGCGCGATCAGGTACCTAAAGCGTATATCACCTCAAGCAACAAAGAGGCCAATGAGCAATGGCACGAGTGGTACAAGGTGTGGAAACAACAGCCGGGGGGATTTGGCGGGTCGTTCGGCACTGGTTTGGATGGCACACTCCCTTGGTAAGCAGGCAAGAACAGAAGGAGCGCGGCCAGCACGTCAACCGCGCCCGGCGCGGGTCAGAGCTATCGGCGCGCTACGCTCCGTAATTACTTCGAGTCTCTAAACAGGATTGCGTCCTTCGGGTCTTGCAGCGCGGATAGGATGTTCTCAGCCACCTTCTCAATCAGCTTCTGCCCCCAGAACGGATCATTTCTGTCGTAATAGATGACGCGCACGTGCTGCACATCAAAGGGAACGTCATCCTTATTCGAGGAGACCAACACCACGGGCTTCTTCAACGCATGTGCCAGACCAAGCTCATACAGAACATTTGGATTCCGTCCAGTAAGCTCAGCCACCAGCACGCGGGCGGAGTTGATCCCGCGCCATATTTGGTCAATGATTTTTCCCGTACCGTAGATGTCAGCATCGGCGCGATTCGGTTTCAGTTTGGCTCGCTCAATCGCGGGCTGATAGATGGTCTCGTAATATCCGCCAATTGGGTCCGCGAACGGCATCACCACGAAGCATGTATCGGTAGCTTGAACCGTGACACCCTTTGAGAGTTTCCTGATCTGTTCTTCACCGACCTCACTGCTGGGAGCTCCACTGGTGGGCGTAGTGACATCCAGAACCCGAGTCTTGCCGTCGCCAATGTCTTGCAGAAGTTCCGCATCCCCCAGAGTCTGGAGAAAGATACCGATGAACCCATCCGCCTGATCTTCAGCGACGCCGAAGGAGTTGATGGCGGTGTTGCGGAGGAACTCTTTATCCGGCAGGTATTCGCCCCGGTATCGCTTGTACATGTCAGAAATGACAGGTGCCGTCAGAACGGCTTGACGCAGAGCCTCCAATCTATCTTTTGGGTCCTCCGGTCGCGCGATTTTCCGCACGAGTTCCGTGGGCTTCACCTTCCCAGGTGATGGACGCTCAAGCAATCCGTACTTCGTGGCAGAGCTAATTTCGACGCCAATCTCACCAGTCAAGCCAATACGTGCGAATCCGGCTGCCTCCTTTGGAGTGCACGGGTTGCCAGCGTTCTGTTCGAGAATGGCCTGTGGGATGCGAAGCGATTTGGCAAGGGAGTCCTTGGGATATGCGACTTGTCCTGCCGCACCACGGCGTTTACCCGCAGCCGCTGCACGCTTGCCTCTTGCGGCTTTCTTTGCCCGTTTGCCTTTGGGCCGCTTTTCTTCTTTAATTTCTTCTACAGCAGTCGTAGATTCGTCAACCATTCGAGGAACTCCATTACCACTCTTGCGGGAATGAGGCCATTGTAGCACCAGATTCCCGAGGGGGTAATTGAAGAGTTTAGTTATCGAAAGCCTACAGACCCGGTGCTCGAAGCCATGCTCGTCATTCAGTTTCACGATACACACTCGCCCGTCTGACGACTTCCCTTTGGCAATTCGGGGGATTGCACAGCGGGCAGGATTCGCTATGGACGCCGCGCTGGACGCCACCTATATACGTCCTATCCAGATTACAGGCGAGGGCAAGCAGTCTGGCAATATGTGTTACACGCGGTCAGCGTCTGCTCGCGGACCGTTTTCGAAGACCGTCAATGACGAATACATTCGGCACTTTCTTGCCAGCTTTGACGGCCTGCTCGTGGAGCTTCTGAACCCTTTTGATAGACGACCGCGACTGGGAAACTTGAATAATAACGTAGGCGCCACGATCCGTTCCTTCGGACTTCTGATAAGAGGGTAGTTGCTTCTGATACCCGTGAACAACTTGCTTGTTCGATGAGAGCTTTATCTCCGCCAGCACGCGATAGTGATATCCCTTGCTAAACTTAAAGTCGACCGGCCCACTCCCCGCGTTCGGCTCCGGAGTCAAATCAATGTTGTTTGCTTTGCAATAAGAATCTGCCACAGAGAAAAATAATCGCTGGCTGTAGCGCTCATGTAATGGCTTACCGTTAGCGGCGTCGTACAAATGAATATTCAGGCCATTGTTCTCAATCATGTCTTTGAATTGCCGAATTATTGTTCCGACCACGCCCTCAATCTCATCGAGCGTCGGTGTTTTGACCAAATGGAGGGCTAATGGGTACTCCGTCGCAAAATCCTTTCCCAGTTCGAACCAACTCAACATTCCTTGGGGATCAGACGTTAAGTCGTACGGTTTACCTTTGTATTTCTTATATCCTTTGAGGAGTTCCCCTAACTCCTTGGGATTGCCGAGGAAGGTAGCTCTTAGATTTTGCTTCAAAGTGGTCAGACCCTTTTTCCAATACGCGCTGATAATGTGGTTCAATTTCCGGCGAAGCACATCATTGAACCAAACAACGTCGCCAATTTCATCCCAACTTTGTGCAACCGGAAGACACCGCAATAGCTTGCTCGGCACGAACACCAGAGGTTTTGTGGGGTCGGGACCCTTCGGAAGTTTGTACGTTCCCTCTTGTGTTCTCACCGTTACTAATTTTCTCAAGCCCAGATCTCGAGCGACGCGGGCTGAATATTTGAACAGGTCGTCCTTGATGATCGAAATGGTCATGTCGCTCAGACGGTCGGGGCCAAAATCCTTCTCAAAAAGTCCCAAGAGTTCAAATATGGCAGGATCGGTGATCCCCATTTCGACGATTTCGGAGGCAGTTTGAAGAAGGCGACGGCCCAAGACGGCTCCTATTCCGCTCCCGTCGCTGGTGGAAGTCCCGTAGCCGAGGGATACTCCTTGCGTTTCTTTGAAAACTAAACGCCTCTCGGCCTCTCTCCACGCAATGTCGTTTGGTTTCTTAGATTTCGCCAATAGAAAAAGGATTTGTTGAAAGTACTTTTCAAAGTGCGCCCTTGAATTCTTTAGCTCCGTGATTTTCAACCGTTTAAGCAGGATAGGGTCAATAAAAAGCCTACTATCAATACCAATAAGGGCGTTAAAGACTCCGTATCTTTTGAGAGTAGACGGCCTGACTCCCAAAAATGAACTTAGGCGTGTTGGCATATCGCTAAATGTAGCTTACATGAAACTGCCAGTTGTATTCCGACATTTCGACAGGATTTCAGGCAGCGCGCACAATTCCACCCCTACCTAGGCGCGTAATCTGCACCGACAAACCATTATGACGGCGGGCACGGCGCTTGGCCCACGAATCGCGGGCACGCTGACTTTGGGCTTCGCTGAATTGTTTCAAGTCGTCGCCCATCATCCGGGGCTTATAGTGGCGGGCCTCCCAGAACGTTGCCTTCTGGCGGCGAGTCTGAAGGCGGTCAAATGGCCAACCGCTGCGCTTGCCCTTCGCTTCGTAGACGCCAAAGAGGTCAAGCGATACTTTTTTTTTCTGCTCTTCCAAAAAGACTTCCAGCGCCGCCTTGAACGGTACACTGGCGATCTCGGCAACGTCCGTGCCGTAGTATTTCGCAAGCTCTTTGAGCTTCTCGTAGGCTTCGTCCGATATGGCGATGCGAACAAAATTCTTCGTCCGGTTAATGTCGCCTTCGCTTGCGTTCTCGCCTTCCTCGCGGGCAATCAGTTCGCAAAGCCAGTTGACGCTATGCGGGCGCTGGCCTTCCGGCACATCTAGGCAGGCTTTAAGGTATTCGTACCGCCGGTCGTAGGAGCACGCGAACATGTGATGTGACCAGCCAAGACCCGTGATACGTTTCTTCGGATAGGCGCGGGCCACTTGCACGTACTGCTTGAGCGTCGATACGGCAAGCCCGATAACGTCGCTAATATCCTTCCAGAAGTTCGGAACTTTGAGGGCCTTGTGCTCGGTTTCTCCATCAGCCCCGATTCGGGCGCGGCCAATGAGCATGTGCCGGGGAATGTCGATTAAATTCTTGGCGTTGAAAAACTCGTCGCCTTCCACAAGCCAGTCGCCAATCTTCCATTGATAGCCGCTGTGCTTATCCGCGAGTTTTTGGCCTCGTGCCAACCATGTGTCATAGTCGGGCGCGGGCTTCGACTTCTTTCCCTTCCCGGTAGTCACTTTGTCAAAATCAGTTTCAAACGGTGAGGTCAATTTTCGCTCGCTTCGGAGGATTTACGACAAGATTGCAGCGCGGCCCCGCGATGGTCAAACAACCTATGGCAAGGCCGCGCCGCTGTTCGCAGTACTTCGCCAATCTTCGGCCCGGATGTTTTGAGGTCTTAGCTACTTGTCTCAGAACTCGAGCCCGTTCATTCGCTCCAACGGATTTTCCCTTGCTATCCTTCCTGCTTCTAGCGTATGTTTCCAGCCCTTCATCATGCTGGAGAAAATCATTCGACGCCCCGAGGCTCTTAGACGACATCAGGCTGCCCCATTACGAAGGCAGCGTGAAGAATTTCTGGCACACCTCGCTCGTGCCGGACGGAGCCGAGCAAAACTCCGGGATGCGTCAACCTACATCGTCCAATTTGTCGTGAGGGCGAATTTCCGAAGGATGCGTCGCATTAACCTGTCCGAAATTCGGTGCTCTGCCGAGAAGTGGCGCAAGAGAAATCCCACGCGTCATGCAGGTGCCCAAGCAAGAAAACATTACTTGCGATACGCAAAAGCGTGGCTGAAGTACCACAACAAATTGATCGAGCCTCTCAAATGGAACGATCCCAAGGATCGTAGAGTGGCTGCCTTCGCAAAGCATCTGCGTGTTGAATTGGGATTCGCCAGCCGGACGATTCAGAGCAGAATCTGGGAGCTGAACTGCTTTCTAAAATGGTTGGAAGAGAGACAGCTTCTTCTTACTCAAATCACGACAGCCGACGTTGAGAGATATATTGACTCGAAAGCAGCCATCGGATGGTGCGGAAGCACAATTGCCGCACATACTCAGAACCTGAAAGTGTTCTTTCGCTTCGCTGAGCGACGAAGATGGTGCCGAAAGAGACTGAGCCCGGGAATATTCGGGCCTATCCTGGATCGCCGGAACAACGTGAGAAAAGGCCCTTCGTGGGTCGATGTTCGGCGACTCATAGATAGCGTCGGTACAGACAATCCGAACGATCTCAGGGCTCGTGCGGTGCTGCTCTTACTTTCCATGTACGCCCTTCGAGCAAGCGAGGTCTACAAACTGAATCTGGCAGATGTGAACCTAGACGAAAACCTACTGACCATTCGGCGTAGCAAGAATCGATTGGTTCAGCGCTTTAACATATTGCCCGAAGTATATGTCGCACTGGAGGCATACATTCGGAAAGGTCGCCCGAACAGCCGGTGTCCTCGACTCTTCCTAACCTTGAAGCGTCCCTATGGGCCAATACAGCAGGCGTCTCTCTACAACATTACAAAGCACCGGATGCTGAAACTTGGCATCGTTTCCGTAACTTACGGACCACACAGCCTTCGCCATGCGTGCGCGACTCATTTGTTAGTTTCGGGAACTCCGGTTGGAAAGGTTGCGAGTTTATTGGGACACAACACGACAAGATATATTGGACAGTATGTCAAACACTCTATCGACCAATTAAGGGTAGTGTCCAATTTTAGTTTGAAGGGCCTGCATGCTGCTATCTGAGGGGGCTGAGGCGTACATTCGCAGAAAACAGTTAATGGGACGGAAGTACGACCACTGCGGAAAAGAGTTGCGAGCTTTTGTGCGACTGTATCCAACGCTACATCTTTCGGATTTGCGCACTCGGCACGTACAACACTTTTTGAACTACCGGCCGCTTTGCCGGGGGACTTGGATAGGTAGATATAAGAGATTGCGCGCATTCTTTTCCTACTGGATTTCGAGAGGGCAGATGATTGCGCTTCCACTGCCTGCTCCTCGTAGACCCGGACACCGAAGCTTCGCCCCGTATATCTTTACGCCTCTTCAGATGCGAAATCTGTTGGCGAAAGCGCCGCAAATCCAGTCACGCAAACTTTCCGAGGTGACGCCAGAGATGTTTCGGACTTTGGTCGTTTTTATTTACGCCACGGGCTGCTGGATAGGCGAGGCCCTTGTCTTGAAATGGTCCGATCTTGACTTTAAGGATGACAAAATCGCCATCAATTCTCGCGTCGGGGCTAGTAGAGAAATCACCATTGGAACTGACCTGAAACGGCTACTGGTCCGTCATCGAAAGCTTTCAAGTACGGAGTTCGTCTTCGCCACCAAGAGTGGCCGTCAAGTCAGTTACCAGCGAGCCAAAATTCACTTTCGACGTGTGCGCCAACTTGTTGGCATACGGCGAACGGACAACTTCCGGTACGAGCCGGGCTTTAACGACTTGCGTCATACATTCGCAGTAGAACGGATCGTCGAGTGGTATCGGAAAGGGATCGATATCGAGTTAATGCTCCCCCGTCTTGCCCACTACATGGGGCTTTTCACCTGCACGATAACGGAACGATATCTGCCACTCGTTCCCCAGCACTTCAGCAAGCAGCTCGACCGGCTCTCAAAGGTATGAACACTTAGACAAGCCGGTTCTGATACCTGAATCGTGGACTCCTCGAGTGCCGCGTTTTTCTTTTCGGCGGCGTCGAACCGCTTGCAAAGCTCCGCGACTTGAGCGACCAGTTTGTTGATATGCGCGGGCGACATTAGCGTCGTCCGTGTGAGATCCCCGCCGCTGCCTGCAATCGGTTCTTCAATTCGGCGTCGGCCTGAAGCTTGCGGGCATCTTCCGCGATTTGCGTTTCAATCTGGGCGGCCTTGGCGCGGCGGTCCGCATCCGTGACTACTGTGGACGCGGGCGCTGGCGTCCCTATTGCCATAGCAGCGGCGGCCCGGCGAAGCACGTTGCTGGTTTCCACCTTTCGGGCGATGTATTCCGGGCATCCCATAGTGCGAAGATTCACGGGACCGGTGCCCGGCAAGACGGTGCCATTCGCATTGATCTCGATTCGCTGCCCGCGACAAGTTCTGTACTCAAGGTTCATTCCAATTCTCCACAACTCGAATTTACAACTGGGCCTACTTTGAAGCCGTGGCGTGCCACGGGGTAAAACCTGAGCGTGGCGGCGGGTCCGGGGAAAGGAGGCATGTCGGGCCTTCGCTGATTTCTACCGCCGCCACTACGCCGCCCGCATGTATCAGCGAACCCACATGCCGAGGGTGGAATCTCAAAATGTCAGCGAAAGGGCCAGAGTTTGCTAAGGAGGTGAGTTTGGGAAATCCAGTACCCCCGCTCGGCCAGCCCTTCCGCATTGCCCCACATCGGCCCCAAGCTCATCGGCCACAGGTGGGAAAACCGTTCACGAATTTTGTATGTTGAACTTCTTGTCGATTTCTTCGCGCTGCTCATCGGTTTTCACGATGCGGGCGAGAATAATGTGCTTCTTTTTCGTAATCACCCAAAGTTCAAATGCCGAAAGAATGCGCCCGTAGTTGTGGCCGCACCACGGAACGGGTTTCTTCTCGTTCGCCACTTAATCAAGCCTTGGCAGGATGCCCAGCGATTGCGCTAGGCCGACCGCCGCCCCGACTACCTTGCTGACTGGGTTGTGTGCCACTTGCCCGGTGCGAAGATGGTAGTTCGCTGCATCCAACATCGACTTCATTGTTTCATTGCCCGCGTGCGGGCCGGGCTTCACTTCGCCGTATGGGTCACGGTGATTCGGATTGTCGTTCCACTGCTCCGTGTACAATTTCAAGATGCTCTCGGGGATTTCGCGCCCAAAGCCGTTGACGTAGCGCCCGCCGCCATCCCAAACGGCCTTCGCGTTGGCGTGCTCCGGCTGACCGGTATAGTTGTAAACCGCGCGTCCCAAAGTCATCCGAATGGCCAGCACTTTTTGGTCATGGTCGCCCAGCACGGTTACTTCCCACGCTGGGTCAAGCTTGACAAAGTTGGCAGCATTGAATTTTGGCGGAAGCTTGGACACGCCTTCCCCCTCGGGCGCATTCGTATCCGCTTCAAGGGCTTCGCAAAGACCTTGGCGAATCAGCGCCCGCGCTATGTCGGCGCGTTCGTTTGACACAACTCCGGTAAATAGATTCTTGATTTTCACTTCAGAACTCCAGTGCGGCAGAGCCTTTTGGATTTCGCGGCGGCCATAGTCAAGCAGGCCGTGTTGAAAGGCTTCAGGATTCCCCGGCCCGTGTTAGGGCGGTTCTGTCCCGGTTCTCGCGTGGACTAATGGATCGGAATCGAAGCGGAATGGATCGGAATCTGGCAGGAAGGAAAACTAATCGCGGCCAAAGGAGGGGAGAAAGTCCACGATTCGTCGCTCATCGTTTGGACCCTCAACTCTTGAAACATTTTGCGCTGAATTTCGCGGGAGTGTGTGCAAAAACTGGCGCGTGGTTTGCAGACTTTGGTACTTGCAACGTCCCTCCCCCATACCCCATCCGCACTACTGTCAATAAGTTGCGTTCACTTTCGTGGATCAAGTGCGCGGCCAGCATCCGCCCGCGCTATGCGCCCCATGCTTGGCGGGCTAAGGTATTGCAAACTCGCAAAAATAGTACTCCGCTCGATTGGGCCAAAGCGGGCGAAAAGGCAGGCGAAACCGTGCAAGCTTGCAGGCCCGCCAGATGCCTGCCTCATCGCAAGGTCAAGCCCGGTCAGCGTACATCCGGGCACTAGGCACACATATCAGCTTCCCTACCGGCCAAAGCCTGCTTTGCCTTACTTGCGCTCTATGATGATTCGCCTTCCGCCGAGTGGTTTTGGCTTTTCTTCTGACGGACTTTCTTCATTTGCTGGCAGGGATGGCGGGGGAAGCTGATTCCAGTATGTCGCAGCCACAGCGGAGGCCGTGGCTTCCTTCTGAGTGGCCACGATTGGATTGTGATCGAAGACGCTGCTGCGATTCTGCCGCGCCCACGATACGCCAGCATCAAACGCGGCGCGGATCGCCAGATCGAATTCGCGCTGTGTGATTGTAGTCATCATGGATTGCCTGCCTTCTATGCTTTCCTGATTTGCCTTCGGGATTTGTCCAGCGACGAGTGAGTTATTTTCTGTTCCGAATGATGCCCACGCTCAAGCGAATTGCTTCGCCTTCTGCTTGCGCTGCATCTGCTTCCAGCCGGGCGGCCCGGAACCCTAGCTCCATGCAAGCAGTCCGGTTTCCTTGGCATCCGCGCCGCCGTGCCAACCTTCTTAGGCGCTGGGCTTCGGCGCGTAATCTTCCCCACGCGGTTGAAGGTTTCCGATTGCCACGCTTACGGGCGTTGATGATTTCTTGCTGGACTAGGTCGATCATTCCCACACTCCATTTTCCCATTGACCGAATTTCCGAGCCTCATCCCTGAGTTTATCCAGCGGATCAATCGCTTCAACATCCACGAGGCCACTTTCCAGCGCGGCAGCCACTCGGTGCTTGCCATCGAGTATCAGACCGTTCTTGTCAATCACGATTGGCGGCGGCGCTGTCCGTGCGTTCATGCGAATGTACCGCTCGACCGTTGGCCGGTCTGCGAGCTTGACCAGCTTCCGATTCTCCGGATTCTGCAAGAGCACTTCTAACGAAATTGTAATGCTGCTCATTCGGCTTCCACCCATCGCTGAAAACTTCGCGCCACTTGTTTTGCTGGTGGCGGCCCTTCTAGCTCCACGATGAAATGAGATCCGCCGCATTGACAGTTGTCGAATGAGTTTGAAACCTTGTGCGCGGCAAAGTAGCTGGCGAATCGCCGGGCACGATTCCGGCAGGGCTTGAACACAAGCCAGCGACCGTCCCCGTCAATTTCGACGCCGGGATGCTGCGCTGCCCATGATTGGAGTGGTTGTGCCATCTGTACTTTGCGGGCGCGTGTTTTGGCAAACGTACCTTCCTGTAACCTTACGTGCGCCTACGTACTTCTACGTATTGCCGCGTAATTCTACGCGCTGGCCGGTAGGGTTACGCGGGGATACGCTTTATCAATCGGACTGACGGCTATGGTGTCCAATAGCTGCTTGAACTTTTCGAGATTTTCCGCCGCGCCCAGCCTTTCTAGCTCGTAGACACTTACTACCACTTGCCGGGGTATTTCCTTTGTTGCTGGCTCGCCCACGATGAACGTAGCCGTTTGAAGATATCCGGCTGTGTACCCGAATTCTCGAATTCGCTGCTTTGCTTTTTCAACGTCGATTGGTTTTGTGTTCACTGGTACCGATTGAATTGCCATTTCCTTTTTTCCTTTCAAAAGATTTTGGGAAGGCAGGCCAGCAGGGGCCGTCGCCAAAGCGCTCCGCGTGCCGTGCGGTTACGTAACCTTGTACGTACATGGTTACGTGAAAAATCCTCTTACTCTTACTCTGCCTCTTCATCTACCTTCTTTCTCTTTTTCTCTGTCTTAATCTTCGTCTCAGTCTTTGGGGCGCGGGGGTTCGTGCCTATTCAGGCGTGCCCATGCCGGAAAATCGCACCTTGCCATTGGCGGGCGTATCTTCCGATTTCTTGTTGCGGTTCTTCAGATCGTGCCACTCCGCCCACTGCTTCATGCCTTTTACAGTGATGACGTGCGGACGCTGCTCCCCTACCACATGCGCCCCGCCCTTGAGGGAATCATATCGGCGGATGTGGTACTCACACTCCTGCTCGATACTCACAAATCCGGCTTGCTCAAAATCCCGGATTACTTCTACCGCCAGTTCTTCGCTGGGGCATCGAAGATCACTTTGCCCGGTTTGCTCATCAAGGTAGTAACAACCAATTTCGATGGCCAGCCAGCGCCAATCGTAAGGCGGATTCAGCGTGAGCGTGGGCTCAAATGGCTTTCTCTTACCCGCGATCTCAGCAATCACCTCCATGAATTTCAGGGCATAGGCGTAGCCCGCCGCGCCGTGCTTGCGTTCGAGCAGTTTTATAGCTGCGCTGTTTCGGAATTCTTTGCCGTGCTTGAACCATTGCATACGTTTACCTCCGCGCCTTCGGTGCCGCTGTGCTAGTGGATTTCAGCCATGCGGATACTTCGGCCCAATCGAACCGAAGGTAACGGCCTATCCGCATCGTCGGGATTGGATTTTTGTGCTTTGGGCGTTGCTTTTCGTACACCCATGTCAAAGAGACTTTGAGGCGCTTTGCCAGTTCTTCAGGAGTAAGGATATCCGAAGGGGATACTACGGAAGGTGTTGCTTCGGGCATAGAGCACTTCGGCGGATGGTGTCCGCTACTTCTGCTCTACGCCTAGCGGCTTGCGCGGCCTTGGCAGGGATGGTAGTACGTAACCCGTTACCAGCGGGATTCACCGAAGGGCATCCGGCCCGGCTCATCGCACGGCCCGAAATCGGGGCTGTCTTTGTCAGCAAAATCCAAAGCCAGCGAAGCAGATGCTAGCACAAATAAACACTAAAAGTATAGTTAATTTGTTGGTTTACAAACCCGGCTTGCCGGATTTAGGCTTTCTTCCGGGCCAGCGATTTGCCCAGTGCCCGCTCAAGTTTGGTCATCGCCTTCCGGGTTTGGTCAAGGGTAGGCTTGATATAGAAATCCATCGTCAATCGCTGGTCACTGTGCCGGAGGATTTGCTGGACAAGTTTAATGTCCACACCTAGCTCCTTCAGGGTGGTCCCTACGCCGTACCGGAAGGGATGCCAGCCACGCCAGTCAATACCTGCCTTAGCCATCGGCTTTCGCATCTGTCGGCGCAAGAGATTTTCGACCCGCAACGGCTTGCCCGTACCGCCTTGAAATACGTAGCCAGTACTCGTGTCGCGGCGCTTGTGTGCAGTCAAGACTTCCTGAAGCTGGGGCACAATCGGGATGAAGGCTTTTGACGCAAGGGTCTTCGTATCGGCTACCTTCCCCGACCACACTGACCGCTGAATCAAGAGCGAATCGCCGTCGAAGTCTTCCCAGCGGAGGCCCTTCAGTTCTGATACGCGCAAGCCGGTTAACGCCGCAGTGAAAACCACCGTCCGCGAAGGTTCCGGCAAGACCTCGAGCATTTCGGATATTTCGTCCAGCGTGTAGGCCGCACGCTCGCCCTTCGCTTTACCCCGTGGGATCTCCGCGTCGCGCACAGGATTCTCGCTGACCACGCCTGTTCGCTTGGCGTACTTGAAGGCCCCGGATAGAAACGACTTCAGGTTTCGGTGGGTAGTATGCGCCCGCTGCTTGTCACTTGTGGCGGCCTTCATTAGCTTGTCGGCTTCAGGCGTGTGGAAGTTGCGGAGCACAATGTCGCCAAGGTGTGGTTCGACCAGCCGGAACATATCGCGGTAGCCCTGACAAGTGCTGGGGCGCAGACGTGTATCGCAGACTGCCAGATAGTGCTCCAAGAACTGCTTGACCGTCTGTGTGGATTCAGGCCGGATAGTGCCCGCATTGATCGGGCCAAGGATTTCCTCGGCCAGCGGGCGAACGCTGGATTCGCTTCGATACTGGTCAGAACACGGCGCAAGCTTCTTTACGACCTGTTTCATCCGGCGCTTGCCGCCTTCCACAATCGGCGTCCGGTACATCAAAAACCAACTGGAACCCTTCCTGAAAATCCTGCCGCGCTGTGCCATTACGCCGCCCCTTTCACGGCCAGCGATTCCAGCCACACTAGCGCCCTGTGTTCCTCGGCCAACGCACGCTGAAGGGCGGGTAATTCTTCCGCCCGGCACACACCCAGGCGTGCAATTAATTGTTCAATGGCTTCGTGCGATTGCTGCTTGAAGGATGCCTTCCGCCTTGCCGGTATCACGGTCGAAGTTGTTAGCATGTTCCTACCCCGTTAGCTGCCGGATTGGTAACGCAAGGCCAGTATAACAGGGCTTGACGGTCAATGGTATACCAATGTTATACGATTTCTCAGAAGATCACAAATCGCCTTTGTTTATGCGGATAACAGGCATTAGCGTTTTGGCTACACGCGGTTTCCTAAACCGTAGGTCGGGAGTTCGAACCTCCCCAGCCCCACCATAATAAGCTTCAAGATTATTGCTGGTGGAGAAGTTTTCCTATGAAAATGAAACTTTTGACAGGAGGGCGTGTGGTGCTTCCGGTTCAGATCCGGCGGAAGCTTGGGCTTCGGGCTGGAGATTCGCTAGACACGCGTGTGGAGGATGGACGAATCGTGTTGACGCCACGAAGAGATCGCTCCCGGAAGGCGAGCATTGTGGTGGACCCCGTCGCCCGCCATCCCGTGCTAAGTGCTGACTCTGATGCTCCCCTGCTGAGTAGCAAGCAGGTCCGGGCGATCTTGTCCGAATTTCCGTGAAGTCTGGTCTCTTCAGGGGCTAAAGCCCACTAAATCCATGCACTTTACGCCAGGGCTGAAGCCCCGGCCTCCTGACGAAAGAGGCGCTTACTTCTGAGAGCGCAGTGCTTCAAGAGCAGGCATAGACACAGGAATCGTGAGGGCCTTTTCCGGCTGGTTTTTCCCGTGCCGCAGGGCGTCTACCAGCATGTCGATGGCTTGCCCTGTGTTTGGCGGGCTGAAGATTGTGGCGCGCAGGAGGCCGCTGCGCACCCAGGCTTGACCGGTTTTCGGCAAGCCGTCAATACCGAGGAACGGCACGGAAAGCCAGCGCTCGCGCTCGACTTCGTTCGGCACTTCCTGAAATGCTTTGCGGATGCCGATGGCCATGGCGTCATCCTGGGCGGCCACCAGGTCGATAACTGTCTTACGCGTGGTGGTCAGCTTCAGCCAGGAGCGCACGGCGCGCTGGGCGCTCTCCTCTGTCCACTGCGCTTTCAAGTTGATCAGGTGAAGGTTTGCCGGTTTTTTGTCCAGCAGACCCTTCGCGCGGTCCTTGGCTGCAGAATTTTCGGAAGGGCCCTGCATATACAGGACCGCTCCACCTCGCGGCAGAAGCGCGGCGCATTGCTGCGCCTGGATGCGGCCAATCTCGACGTGATCCACAGTTACGATAAACACCGGCGCTTTGCCCAGGCCGCGCAGTTCCGGCACGTAGGTGGCTTCACGGTTGAGGACCACCCACGCGATGCCCTGATTGACGGCCGCGCGCGCCACTTGCGGCAATGCGGTGCCGCCCACCGGTTCGAAAATAATAGCGTTGGGGCGGTCGGCTTCTTCCGCTTCCTGGATGACTTTCAGAATTTGCGTGCTTTGATTGATGGCGTCGTTGTCTGAATAAATGATCTTGAGGTCGATGCCGTGCCTTTGCGCCGCCTGCTCCGCGGCACTGGCTTGTTCGACCTGGTAGTCGTTGTCGTTCGTCGTCAGAGAAATCAGTATGCGCAAGTTTCCCATGGCCTCATCCGATGGAGCTTACACTTTAACAATACACGTGTGCGCGGAGTTCGGCACGCGAAGGTGGGGCCGAGTTTCGTCTCCGAAAACGACAGGGATTCGGATCGAAACCGCGAAGTAGCGCTGCGGGATTGAGAACCGAGGGTTTTAGGGCTTTTCCCAGTGGACTGAAGTGAATTGCTTGGGGTCGAAGACCGCCGGGTCCAGCTTCACGTCGCCGTTGATTTCGGTATATTCCTCGCTGAACACTTTTTTGCCGTCCACGTGAACCTCCACCAGCGCGGCGATCCAGCCGCCGCCCAGTTTGCGGTAATCGGCGAACCGGATGTCCTGCACCTTGTTGGGATCGGCGCGGTCGGGCTCCAGCAAACGCACGAAAAGCATGCGGTCTTTCTCTACCCAGAACTGCTTGGATTTCAGATCGCCCTTATCCGCGCCAAAAACGTAGACGGGCTTCCCTTCCCAGGTGTCTTCATGAAATTTAGCGGCGTCGAATCCTTCTTTCTTGGCGATTGCGAGGGTTGCCTCCGGCGTCTGCTTGTAAACGTCGAATCCCAGCACTAGGAGCATGTTTACCTGCGGCACGTTTTTCTTCAGCTGCCCTCCTTGGAACACAGAAACATTTCCGTCCACCAGCAGGTAGCCGTTGCCGTCTTTGGGCGGGCCGATATCAATGCGAAGTTTCCCCGGCAGCGAGGCAGCTTCGTACCACGTTTCCACTTTCGTCGTTCCGTCGGGATTGTAAGTGGTGCTCTTCTGCGTGAATGTCACCGCCGGATACCACGAAGCGGCGTAGCGTCCATGCATCTCTTTCACCAGCGATTCCCCGCTGTTCACCGCGGCCGGATACCCCGCCGCCAGTCCGATTGTTGCTAGAAACAAACTCATCGCCACTAACAACAACTTCGAAGTTTTCATGGTCCCCTCCCCGGGCAACCCAAGATTCCGCCGGTGGCATCCCACCGGTTCCAGCCCCATGGCACTGTACCCGCTTAGACGCGCGATTCGCCAGAAAATCTCAATCCAATCCGGGGTGGCCCTTGCCGGGAGCGGTATGGAACGGTGAAAACTTGCTGGAAGCCAGCGGGAAGGCTGTAAAATAATAACTGTGATTTCCACAAGAATGGTCCCCTGCAGGAAATCTACCGGCGGAAACTTCCGCAGTTCTTCCCCGGGCCCTGTGTTCCTGGTTCGGCTAACGCTATTTGCCCTGCTTTTCGCGCTGCCGGCTCATGCCCAGACTGCGCAAGTTTCCCCGAGCGCACAGCCTGGCGATTCGCCAGTGCCCGGGAGCATCCACGGAACGATAGTCGATCCGAATGGAACGGCCGTAGCCGGGGCGAAGGTAAAGCTCTCCCAGCAGGACCAGTCGCCCAGCCAGGAAGCCCAAGCGGGAGATGACGGGCAATATTCCTTCACCAACGTCGCTCCAGGGCCGTTCCAAGTTTCGATTTCGGCTGAGGGCTTCGCAACACAGAGTTCCTCGGGTGTTCTGCATTCCGGAGAAAACGTAACCGTCCCGCAAATCACGCTGGCGCTGACGACGGAAGTCACCGAGGTGCGCGTCGAGCTGTCGCCCATTGAACTCGCGCAGGAACAGATCAAGGATGAGGAAAAACAGCGCGTATTGGGTTTCATCCCGAATTTCTATGTCACGTACGTGCCGAATGCAGCGCCGCTGAATACCCGGCAAAAATTCGAGCTGGCTTGGAAGTCCACGTTTGATCCCGTCACCTTTGGAATCACCGGCGCGATTGCGGGCATTCAGCAAGCGAACAACCAGTTCAGCGGCTACGGGCAAGGCGCGCAGGGCTACGCCAAGCGCTATGGAGCATCGTATGCCGACATCGTGACAAACACGTTCATCGGCGGCGCGATTCTGCCTGCGCTCTTTAAGCAGGATCCGCGTTATTTTTACAAAGGCACTGGTAGCAAGCGCTCGCGACTGCTCTATGCCATCGCCAATTCCGTGATCTGCAAGGGCGACAATGGGCACTGGCAGACAAATTATTCGGCAATCCTTGGCGGACTTGCGGCAGGCGGCATCTCCAACCTGTATTATCCTTCGACCGATCGCGGTGCAGGATTAACGTTTGAAAACGCAGCGATCGGCATCGGCGCCACCGCCGCGGCGAACATTCTGCAGGAATTTGTCATTCGGAAATTATCCTCGCACATACCCAGCAGCGCCCCTGCAACTCCCTGATCCCTTAGCGGGGATTCCCAGCGTAATATAGTGCGACACTAAGAGCTGGGAGCCATTCATCGTCCAAGAATTCGATTTGTGTTCCTCCAACGAAAGGTCGTGGCTTCGGGTGTGGAACATCGACCCAAGAACCGTGCTTCGCTTTTTCCAGGGCAATCGAGCTTAGTTCCTTTTCGAGCCCGCTCGCGCGAATTTTTCCCAGTTGAGCACTGTCAGAAATGGGAACACCCTCTTCGTATTGGGTAAAGTATTCGGTTCTGTTAATGCTCGTCTCCCTCGGCCGACCTTTCGAATCAAAAGAAATATTTATCAGAACGATAGCTCGCCTGATGCGTTGTTTTCGCATGTCGTCCATCCACTGATAATGCACCCCGTTTCCACGCGCCCCTTGCAACAGGCCACGCCGTAGACCGCTGTCAGCGGGTAGTTCTTTTATAACGTCGCGAATGTGAGCCTCGACTGCTGGCGAGTTCGCTTTCTCTTGTGAACAAACAGGCTGGACCAAAAGTGCGACAAGCAAAATGAAAATTGCTTTGGGCATTGACGTCCTCTTACGCGGCTTTTTTGGGGCTGTCTTTCAAGAGGCCTAGACGCACCAGGCTTTCCGCGGTGGCGACGATTGCCTCCTCATTTGAACGCGGAGCCCAGCCGAGCAGGCGTAACGCTTTTTCGTTCGTGGCGTTCTTTTTCTTGCCGAGTTCGGGCAGGATCAGTTTGATAGCCGGATCGCGCAGCGCAGCGAGGCGGATCATCCAATTGGGAAATTCCCTCGACGGCACACGCTTGGCTAAGGGGCCGAGGCGAGCTTTCAAGATCTTCGCGATGTCGAGCATCGTTAGGAAATCGCCGGCGACCGCGAGGAAGCGTTCGCCACTGGCGGCGGGATTCTTCACGGCTCGCAGGTGCAAGTCGGCGACATCGCGCACATCCACTGCGCCAAAGTGGAGCCGCGGCGTGCCGGGCATCGCTCCATCCATCATTTTTTGCACCAGCAGGATGGAAGCCGAATAGTCTGGTCCAAGGACGGGCCCAAAGACCGCAACGGGATTGACGACGGAAAGCTCCAAGGCACCGCCTTCCCGCGCAAGAAAATCCCAGGCCGCGCGCTCCGCTAAGGTCTTTGATTTGGTGTATGGTGCGACGTCGTCGCCATTCGGATCCGTCCAGTCCGCTTCCGTAAACGGAGCTTCCCGCACCTTGTGGCCATAGCCGATTGCCGCAAACGAAGAAGTCAGCACCACGCGCTTCACACCGGCGTCGCGGGAGGCGCGCAGCACACGAAGCGTGCCTTCGCGCGCCGGGACGATCAGTTCGTCCTCGTGTTTCGGAACGCTCGGCGGCAAGGGTGATGCCACATGCAGCACAAAATCGCACCCCGCGACCGCTTCACTCCAGCCCGCGTCGTTTTCCAGATCGGCGGCAAAGAAGGTCAAACGATTACCCGGTTCCGCGCCGCCAACTTTCAGCATGGCCCGCACATCGCCTTCACGCTTCAGATTTCGAACCGTTGTGCGCACCTCGTAGCCAGCGGCAAGAAGCTGAATAATGCAGTGGGCGCCGATGAATCCCGACCCGCCGGTTACCAAAACTGTTTGAGGCATCGCGCGTCCTTTCGAATAGGCTATGCGAATTAGAGACGTTGAACAATCATTCGGTTAGATACCGACTGAAAAAGAGAATCGTGTTAAACGCACTGAAGCGGCGGGCGCGATGATGGCTGGCCGAGGATCCCGAGTTGCTCCAGGCTCATACCAAACGGATACACTATCAACAGGGGAGTGCAGATGAGCGAGCCGCATCGGTTGTCGGTGGAACGCATTGAGCAAGCCGCGAGCGTCATTGACCCGGTCTTTCTGAATTCACCGCAATTCCGCGCGGAGCCGCTGGAGCAGCAACTTGATTGCCGCCTCGTGGTCAAAGTCGAAACGTTGAATCCAATTCGTTCCTTTAAAGGGCGCGGCGCGGAATTCCTGATGGCGACGATGAAGGGACGCCATCCTTTGGTGTGCTCCACCGCCGGTAATTTTGGACAGGGCATGGCATTCGCAGCGCGGAAGCGGGGCATTCCGCTGACGATCTTTTCCAGCCTGTCCGCCAATCCGCTGAAGGTCGAACGCATGCGAGCGCTTGGCGCGGATGTTCGCCTGGCCGGAGAGGATTTCAAGGCGGCGCATTCGGCAGCGAAGGAGTTCGCGGCAAAGACCGGTGCGGAATTGATCGAAGACGGGCGCATCCCCGCGATTACGGAAGGCGCGGGCACGATCGGCCTGGAATTGCTGCGATGGCCCGGGGCGTTCGATTCGATCCTTGTTCCGCTCGGCGACGGCGCATTACTTGCCGGCGTGGCTCGCTGGGTGAAGGCCCACCGGCCCGCCACGAAAATGATGGGCATTTGCGCCGCGGGAGCGCCCGCGATGGAACGCTCCTGGCGCGCACGCCGTGCGCAGGAATCGGGACCAACGAATACGATCGCGGACGGGATTGATGTACAGTGTCCCTATCCGGAAGCTGTCGCCGATCTGATTGGCCTGGTGGACGACATCCTATTGGTCGAAGAGCAGGCGCTGCTGTCGGCGATGCAACAGGCACATCGTGGACTCGGCGTAGTGCTCGAACCATCCGGAGCGGCGGGCCTGGCAGCTTTGGCGGTTTATCGCGAGCGATTCAAAGGTCAGCTGGTGGCCACAATTCTTACCGGTGGGAATGTCACTCCTGAGCAGATGCGTCAGTGGCTCTCCTCCTGAGGAATCGTCATAGCTTGCTACCGTGGCTTATTCCAGTATACTTGAGTGACTACTCATCAATAGAGGTTCCCATAGCGCGCCCCAAGAGCGAAGGCAAGCGAAACGCAATTCTCGACTCCGCAACCCGCCTGTTTGCAGAACGCGGGCTCACGGCGGCCCCCACGTCTGAAATATCCCGGCGCGCCGATATTGCCGAGGGAACGCTCTTCACCTACTTCAAGACCAAGGATGAATTGATCAACTCACTGTACCGGGAGATCAAGCTTGAGCTTGCCGACGCGATGATGTCGGATTTCCCGAGGAAAAAGAATCTTCGCGCAAGGCTGCGGCATGTGTGGGATCGTTATGTAAATTGGGGCATTGCGAATCCCAGGCAGCGCAAGGTGCTGGGGCAACTACTGGTGTCAGAGATGCTCACCAAAGAGTCCAGAGAGGCCGGCAGCGCGCCGTTTGTCGAGTACCAAACCATGATTCGCGACGCGATTGAGCAGCGTGTCTTCCGGAATGATCTTCCGGAGGAGCTTATTTCGAAGGCGTTAGGGGCCATGGTGGAGGCGACAATAGACCTTACGATGGCGAACCCATCCAAGGCGAATAAATACCGGGATAGCGGCTTTCAAATGTTCTGGGCCGGCATAACCAGGTAACGAGTCTGTGCATCGTATAAATGAGTGAACACTCACAATGAAACCCACTTGGAAGACCGGCTGGCAGGGTCCAGGTCTATCTAAGAACGGGAATGGAGGATTTCGCAATGGCGAAAGTCTGGTTGATTACGGGAAGTGGCAACGGTTTGGGGCGGGACATTGCCGAGGCGGCGCTGGGCGCAGGCGACAACGTAGTAGCCGGAGCGCGTAGGACGGAAGAGTTGGCACCTCTCGTGGCAGAGTACGGCGAGCGAGTGAAACCCGTCAGGCTGGAAGTGCGCGATGAGGCAGCAGCAAAAGCGGCCGTGCAGCTGGCGGTGGACACTTTTGGGCGGTTGGACGTTCTGGTCAACAATGCCGGTTATGGGCAGTTTGCGCCCTTCGAGCAGATGAGTACCGAGGACTTCCAGGCGATCGTGGACACATGCTTTTACGGCGTGGTGTATTCAACACGCGCAGCGGTGCCAGTGATGCGTAAGCAGAAAAGCGGTCACATCTTTCAGGTGTCTTCGGTCGGTGGTCGTATCGCGGTTCCCGGTAATACGCCGTATCACGCGGCCAAGTGGGCGGTGGGCGGTTTCAGCGACTCGCTGGCTGTGGAAGTCGCGCCGTTCGGGGTGAAGATCTGCACACTGGAGCCGGGAGGTATTCGGACCAACTGGGCGCGGCGCGCTGGCCAGGATGCGCCGGACTTGCTGCCGGAGTATGAGGCCACGGTGGGTTCGTTCCTGAAGATATTGCGAGGCCTCGAAGGGCGCGCGGAAGGAGATCCGAGGAAAATCGCGGACGTAATTGTGCAACTGGCCAATAGCGGCGAGGTGCCGGTGCGGCTGATCCTCGGTGTAGATGCTGCACAGCGAGTGCACCAAGCAGAAGCCGCGCGTGCCAGCGAGGCCGAAAAATGGCGTCATCTTACTGTTTCGACGGTTTTTGAAGATGGGCGCTTCGACAGCCGATTGTATGCGGCAAAGAGCGGAATCAATTCCTGAGTTGCTGAATCATTAGCTCACAATGGAATCGTGCCAATCCTGCCAAGGTGACTCAGATCGTCCTTCGCCTGGCTGCCAGCGACCACCTGCTTGCGCATCTTTTACTGAGCAGCAATGCCGTTCAGTACGCGGGCCAGGCCGAGGCGACACGCGCCACCGAAGCGGATCGTTGGCACGAGGTAAGCATCTCTACGGATGTCAACGCCTTGGCATCGCTTCCCAACTTAAAGTTCTGATTGAATCGGGATGCGAGCCAGCGGCTGCGGCAAAAATTGAATTGCCTTGTGCGGGTTCAGCTCACAAGTCGATCGCCACATCGCCCTTGGGTCGTGAGCAACAGATCAGCAGGTTCCCTTGCGCGGGGGCTTCCAGTGGTTCCGGATCATACGCCACGCTGCCGGAAATTAATCCGCTTTCACACATGTGACACACGCCGGTCCGGCAGGACCAACGTACTGGCACATCGCAGGCCTCCGCGAATTCCAGGAGGCTTGCATATTTTGGATTCCAGGGGACGTTGAGGCCGGTCCGCGCAAATGACACTTGTGGGCCGGACCCGGCGGGCCCTTCCGGCGGGTGCGGGCGCGCGGGAGAGGATTCGGCGATGCCCGGCGTAATCGCGCTAGCCGCTCCGAAAATCTCTTCATGCACTCTCTCGACGGGTACTCCCAGCGCCGCGAGGCCAGAGGTCACATCTTTCAGAAAGGCACTCGGGCCGCATAGATAGAAATCCGCATCGAGAGGAACGCCGAGTCTTTTGAGGGCGTCGGCTGCAATACGTCCAGGCGAATCGAAGTCTGAACCGAGCCGATCCTCCGGGCCCGGGCGGCTGTACCAGACATGGCTCTTCCCGCGCGCCAACTGCTTGATCAGGCCGCGTGACTCTTCCGCAAAAGGATGGTCCCTGCGATTGCGCGCGCCGAACAACCACCAGACTTCGCGCGGCGAATTCCCTCGCGCGAGTGCGTGCAGCATTGCCAGCACGGGGGTCGCTCCCACACCCGCGCTCAACAGCACGACCGGGTTGACGCCGGATTTCAACACGAAGCCCCCGCGCGGTGCCGCTACATCTACTATGTCGCCCACCCTGCTTTGCGTGTGCAGATAGGTGCTGGCGACTCCGTTCGCTTCCTGCTTGACGCTCACGCGGTAGTGGTCTGTCGAGGGCAAGTCGGAGAGTGAATAGTTGCGAACTACGGCGGGGCTGGCCGCTGAAGGTTTCAAGCGCAATACGACGAATTGACCCGGCAGCGCGGCGACAAGAGGACGACCGTCCGCCGACTGAAATTCCAGGGACTTTACGCTGCTGCTTTCGCGATCGATTCGCGATACCCGGAGGGGGCGAAATCCCGGCCAGCCGGGCGGCGGACCCGCATCCGGCACGAGTCCGGCATTTCCTGTCGCTTCGGCGCCCTTCGCTGCTTCCTGCAGAAGGGCCTGAAACGAGCCGCACCATCCTTCGCTCAGCGCCGGAATGCGCAGCGCGCGCTCCAGTTGTTCGCGGGTGTGGCCGCCGAGATAGAGCGCGGAGTCAATCTCCGCGACGCTCATGCGCTCGGGTCCATCCGCGACTTTTATAATCTCGTCTCGGGCTCCAACTTCCCCTTCTTCCAGAACGCGAAAATAAAATCCCGGTCGGTGATGCGCGACAAGCTTTGCAGCCATCTGCGGATCGTTTATTCGGATTCCCATGCGGTAGCAAGTAACCCGCGGCTGTGAAATTTCGAACAGCGCGGAACCGATCCGGTAGCGATCACCGATACACACTTCCGCATCAGCCAAGCCGTCCACCGTAAAGTTTTCTCCGAATTGTCCATAGGAAAAATCGTGGCGCGCGAGTTCGCGTTCCCAGTACCGGTAGGAATCCATCTGATAGACCATCACGGGGCGATTCGGACCACCGTGGCCGGCCAAATCTCCCTGGCCATCGCCATCCAGGTTGAGCCGGCGAACCTTCACCCGGCCCTGGACAGGGCTTTTCCAGATTCCCGTGTGCACGGTCTTCCCGCGCCACGTAATATCACGCGGGAGCCCGACGTTGACCGATACTAGCCGTGCAGCCAATGCCCCTCCCGACGGTCTGCCGCAACCGATTGAACTGACAGAGATACTTCTTGATTCTAATACCTACTTCATTCGAATACGCGCTTATCCGGCAAGGACATGAAAACCAGGTTGCCTCAGTGGCCCCTATCACGAGAAAATAGAGGAACCCCAGTCCTTTCAGAACACTTTTAGTTGATGATCGGGGCCGGTCTTGACCTTCCCTGCGAATCCAGCCAACCACCCAGCAAAGCGGACCCAGTTGCTGTAGTTACGCTCAGGGCAAGTTCCATTGCCAGCCCCAGCCACAAGTGTTTTCTAGAAGAAGAGAGCTTTCGTTTGCGGAGGCGTTCGACAAGGGGTGCAAGTGCGCAGGATGAAGGTCCAATGGGAAGCGAGTGGCGCGCAGGGTTTTGCCCTTGCTCTTGGCCTCGTGTGCCTGATGAGGGTGTCACCGGCAATGGCGCAAAACGCAGATGCGCCGCGGGAAAAGCCGCCTGCTACTCGGTTGCTGACGATCGATGAGGGGCGCTCCATCGCAGATCTGGCGCTGGGGCAGGAGCTGCCAGCGCGCGGGACGCAGGATTGTTCGCACCTGATTGATGAGATCTACGGGAGCGCCGGATTTGAATACCCGTATGCCAGTTCGTTCGAGCTGTTTGCCGGGAACGAGAATTTTGCGCGCGTGCGATACCCGCACCCCGGAGATTTGATTGTGTGGCCGGGGCACGTCGGCATCGTCGTCGATCCGTTGCAACACAGTTTTTCCAGTCTGGTGAGCACGGGATTCGATGTGCAGGACTATGAAGGAGCCTATTGGAAGTCGCGGGGGAGACCGCGGTTTTACCGGTACAGAGTGCCGAATAGCGGCGTGCTGACCGCGGCGAAGAGCGGTGCATCGCCATCGCGACAGGTCTCGAATCCGAACCGGCCGCCAAGCCATCGCACGCCGATCGAAGAGCGATCCGGGGAAGAAAATTCCTCGATGAGCCGCCCAACGAAGGCGGCATCCGAACGAACGGTGTTGATCTATGGGCCGATGGCTCCCGAGGAAGTGACGGAAGCGAGCGAGCCATTTGAAATCCCAACCAGCACGATCGTCGCGGCGGGCGGCAAGCCGCCAACGCGCGAGGAAGTGGCTGAGGGCATCTCGGAATTGAGTGATGCGGCCGGGAATCTACTGCGTAAGGATGATCCCTTCAAAGCGCACTCGCCGCTGGTGATCGTGGAACAGTTCAACGTGGTGCGAGTGGAAATCAAGCGCGACCATGGCTGGGCGCGTCTGCAGGTTGAGTCCAAGGTTTCCATCGACGGCGGAACGATTCAACGCAAACTCCGGCGAGACAATGTGCGCTGGGAGTTGCGGCGTGTGCCGGCGGGTTGGGAGGTCGTTACTCCGCAGGACCGGACGTACGTACCGCATGACGTGGCGGTGAAGGGTTTGGCGGCACAACTTGCGCAACTTACGCAGGGCGAGGGCGCCACCGATTATCGGGCGACAGTTGTCCAGCAGGAATCGCACATCGCGAATCTCCTCAGCGCGTTGCTGGTCCAATAATGGATCGATTCGGCCGGCAAGCGTTGAAGGACTAAGAGCGAACGTCCTAATTCCCTGAACCATTTATGATCAATTTTTTTGTGGTGCGCCCGGCGTGATTCGAACACGCGACCTCTTGCTTCGGAGATAAATCTACAAGTGCTATCTCGTTGCTTCTTCTTGGCTCTGCGTAACTCTTGGACCACTATTCTGGATAGTATTCGGGCAATATTGGACCCAAGTTGGACCCGGCTCTTCCGACTGCACCCCAATAGTGAGACAGTTTTCGATGGGCACACTTGCAGTTCTCTGAGTTTTCTTTGCGTCTCCCGAGGAAGCCAAGGATCTGGGAGAGGGGAGCTTAATTCAGACTTGCCAGAAGGCCCATCTTGCAGGATCCGTGAGCGCGAGTTCTCAAATCTCCGATAAAGTCTTGAAGCGATTCTTGTCGATTTTCAGCGACCGAATCTTCGATTCCAGCGTCGATCGTGGTATGCCCAACTTGGCCGCGGCCCCTGTGGGTCCAAACACACGTCCGCCGCTTGCTTTCAGAGCGTCCTCAATCATGTCCTTTTCCTGGTCCTCGAGCCTTCGAGGGAGCTCACTGTGGCTTTTCGATTCGGTTGCCGCGCGCGGTGGCAGCCAGCCTTCGTCGATTGAGAAAATCTCTGTTTCGCAAAGTATCACTGAACGTTCGATGACGTTCTGAAGTTCGCGGATGTTTCCCGGCCAGGGATAGGACTGAAGCAATTCCAGCGTCTTCTTGTTGACCCGCTTTATGTTCTTGCCCGCTTTGCGCGCATAGCGATCGATAAAGTATTCGACCAGTAGAGGGATGTCCTCTTTCCGCTTTCGAAGGGAAGGTATGGCAATGGGGAAAACGTGCAGCCGGTAAAACAAATCGCTGCGGAAGGACCCCGCGCTGATGGCGGCCTGCAAGTCGCGGTTGGTGGCAGCGATCACCCGGACGTCGGCGCGGATTCGGCGATTGCCGCCGACGCGTTCAAGCTCATGCTCCTGCAAAACACGCAGGAGCGCGATCTGAGTCTCGGGGGGAAGTTCCCCGATTTCATCGAGGAAAATCGTGCCTCCATTCGCCAGCTCAAAGCGACCCAGGCGCTGCTGAGTTGCGCCGGTGAAGGCGCCCTTCTCATGGCCAAACAACTCCGAAGCGATCAGATCACGTGGAATAGCCGCGCAGTTCACACAAACGAAAGCGCGCGAAGCACGGCTGGATCGCCGGTGTATGGCGCGGGCAACAAGCTCTTTGCCGGTTCCCGTTTCGCCCGTGATCAGCACCGTGGAATCACTCGGTGCGACTTTGGAGATAAGCGAGAGAACGCATCTTAAAGCGGGAGAAGTTCCGACGATCTCTTCATACATCGAGGCCTTATCGACTTCTTCGCGCAGCGCGACGTTTTCATGCTGCAGTCTCTCCTCAGCTCTTTTGCGATCGTCAATATCTATGGAGGCAGAATAAAAACGTTTAATCTGCCCCCTTTCGTCCCGCAAAGGGACGCAACGGGTGAAGAACCAGCGATAAGTTCCGTCACCTTTGCGCAGTCGCAGCTCCATCTCCTCAACGGAGCCGGTGGAAAAAGAACGATCAAGAGAGTCGAGCACCCGTTGCCGGTCATCCGGATGAAAGTACACGCCGCGGTCGGAGGCCTGCCGCCACTCTTCAAGACTAAGGCCGAGGTAGTCGAGCGCAACGCGGTTGGCATAAACGCGCTCGCTGTTGGGTCCGTATACCGCAACAACTTGAGGCGTGAGGTCCAGCATCTGCCGGAGCTCCATTTCACTTCTGCGTAGTTCCTCCTCTGCTTGATTACGCTCGGTGACGTCGATTACAGTCCCTGTGAATTCGATGAGGTCGCCGGACGGACTGAAAACAGGGTGACCAATACTGTGAATGTCCCTGACGGCGCCACCCGGATGAACAATCCGATAATCCACTTTTTCGTCTAACTTGCTATGCCTGGCCCTTTCGACAGATTCCCGGAACGCCGGTTGATCGTCGGGATGAATTCGCTGGATGAGTTCTTCGATTCGGGGCGCACCATCGCGTGGATCAAAACCCAGAACGCGGTAGCATTCCTCTGACCAATGCCTGACGTCGTTGCCGAGATTCCAGGCCCAACTACCTGTGTGGCTGAGCCTCTGCGCTTCCGCCAGGTACGCTTCACTGCTCCTGAGGGCTTCCTCGGCCGCCCTGCGCTCGGTGATGTCGGTGACCGCTCCGACAAACTCGCGATTGCCAGACGCATTCTGTAAAGCGCGAGCTTTGGCGTGGACGTGCTTGACTCGCTCGCCAGGCAGCAGCAAACGATAGGCGTGCTCGAAATCTGTCGCTCCCCCAGATGCGCCATCGATGACCTTCTGGAAGGCGGCGCGGTCCTGCGGATGGACGCGCTGCACCACTGAATCTATCGTTAGCTTGACCGAGAGGTCATACTCGAAAATGCGATAGGTTTCCTCGGACCAGACGATCTCACCTGTGTCAGGTTTCCATCCGAAGCTGCCTGTGTGGCTGAGTTTTTGGGCTTCGGCAAGATAGGCCTCTCGCCGCCGGAGCTCTCGAGCGAGAAGCTCGTGATCCGTGACGTCCATGACCGTGCCGATGACTTCCGTGACTTCACCCGAATGCCTGACAGGGTGAGCAACAGAGTGAAGGTACTTTAACGTTCCGTCTGGAAGGACGACTCGGAAATCACCGTGCGATTCTGTCCAGTCCGTGCCACCGGCCTCCATTTTCGCCCGTTGCTCAATCTGTGCCCGATCCTCAGGATGAACTCTTTTCAAGAACTGCTCCCAAGCGGGACCGGTTTCTTGCGGGCTCAAGCCATAAATTCGAAAAATCTCTTCCGACCAGAACAGAGCGCCGGTCCGGACATTCCAAGCCCAACTACCCGAGTGGGCGAGACGCTGCCCCTCGGCAAGATAGAACTCGCTTCTTTGCAGTTCTTCGGCGTTGAGGTGGAGTTGTCTTTCGGCCTGTTTGCGTTCCTCAATATCGAAGCTCGATCCATACCACTTGACGATGTTGCCGTCCGCATCGCGAAGCGGCACTTTCCGGTGGAACATCCATCGGTATTCTCCGCTTGCGCTGCGGACGCGAGTTTCGTGCTCGAAAATTTCTCCGGTCGCCAAGCAGTCTCGCCACCTGGCCACAATCCCCTCAACGTCTTCAGGGTGAATGTAAGCGGTCCAGTTCCAGCCGGTCACTTTATCCAGAGTGACGCCGAGATATTCCAGCCAGGGTTTATTGAAGTAGTCGAGGTAGCCGTCGGGCCTGGCGGTGTGGATCAGGGCTGGAATCGAGTCGACTAGAATCTGAACGTCTGACAACTCGGATTCCTCTCCTGGCGAGATCATGGCGCGCATCATACACCCGCTCAACCGGCCCAGCGATAAGGTCGATTGCCCTTACCTTCCTTGCCTAGCAACATGGTCCACGATTGCAGGACCGTCCTACTTCAAAGCCCCTCACCTCACCGAGCTTTACCAAGTTTCGATTCATAGCGGCCGGCTTGGATGCCTCCTTTTTTCGGCCCATAGGCCTGAAAATGCCGATGAGTTTTGTTCAGGGGCTCGCCAATTGTCGAATCTTTGGCGTTGGCACAGTCACGAAAGGCTTGCGTTTTCAGCCACTTGCGATTGGGGCTTCGATTGCCTTCTACCTTACTGGGTTGTGAAGTCGTCGAGGAGCCCGATGCTGAGGATCACCAGAAAGGCAAACGGCGGAGTGGTCTTTAAGGTTAGCGGCCAACTAACAGAGGAAAACGTGGAGGAGATGCAGGCACTGATCGCAGCAGAAGGGAAAAGCAGACGAATTGTCCTGGACTGTACAGATCTGAGGTCAGTAGACGGCGAGGCCGTTAAGTTTCTGGAGAAGTGGGAAGCCGACTCGATCAAGCTGAAGAACTGCGGGCTTTACATCCGAGAGTGGATCAGGAGAGAGCGGCTGGAAAGAAAGTCCGGCAACAGGTCGGAGACATAGGTATTGAATGCGGCCCGTTTGCTTTGAAAGCTTGCGGTCGAAGAGGGAAGTTGCTCACGGGAATCGTTGGAACGAGCGTGGGAGTGAAATATGAGCTCAGCTTTTAATTCCGTGGTTCAAATTAACGAAAAAGCAGGAAACATGCCGATGAACGCCATTGCGTATCGAAGTGACGAGCTGCACACTCACAAAGACAACCGCGAGGAGCTTCCGTTTGCGGAGACAATTGTGGGCCGACGCGGAAGTCTCCGTGGAATCCTCTCCCTGGTCGAAGCCGTTGCGCCAACAAACACTACAGTCCTGATCACGGGTGAGACCGGCACCGGCAAGGAGATCATCGCACGCGCGATTCACGAATTCAGCCCGCGCCGGAATCGAAGCCTGGTAAAGCTGAATTGCGCCGCAATCCCCGCCGGCCTTCTCGAGAGCGAGCTCTTCGGCCACGAACGGGGTGCGTTTACAGGCGCCGTCAACTCCCATGTCGGCCGCTTCGCGTTGGCGGATCGCGGCACACTCTTCCTCGATGAGATTGGGGACATGTCCTTGGAGCTTCAAGCAAAGCTGCTGCGCGTGCTGCAAGAGCGGGAGTTTGAGGCAGTCGGGAGCACGCGCACAACGCGAGTCGACGTTCGCGTCGTTGCGGCAACCAACCAGGACCTGAAGCGAATGGCTCAGGATCGTGAATTCCGCGAAGATTTATTCTACCGGTTGAACGTTTTCCCAATTTATCTGCCGCCATTGCGCGAAAGGAAAACCGACATTCCGGACCTGGTGGAGTATTTCGTCCACCAGTTCGCTGCTTCGATGGACAAATCGATCGAATCGATTCCTCAGGAAACCATGCGGTCCCTGGTGCGCCATCACTGGCCCGGTAATATTCGAGAGCTGCAAAACTACATCGCGCGGGGCGTCATTCTTTCCAATGATGGGGTCTTTGAACCCGCGCCTCTCGAGAGCGATCAGCCGCCGGAGTCCGCGATTTCAACTCCCACGCTTGAAGACAAGGTGCGGAGCGAAATTCTGGCTGCTTGCCAGCGCGCCAATTGGAAGCTCGGGGGGCCGCGCGGGGCAGCTGCCAGGCTCGGTCTGAAGCGCACCACGCTGTTCTACAAAATGAAGCGTCTTGGCATTACGCCGCCGGCAGACCATCGGCAGGACTAAGCCGGGAATCCAAAGCGCAGCTCCGTTGCCTCTACCCGGATGCCACGTAGAACATGGAGGCAAGAGCGTCATTCGAGCGTGACTCCGATCGCGTGAACGATCGGCTCTATTTGCTTCTCGACCGCGGGCTTGCCTCGTCTCAACAAAAACAATTCACACCTCCCTCTGGGCAAGGGGAATTTCGGCGGTAAGCTGTACATCCAACATCATGCTGGTGCGCCGCTCCAATTCCAGGAAGGCCGCCACTTTCCTTCCAGGCAGCACCTTTCGAAAAATCCCCGCGAAACGCTGAAGCAGCTTTGTTTGTTCGACGTCCGTCTCAAGCCAGCGACAAATCAGATCGCCGGCTAGGTCGTCTGTCAATTTGTCGTATTCCTCTGAATACCGCTTCAGGATGGCAGTTTTCGTGCCGTTGATCTTGTCCATCTCTTCCAGGTATTGCTCGTATACTTGCCACGCCCTTGTCGATTCGCTGTTCGTGAATCTCAGATGCGCGGCAATCAGCTCCTTCTTCATGGAGCTGACATCCCTGCGCAGCAAAAACTCAGCAAGCACGAAGCCTTTCAAAGAGCCCTCTCTTTAGATCCCTTCACGCGATATGACGCTGGCGCTTGGTGCCGGCAGGTGATCGTGCAACCTGTTGGCCAACTGAACTGCAACAGCGTCAACCGAAACTTGCAGGCAGAACACGCCCTTGCAAAAACGACGGGCATCAAGCCACACCTAAGTTTCTTGGCGCTGCCAACCGGCTGGCGCTTTCGCCATGCCCTTGACGCCGAAACTTCCCCACAGGTGAAAATTTGTTGGCCCGGTTTGACGATGAACATCAGTCGAGTCCTGGCAAGCTCCGGAGCCCCTTACGTTTCCATGATTCGGTGGATGAAGCATTCTTCCTGTGCTTTGGTGACACAATGGTCCGTTCCGCCTGGGTCATGATCTCCCGTCTTGCACGAAAGAGCCGCGCCTTGAAGGTCCCTGTTGAAACACCGAGCCTGGCGGATGCTTGTCGGCCCGACAATTCGTCGAAGTAAGTCATCGCGAAAGCCTCCCGCAGCACGGGTTTCATTTTTCCCAGGATCCCGTCGATAAGTTGAAGAGTCTCGCGTTCCGAGTGAATCATTTCCGGATCCGGTTGCGAGTCTGGAATCGTCACCGTCCAGTCGTCGTCATGCGAGACACCGCTTTCGGAAAGCGCCCTTACCGCCGAAGGTCGACGTTTCCGCTGCATCATCAACGCAGCATTCATTACGATACGCGTCAGCCACGTTTTGAGAGCAGACCGTCCCTCGAACCCGCGCAAGTGGCGAAACGCGGAAAGAAACGCGTCTTGCACGGCGTCTTGAGCGTCCTCTCTATTCCGCAGAATGGAGTACGCAATCGCCAGGAATCTTTTGCGCGATGCGACGAACATCTCCTCCAACGCTTCCTTTGTCAGGACCTCCCCTCGTGTCTCGACCAAGCCGCGGGCGCCGTAGCTTGCTGGCCTTGACGCGGACGCGCGAACATTTTTTTTAAGCGTCCGGAATATGGGCAAGGGCCTGCCGGCTACAACTTCGTTGCTCTGTCCACTGGAACCCGTGCTTCCCGATGCGTAGTTCACTTGCGATCTCCCTTTCCTCACTTGCTGCGTCATGCAAATCCGTGCCCATTACGGAGTTCGCTTAACAATTCGGCTAGACGTTTTGTTTTCAACGAGAAGAACGAATGCAGGAGCGTAGCGCGAAGGCGCGAGACATTTTGACGACGTTATTCATGCCGGAAAGATGACGGTAACGTCGAACTCGCGACCAGTGCGCAGGCCCAATAGTGCCTGACATGTTTCTTCTCTTCATGCGCCTCCCCACAGTTGTCCTTCGAGATGCTTCCCGGCGAACCCACTAGGACGCAGAAGTGTCCATGCAGATTTAGTTCTTGAAGCAACCTGCTCTCGCGTCCGCTGCCGCCGTGCGACAGATTCTCGACAATTTCGTCAATCAAGAGACGTAACAGGCGCTCTCAGCGATTCGTCACCTTTTGTTTTCTTCGCCCGAAAGAGGCTCAATCAATGCAGTTTTGTGGTTCCGCGCTCCCACGCAATCACTTGGAGGCTGCATTGCATGGTACGAGCGTGCGGGCGATTTCGTCTTCGAGTGCGCTTGGAGTTACCAATCGCTGATTCACCTGAAATTCTTATTGGGGATGCTTGATGAGGATCGTCGAGACAATGCAAAAGACGGATTGGCCGGCGATCTTCAGCCGAGTTACGGGTGCTGCGCTTCTCCTCGCGGGCGTGCTTCTCGCCGCGGGGTTGTACGCCGCCAATCCGCAAGCCAACTCCGTTTTTAACATTTTCGATTCGCACTCCACGCCGGCGGATTCGATCCGTCACCTTTCTTTCTTCGTTCTTGGCGTTACCGGTCTAATTTTCCTTGTGGTTTTCAGTTTGCTGAGTTACGCGATTGTGAAATTCCGCCAGTTTTGCTTGCATTGCTCGCGTTGGATAAGAAATGAATATGAATTGTTGAGCTCAGCGGGTGAAGCGCAGATCTCGAATGCCACTTGCTGCGTATGGTTGCGGGCGCGCCCTGTTGTGCCAACGGCTTGACGAAAACGCTAGACGCTTGACCAACATAATTGATCCTCCGTCGTATGTTTTGCATCTAAAGGGCCTTGCGGCACTCCCTTAGTGGAAGGCGAGTTGCTATATCTCATTCCGCAAGATATGGCCAAGAGCCAAAGGAAGGTACCAGCATGACTAAGAAAGTGGCGGATCTGTTGGTGGACGTGCTTGCGGAAGCGGGGGTCCAGCGAATCTACGGCGTGGTTGGCGACTCGCTGAACGGCATCACTGACTCCATACGCGTAAAGAAAAATATTGAGTGGGTGCACGTGCGGCATGAAGAGGTGGGAGCTTTTGCTGCGGGAGCCGAAGCGCATCTTACGGGGAAACTGGCCGTATGCGCCGGGAGCTGCGGGCCCGGGAACATGCATTTGATTAATGGCCTTTACGATTGCCAACGCAATCGCGTCCCGGTACTCGCGATTGCCGCGCACATTCCGAGCCGGGAGATCGGCAGCGGATACTTTCAGGAGACTGATCCCAAACATCTCTTTGCGCAATGCAGCTACTACTGCGAACTGGCCTCCGATCCCGGACAGATGCCCCGCATCCTGGAAACCGCCATTCAGACCGCAATCTCAAAACGTGGCGTCGCCGTGATTGTGTTGCCCGGGGACGTAGCTCTGAAAGACGCCGTCCAGGGGCCGCGTGTACGATTCCACGAACCGAAATCCAGCGTTTGTCCCTCGGACGAAGAACTCAACATTCTTGCCGAGCTCCTGAATCGATCGGAAAAGATCACCATCCTCGGCGGCGCGGGTTGCACCGGCGCCCATGCGGAGTTGATAGAGGTTGCCGGCAAGCTCCAGGCTCCCATTGTGCATGCCCTGCGCGGCAAAGAATTTATTGAATACGACAACCCGTTTGACGTCGGCTTGACCGGCCTGCTCGGATTTTCCTCCGGCTACCACGCCATGATGAATTGCGAAGTTTTGTTGATGCTCGGAACGGACTTTCCCTACCGGGATTTCTATCCCAAGGACGCGACCATCGTACAGATCGACCTTCGCGGTGAGCACCTGGGACGCCGCAGCAAGCTGGACTTCGGCTTCATTGGAGATACGAAGACCACGCTGCGAGCCCTGCTTCCGAAGTTGGAGCAGAACTCCTATCAAAAACACCTGAAAGATTCCGTGGAACACTATCGGAAGACACGCAAAGATCTGGATGACCTGGCAACTCCCAATTCCAACAAAGGGCCGATTCATCCCCAGTACGTTGCGCGTGTGCTCGACAAACTCGCAAGCGAAGATGCGGTTTTTACTTGCGACGTAGGTACGCCCGTAATTTGGTCCGCGCGCTATCTCACCATGAACGGGAAACGTCGTCTCATCGGTTCCTTCAACCATGGATCGATGGCCAACGCATTGCCTGACGCTATTGGAGCGCAGGCAGCCTATCCCGGCCGCCAGGTCATTTCGATGTCGGGCGATGGCGGTTTCTCGATGCTCATGGGCGATGTGATCACGCTGAAACAAGAGAAACTGCCGGTGAAGGTGATTATCTTCAAGAACGAATCCCTGGCGTTTGTGGAACTGGAGCAGAAGGCGTCTGGCTTCCTGGAGTTTGCAACCGACCTGCAGAGCCCGGATTTCGCGAAGATCGCCGAAGGGGCCGGAGTGCTGGGATTGACGGTCAGAACACCGGACCAAGTTGAGCCCATGATTGCGCAAGCTCTGAAACACGACGGTCCCGCGGTGGTTGAGGTCTACGTCGCGCGCCAGGAACTCGCGATGCCGCCGACGATCACCGTGGAACAAGCGAAGGGCTTCAGCCTGTTCATGATGAAAGCGGTACTCAGCGGGCGCGGCGATGAAATCATCGACCTCGCCAAGACCAACCTGTTTCGCTAGCGAGGCTGAAAGCGGCTCTTCCAATGACGACAAAACCAATCACGGCACCTCTTGCTGCCGACGCAACCAGCGCATGGCGAATTCGCGGGTACCAAATCGCCTGGGGACTCGCCCTGTGCTTCTACTTCCTCGAGTACGCCTCCAGGTCGGCGCCGGCGGTGATGATCGAGCATCTCGCAACCGCATTCGGCACCACCGCTATCGGCGTCAGCGCGATTCTTGGAACCTACTACTACACTTACTCAACCACCAGCCTTATCGCGGGTGCTGCGCTGGACCGAGTCGGCGCGAAGAAGGCGGTGCCCGTCGGCATTTTCATTTTGGCGATCGGCTGCCTGCTTTTCAGCGTGCCAATCGCGACAGCAGGATATGCCGGAAGACTGCTACAAGGCGCGGGTTCAGCATTTGCTTTCACTGGTGCGGTTTATCTGGCCTCGCACGGTTTCTCCGCGCGCTGGCTGGCTACGGCAATCGGCGTAACCCAATGTCTCGGCATGCTCGGCGGGGCCGCGGGCCAATTCGTGGTGGGCCCTTGGCTCGAGCGGGGTGTCGGATGGCAAAGCATCTGGCATTGGCTTGGCATCGCCAGCCTCGTGGTCGGCGTACTCCTGTTCATGACTACTCCTTCCGAAACCCGCGCGCAAACCGCGAGTTCCGGTTGGGCGGCCGTCTTGCATCCTTACTCGGTTGTATTTCGCAACCCCCAATCCTATCTGTGCGGCATTGTGGCAGGACTTCTCTTTGTGCCCACCACAATTGGCGACATGACCTGGGGCGTCGCCTTTTTTCAGCGCGACCGCATGTTCACCTTCCACGATGCAGTGGTAACGGGTTCTCTGGTTCCGTTGGGCTGGGTGATTGGTTGTCCGCTACTCGGCTGGCTCGCGGATTTTGTGGGGCGTCGCAAGCCTGTGCTCATCGGAGGCGCCTTGGCCATGTTGTTTTGCGCAGCGGGGATCACCTTCAGCGCGGGTCACGAAGCCGCGGCAATAGGCTGCTTCCTATTCGGCATCGCCTCGGGTGCCGCGATGATTCCGTACACCATCGTCAAGGAAGTGAATCCGGACGAGGTAAAAGGGAGCGCGACAGGTGGAATAAACTTCCTCACGTTCGGAGTGACGGCACTGATTGGACCCATTTTCGCCGATTTGCTCGGCAAGGGTTTCGGTACCACGCAAAACCATCTCACCCACTTTCGTTCCAGCGGCATCTTCTGGATGAGCTGTATTGCCCTCGCCATCCTGCTCAGTATGTTCTTGCGCGAAACCGGCCATGCGCGGAAGAGTGCATAGGAATCTCTGTCGATATGAAGCCAATCCACATCCTTTTCGTTTGTCTTTTTTTTCCTGTGGTGGCACTGGGGCAATCCAGCAACGCGAATCCTGATTCCCCCGCGAACGACACCAACTTGGCTGCGGAGGTCAAAGCGCTCCGCGAAGCTCTCACGCAAACGCAAAAGCAGATGGCCGCGCAGCAGCGGGAAATTGAAACACTAAAATCACAATCGAAGAATGCAGTGACAGTCCCTGCTCCGAGCGAGTTGCCGAGTCGAAGCAACGGGGCCGCTGGCGATTCGGGCGTATCCACACTCGAGCCGACATCTGTCTCTGCAGGGGCAAACATCCAGCAGGAACCGCCAAGTCAGCAAGTTCAGGAAAAAAGCAAACCAGAAGACTTGCCGCTGGGGTCTTTCCGAGTCGGCGCTGCCGTCATGGAGGTCGGCGGGTTCGTCGATCTTGAGAACATTTATCGTACGACGAACACGCAGGGCAACATTAGCACCCCTTTTCAAAACATACCGTTCAACGACACGGCACAGGGACGAGTGAGCGAACTACGCACCACCGCGCAATTCTCTCGCTTCAGCTTCAAGGTCACGGACAGATTTGCTGGAAACGATGTCCTGGGCTATCTGGAAACCGATTTCAGCGGCAACGATGCTCCGGGCGTATACCAGACGATCAATCCCCATACCGAGCGACTCCGGCTCTATTTCATGGACCTCAAACACAACAAGTGGGAAATCCTGGGAGGACAAACCTGGAGCTGGCTGACACCGAACCGCGAGGGGATCGGACCAATGCCCGTCGACCTGGCCATTACTTACAACGAGGCTCCGGACATCGGCGTCGGGGTTCCCTATACCCGGGCGGCCGAGTTTCGCGTGGCCTACCACCCCAACGAGCATTGGGCCATGGGAGTCGGAATCGAGGGCTCTAATCAATTCACAGGCAACTTCGTCGCGCTGCCTGCAGGGTTTACTTCCATCAGCCCTCAATTCGACAACAACGCCCAAATAGGGGCCCCCAACTTTTTCCCGGACATTCTTTCCAAAATCACCCATGACCGGAATCTTGCCGGAAGACACTTTCATGCAGAGGTTGTCGGTCTGTTTACAGGCGCGCACGCTTCGGTGATACCCCTCGGGGCAGCCTCCTTCAAAACACGCTCAACAGTCGGCGGAGGCGGCGCGATCGCCGCCAACTACGAACTGATCCCCAACAAACTCGTCATTCTGGCCAACGCGTTTTGGAGCGACGGCGGCGCCCACTACCTGGTTGGAACGGGCCCCCAACTTGTCGTTCGGCCAAACGCTGCCGGTACGGACGTCAGCCTTTCGATGGTGCATGCCGGCGCGGGCTCCGCCGGTCTCGAATGGAGAGCCAGCCAAAAGCAGGCGTTTGCCGTCTACTATGGCGCAAATTACTTTGGGCAAAATTTCTTTCCCGACACAACCAACGCAGCGCATCCCGGAACCATCATTGGATATGGTGGACCCGGCTCTGCCAGCAACAACAACCGCGCCATTCAACAGGTCACCTTTGATTGGTTACAGACTATCTGGAAGTACCGCCGGTATGGAGC